>Ga0326726_10000939_pt1 | contig 26977 bp, 21 predicted proteins | sample MHFenrmetagenome_2_FD_207603 | JGI IMG/M metagenome (GOLD analysis project Ga0326726, IMG submission 207603) | Lab enriched peat soil microbial communities from Michigan Hollow, Ithaca, NY, United States - MHF15MN | ecosystem: Environmental > Terrestrial > Soil > Wetlands > Peat | place: USA... | reverse complement strand
TCCGCCAAGTCCTCGCCACCTATGAGAAAGGTCCAGTACAACAGAAACAGGCCGATGGACACGCCTAATCCCGCGGCGATTCCTCCGCGTCGCGAGCCCACGCCCAGCGGGCACCCGATCAGCGTAAAGACGATACACGCCACTGGGATCGAGTACTTCTTGTAGACCTCGATCTCGTAGCTGTCGATCAGCCGTTGCTGGTTATCGATCGCGGCCGTTTCACGGTCGATCATGGACGCGACGCGCGCGGCGCGCTCGGACGCGCGCTGCCGCGCGTTGGCGGTGTCGGACGCGGACCGATATCCCGCGTGTTCGGTTGGCATCGGAAATGCGACCAAAGGCGAGTCGGGCGCCTTGATGAGATAGGCCGAGACCCAGGCCGAGCAGGTCGAGTTGATATTATGCCAGCGCGCGTCGATCGATTTCTGCCACTCCGCCATATCGGCACGCATCTGCGCCGCCGACTTCTCGCGGTCGTTGCGATACTCCGATTCCGTCCGTGTCCATTCGTCACCCGCCCCACCAAGATAAAACGTCTGGTGCTCGAACGCGGTGCGGCGGTACTTCCGATTGTCTTCGGGGTCCGGCTCGTGGATTTCACCGTCGCGCAGATCGAGGATGAGCGTCATGCCATCTTCGGAATACCGCATCGTTCCCGTCTTCGCCGTGACCGTGCGCGGTTCGGCGCGGTTCTTATGATCGAAGATCGTGATGTCGGCGATGTCCGATGACTTCTCGTCGACGTGCTTGATCAAGAGATGGTAGCCGGGAATGCGATCCTCGAGCACGTTCGATTTCAGGTCCAGCGTCGGCCGTTTGCGCCGGATGTCCGACATCAGCCGGCGCGCCTCATGATTGGCATCGGGGAGCACATCATTGTTGAAGTACACCAGCCCGACCGACATCAGCGACGCGATAATGAGCACCGGGAAGATGAGGCGATAAAGGGAGAGTCCGGCGGCTTTCATGGCAATCGTCTCGGAATCGGTTGCCAGACGGCCGAAGGCCATGAGTGTCCCGGAGAGAACCGCCATGGGGACGGCCAAAGCAAACATCCAGGCCAAGTTGAGAACGAAGACCTGGACGATGACACCGGCGGGCAGCCCCTTGGCGACTACCATGTTGACGACGTCGGGGATAAAATCGACGATCAAGACCAGCGTGATGACGACCAACGCAAAGAGGAACGGGCCCAAGTGCTCGTGCAGGATGTACCGATCAAGCCGCGTCATGACGCGTGAATATAGACCTCCACCAACAATCCCAACAGGTTATACCAAAGCGTCGCAAACTGCTGCCGTTGGGCTTTGGTCTTGACTTTGACTGCCGGGACGGGGATTTTGCCTTGTTGCGGAACCCGTTGGGGTCCAGTGAGTTTTCACCGTGAATAGTAAGATTCTTGATCTGGTGCCGGGGGAGCACGTCGAGGGCTTCTACGCGTTGCGCAAAGTCGAACGCCGGGAGCATCCCGGCGGTGAGCGCCTCGCGTTGGAGTTCGGTGACGCCTCGGGGCGCATCGACGGCGTGATGTGGGATGGATTCGAGACCATTGTCGATGACTTGGAAGCGGGGTCGATCGTCAAGATCCGCGGAACCGTCAGCACCTACCGCGAGCGGCCCCAAATCCGTGTCGAGAAAATTCGGCTCGCGTCTTCAGACGAGGTAAATGTCGAGGACTTCCTGCCACGGGCGCCGGTCGACGCCGCGGAGCTGGCGTCCGAACTGGATCGGTTTGTCGCCTCGATCATGGATCCGCACCTGAAGACGCTGATGGAATCGCTCTTCGGTGCCGGTGAATTGCGCGAACAGTACTTAGCCGCACCGGCTGGAAAACTCTGGCATCACAACACCGTGGGGGGACTTGCCGAACACTCGCTCAATTTGGCGCGCATCTGCGAATTTGCCGCGCAATTGTATCCGTACTTGGACCGGGACCTCTTAATCTGCGGAGCGATTCTGCACGATATCGGTAAGATCGAGCAGTATGAGGTCGGAGCGCTCATCGATTATTCCGATGAGGGGCGCTTGGTCGGGCACATTAACTCCGGGGACTTCCGCGTGACGACGGCGATGCACGAAATCGATGGGTTCCCGACCGAGACCGAGAGGCAGCTTCGCCATCTCATCCTTTCGCATCAGGGGGAATTGGCGCACGGTTCGCCGGTCGTGCCGATGACACGCGAAGCATTCGTGCTCTACGCGGCCGATGAACTTGATTCAAAAATGGGGGCGCTCCGCCACGTCGCTGAGAAAACCGGCGACCGGCCGTGGAGCGATTACTTGAACTTGATTGGACGGTATATCTACTTCGGTCATCGCACGGATGGCGAATCCACCGAAGAGAAATAGGACACGACGTGGGACTCTTCGATCTGCTCTCCAGTGATATCGGTATCGACCTCGGAACCGCCAACACGCTGGTTTGGGTGCGCGGCGTCGGGATTGTTCTCAACGAGCCTTCGGTGGTGGCCACCGAGGTTTCGACCGGACGCATCCTCGCCGTGGGCGCCGCCGCGAAAGAGATGCTCGGACGCACTCCTGATGAAATCCGCGCCGTGCGTCCGCTCAAAGACGGCGTGATCGCCGACTTCGAAATCACCGAAAAGCTCCTGGCTGACTTCATTCGCCGCGTCATTCGCCACCGCTACCTGATGAAACCAAAGGTGGTCGTCTCGGTCCCTTCTGGAATCACCGAGGTGGAGAAGCGCGCCGTGCGTGACTCGGCGGAGAACGCGGGCGCCCGTGAGGTTTACCTTCTGCAGGAACCGATGGCCGCCGCGATCGGCGTCGGGCTCCCCGTCGATCAGCCCTCCGGCAACATGGTCATCGACATCGGCGGCGGCACCTCGGAGATCGCCGTCATTGCCCTCTCCGGCATCGTCAATAACATGTCGATCCGTATTGCCGGCGACGAGATGAACGAAGCCATCGTCCTCTACCTGAAGAAGAACTACAACCTTCTGATTGGTGAACTGACCGCTGAGGAAATTAAGATTCGCATCGGCTCGGCCGCGCCCTTGGATCGCGAGGAGTCCATCGAGATCAAGGGACGCGACCTCATTGCCGGCGTGCCCAAGACCATGAAGCTCTCCTCAGTGCAGGTGCGCGAGTCGTTGTCGGAGACGATCGACGCGATTGTCGAGGCGGTACGCCAGTCATTGGAGCGCACCCCTCCGGAACTCTCGTCCGATATTCTCGACCGCGGCATCATCCTGACCGGCGGGGGCGCGCTCCTGCGCGGACTCGATCGCCGTCTGCGCCAGGAGACCAATCTCCCGGTCAACGTCGCCGACGATCCGCTGACTTGCGTGGTCCGCGGCACCGGACGGGTTCTCGAAAACATGCCGATGTACAGCAAGGTCCTGATCAAGAGCCGGAGAGACTGACGAAGAACTACGGCATCCGGCTTCGTGGCACCTCGGGCGGGCACGGGGGCCTGCCCCTACTGAACTCTCCCGCCTACGACCGTAGGGGCGACCCTGTGTGGCCGTCCCCCATCGTTAGTCTCCCAGCGACCGCGTGAAACTCACCGGCGACCAGATCATTCAATTCCTCACGGTCAGCGTCGGCCGCCCCGTCAAGGCCCGCGAACTCGCGAAGTTCATGCACATCCGCGAGGCCGATTACCCGGCCTTCCGTGCCGAAATCAAGCAACTGTTGGCGACGGGACGTCTCGTCTTTCTGAAACGCGGACGCATTGCACCTCCCGACCCGTTGAATCTGGTCGTCGGCACCGTCACGGTGCGACGCGGACAGCACATGTTCGTTCGATTGGATCCGCGGGAAGACGATCCCGCCGCGCCGCCGGAAGAGATCTTCATCCCGGTACCCGACCGCTTGACGGCGTTGAACGGCGATCGCGTGATGATGCGCCGCCGCGCGACGCGCGAGGGGCCGTCTCCCGAAGGCGCAATCATCCGCATCATCCAACGCGCGCTCAAACCTATCGTCGGCATCTACCACAAGGCGCGGCATTTCTCATACGTCGTTCCGGATGCCCCGCATCCCTTGCGCGAAATTCATGTCCCGCCCAGCCAGACGAACAAGGCCGAGGTCGGACAACAAGTGGTCGTGCAAATCACCGACTGGGATTCGGCCGATGCGACCCCGTCCGGGCAAATCACTGATGTCCTGGGTTTCCCCAACGAGCCCGGCGTCGATATCGAGCGCATCATCGGCACATTCAATCTACCGCGCCGTTTTCCCGTCGAGGCACTCCACGAAGCCAAGCAATTTCCCGATGCACTCGGCCACGAGGATCTGGCTGGACGCGAGGATTTCCGCGATCTCGTGACGTTCACCATTGATCCGTTCGACGCCAAGGATCACGACGACGCGGTCTCGCTCGAACGCGTCGGGAATCACTGGCGCCTGGGTGTCCACATCGCCGATGTCAGCCATTATGTGACCGAAGGAAGCCGTCTCGACCGCGAAGCCTACGAGCGTGGGACCTCGGTGTATCTGGTCGATCGTGTCATCCCGATGCTGCCTGAGCGTCTCTCCAACGGGCTCTGCAGTTTGCGTCAGAACGAAGACCGCCTCACACTCAGTTGCATGATGGACTTAAGCGATGAGGGAGAGGTGGTCAAGTACCGGTTCGTCAACGGCGTGATTCGCTCGCGGTCCAAGCTCGATTACGAGACCGTGATGGAATATTTCCGCACCGGTAAGCCTGCCCCCATCGCGGCCCCCTACACAAGCGAACTTGACTCGATGCGCGCGTTATCACAGAAGTTGCGCCGCAAGCGGTTCGCCAACGGCGCGCTTGATCTCGATGTCCCCGAGGCCAAGGTCATCCTCGATGAGGCCGGGCACCCTGTGCGCATCATTCTGCGCCACTCCGATGAGTCGCATCAACTCATCGAGGAGTTCATGCTCGTGGCCAATCAGTGCGCCGCGCACCGCTTCTTGCGACGCAATCTACCGGCTCTCTACCGCGTGCATGCGCCGCCGTCACCCGAGAAGATGGAAGAGTTCGCCGGCTTTGTGCAGAACCTCGGCATCCGCTTCTCGGCGGAAGGCGGGGTAACGTCGAAGATGCTGTCGCGGCTGCTGGAATCGACCCGTGATGATCCGCGTCGCGACATGATCCACAACATTCTCCTGCGGTCGTTGATGAAGGCGGTCTACCAGCCGGAAAACATCGGCCATTTCGGATTGGCCTTCCCGCACTACACGCATTTCACGTCGCCGATCCGCCGCTATCCCGACCTGTGGATTCATCGCTATTTGAAGAAGATCGAAGCGAATTCCTGGAAGGTTGCCCAGCAGCATAAAGTACGCGCGGCCTTGCCCGCGATCGGACGCCAGACCTCCGAACGCGAACGGTTGGCAGAAGAGGCCGAACGTGAATCGGTGCGCATCAAACAGCTCGAATTCCTCTCGGCACACCTGGGCGATGAGTTCAACGGACGGATTTCGGGATTCCTCGAGTTCGGGATGTTCGTCTCGCTTGAGGGCATCGGCGCCGACGGCATGGTGCGATTCTCGGGGATCGACGATGACTTCTATGTCTGGGAACCGGAGCGCTGGCGCGTTCGTGGCCGACACCGGGGACGCATTTTCCAGCTCGGCGATTCGGTACGTGTGCGGCTCATCCGCACCAACGCCGAGCGCCGCGAAATCGATCTGGACATCGCCGACATCGTGCCTTCTCCTCCGGACACCAAGACACCGAAGAACCGCGCCGCCCGCCTGAAGAAAGCCCGCAAGCGGCATTAGAATTCCCGCTTTCAGATCTTAGGTAAACAAGGGGCTAAAGCCCCTTGTGTCCCATCGAGTTAGACATCATCCCGGCTATTCTGTTGCCAAAATGGCATGAGTTATTCATTTTGGCAGGGTGGGCGCGCACTTCTGCAGCATCACGGCCGACCCGTTACTGGTCTCGCGCTGGCGAGCGGCGCTCGAGCCGTTAGGCGGATCACACACGGCATTCGATGGCTTCGTCACGGCGCTACGCCGTCTGGCCGACCAGACACCGGACTTGCTCCTCGTTGATCCTGCGGTCGCCGGAATCAACTTAGATCAACTCGGCGTGAAGATCCGTCATCGCGCCCCCGGCGCCGATCTGCTGATCGTCGACGACGGAAGTTCATCCCGAGACGCGCGGCCGATCGAACGGTGGGCCATCGCGCTCATGCCTCACGACATCGAGCCGACAGAATTACGCGCACGGGTCCGTTCGATGCTGGCCGAACGCGAACGCGTCTCTCGCTGCCGCTGGATTGGGATCACTCAGCAAATTCGTTCCGCCTCCGATCTTCTGCTCGCCGCCGCGGCTTCCGACGCGACTGTCTTGATCGAAGGAGAGTCGGGAACCGGGAAGGAATTGGCCGCACGGGCCGTGCATCAGAACAGCGGACGTGCCGCCAAGCCGTTCCTCGCGCTCAATTGCTCCGCATTCCCCGAGACACTGCTGGAAAGCGAACTCTTCGGTCATGAGAAGGGCGCCTTCACCGATGCGTTTGGCCGCAAGAAGGGAATCTTCGAGGCGGCCGAGGGCGGGACCATCTTCCTCGATGAGATCGGCGAGACCTCACCGGCGGTGCAGTCGCGGCTTCTGCGTGTGTTGGAAGAGCATCAGGTGCGCGCCATCGGCGCGACCAAGGCGATCCCTGTGGATTTCCGTATCGTCGCCGCCACCAACCGTGATCTGCATCGCGCGGTGGCCGAGGGCACGTTCCGTCGCGATCTGTATTTCCGTCTGGCCGTGGTGCAACTCACCTTGCCGCCTCTGCGCGACCGTAAGGGGGATATTCCGGCTTTGCTTCTGCACCATCTCAAGGCGAGCGCGAAGAAGCCCGTCAGCTTGACCGAGCGTCTCGACGAACAGGCACTCGCACGGTTGGTTGATTACGACTGGCCGGGCAATATTCGTGAGTTGCGCAACTTTGTCGAACGCGCCGGGGTGCGCTTCGCAGGCCAGCGCCTTGACCACGACTCAGTTGGCTCGCTCCTGGAAACGGTGCGCACACCGCTCAATCTCCCGGTGCCGACCGGGCGCAAGGCCGATAACGTCGAACGCGAAATGATCTTCGCCGCGCTCTCGGAGTTGAAGCGCGACTTGGGTTTTCTCAAGGCGCGAGTCGAACGCATCGCCGGTGGCGAGGTCGCAACTGATGCATCGGCAGCGCCCTCGTCCGATTTCGCGTCGATGCGCCAAATCGAACGCGAACGCATTGCGCTTGCGTTGAAACAAACTCACGGCAATCGCGCTAAAGCCGCCAAGCTCCTCGGCATCGGCGAACGCACGATGTATCGCAAAATCCGCGAATACGGTTTGTAGGGTGGGGACTTTGGTGATTTTACCCCGAGCGCAGCCGAGGGCCGGCGAGCCGCACCCCGCCTTGCATGTGGTGGCCGTGGCTTTAGCCACGGGCGCGAAGCGACTGAATTTCGCTCGCTACGCTCGCCATGACTGAAGTCATGGCCACCCGTCGCTCAAGTTTGATTACAGCGAGAAGTCGGCTCGTCATAGCCTCGCTCCATCAACGGACATGCCGCCAGGGGAGGGTGGTCCGCCGCGGCGGAGAGCCCACTCTTTGTGTCGGGGGCTGCCGTGTGGCCACACCCACCGCTTTCCGTATCACTTTTTGACAATCACTACCGCTCTTATCCGAATTCCCTCCTATGACGGCCCCCGGGGAGGCTCCCGCGCGCGCGAGCGTACTCACTTGATCGCAGCTCTTCCGACTTCCTACCATCCGGCACTGTCGTCCGCCAGCGACATCGGCCATGCGCCGAGACCGTCGTACATCGCGCGTGAACTGGTGGTCAGCCCTCTGGCTGACCACCGCGCTACTCTTGTGCCTTCCGATACGCGCACTCGCCCAGCAACCCGGCATTCGCTCCTACCAAACCGAGGAAGATCTCTGGGAGGCGTTGAGCGAAGGCGAGATCTCTTACGATGATTTCCTCGAGTTACTCGATCTGTCCCGCGGCATCTCCGATTCGCTCATAACTCCGAACTCCGACTGGGAACAGCTCCCCGGCGCCGACGCCGGCTACCTCGCATTGCCCGATAGCAGCCAAGCGCTGGCATCGCCAGATTCCACCGTCGACGTCAAGCCGCCGTCGCGTCCATTCTCGTATTCGTTGCGCAGCGGATACGACGCTGACCTCATCAACGCCGGCGGTGGGAGCGGCTACTCAACCGTACGATTCTCCGCATCGCATGTCAGCGGGTTGTTCGATGTCGACCAGGATGACAGCCGTGGCGAGCAGTGGCGGCGACGCACGCTTGTCTGGGAGAGTTCGCGCGCGATAGTGCAGCTCGGCACCATCGAGCCGCGTTGGGGACGCGGGCTCGTGGTCGGTCGTCGCTCACGCGTGATCACCAGTTCCGGCGCGTCCGGCACGTTCGCGCAGCCATCACGCAGCCGTTTCAATGGTCTTTGGCTGAATCTGCTTCCAAAGGGAGTGTATTCCGCTGAAGTCGTGGGTTCCGATCTGCGTTCGCAGGCGACCAAGGAGCAGTTTCTCGCAGTCCAGCTTCTGTCGCGCCGTCGCAATTGGCAGATCGGGCTAGATGTCGGCGCCGGCCAGATCACCAATCGCACCAGCGGCGCCTACTGGCGCGAAGGTGTGGGCGGCGGACACATCCGCTACCAACGCGGCCCACGCGCTTTCCTCGGGGAGATCGCTCTCACCGATGAAGGCGCATCGGCTAAGGCGGCCGAGTTGCTCTGGCCGTTGGCTCATGGACGATTGCATGCTGTGGCTTGGTCGTACAACCTCGGCTACACAAACCCGTGGGGCGGCGGGCCCGGCGGCTCGGACACACGGAGCGTGTCCCTGCCGGGTACAAACGTCTCGTTCAGTTCACGCACCGCGGGCGAGCGCGGCCTCGCCTTCACCACTCGGCTCAACCTTGCCCCATCGATCGAGGCACGCTGGGATTGGATGTCACACGCCGAGGCGCCCGGTGCGCCGATTCAGCACCAGGCCGTTCTGCGCATCCAGTATTCCAGCCGTCGGCTCTCGGTGACGCCGTTTGTTCGCGCCCGCATCGACGAGGATCGTACCGAGACGTACTCACTCGGCACGCAAACCGATATTGGACCGCGCGGCCGTCGCCTGAACCTGCGTTATGAGATGGGACGGCAGAATTCCGGCGCCGATCCCTTCGTCCGCGCCGGCGCAGGTCTCGACTGGCGACTCAATGGTCACGTGCGGATCAGTCCCGCGGTGCGGTGGATTGATCCCGATATGCACGTGAGAAGCGATGGCTACTGGTATTTGTACCTGACCGAGACAGTGACTGCCGCATCGGGTCTCCGCCTCGATGCCGTGGTCGTCTGGAGGCGATACGAGGCCAGGTCGAAGGATGATCGGGTGGAACTTCGAATCCGTGCGAGGTTGCGATAGCGTATGAATTCACAACTGCGAGATCAAGCTCTGGTGCACACTGGGAGTTGTTGCTCTGCCCAATTGAGCATGTCCATCGGAACGAGCCACTCCACCCGTGGACGCCAGGCGCCCCCGCCTGGCGCTACTCCGACTAGCTTGGGGCGGCTGGCCTCCACGACTCTTCGCGGATTGATCGTAGCGTCCGGAGTCGCCCTTGTTTGGGCGATTCCCGCCGGCGCCGAACTCATCCTCAACGAAGCCCTCGCCAACGAGCCGGGCTCGGTCACGACAACCGAGTGGGTCGAGATCCTCAACTGGCCCGACACCGGCACGTCGCTTTCGATAAAGGGATACCGCTATCTCGACGGCGGCGACACCACCCGAATCGACACAAACCTGTCCATCCCTGCAGGCGAGTTTCTTATTCTCGCACGCAAAGTCACGGGGACATCCAGTTTCGAGTCGGCGTGGGGGAATAACTCCGGCGTCTGGGGCGATAGTCCGTCCGAGAATTACCCCGTCATCGGCATCACCAAGATGTCACTACGCAACAGTTGCGATACGATCACGCTAATCGCACCCTCGGGTTCGAAGTCAGTCATCTGGTGGCGGAGCGACCCCGGCGACGGGGTTTCCGTCGAGCGTATTCGCCCCGGGCCCAACGACGACTGGTCGAACTTCCACGGGTGCGTCGCGACCACTGGCTCCACTCCCGGACACGCGAATTCCGTCTTGCCGGGGCGGTATGACTTGCTTCTGGATACCGTCATCTGCTCGCCGCCGACGCCTTCGTGGGGCGACACCATCACCTTTGTGTCCACCGTCCAGAACTGTGGGACTGGGGCAGTTCCTTTTGCAGACTTCGCCTATCGGCGCGACCATGCGCCCCTCGCCGCTGACACCAACTTTGTCGAACTGATGACGCAGCCGCTCGGTTTTGTCGATGAGCTGGGCGAGGCGATGCCACGTTGGAATTGGGCCGATGCTGCGCCGGGCGTCAGCCACATTCGATGCGAGATTCGTGGCGATTCGAATGCGGCCAACAACTCAGCCTGGGTTGATTTGAAAGTGCGATTCACGACACCGCTTCTCATCATCTCCGAATTCCTCGCGAACCCCGGACCCGGTGGACCGGACGAATGGGTCGAGATCGCAAATGTGGCCGGATTCCCCATCAATCTCGAGGGAATGAGTATCGGTGATTCGCTCAATTCCGACGACATCCCCACACCGTCCCGTGAGATCGCGCCCGGTGAATTCTGGGTCTTGGCGGAAAACGAGGCGGGCTTCCGCGTCTACTATCCGAATTTCGCTGGCACACTCATCGGCATCAAGGGCTGGCGCGGTCTCAACAACTCCGGCGACGGGATTCGTCTCTGGGGGCCGTCGGGGGAAATCGTCGATTCACTGACCTTTCGCACCACCTACGAAGCCAATCGCTCCCTCGAGCGGGTGGAACTGACCCCATCCTTTGCACGAACTCGTGATTGGGCCGGCTCGACCGCTGCCGATGGCGCGACTCCTGGACGACCAAATTCCATTCAGCGCGGCCAGCCCGGGACGCTGATTTTCGATTCGATTAGCGTCGATCCGCCCGTCCCGCAGTGGGGCCAGGCTGTGCATGTTCGCGCAGCCCTGCACAACGTCGGTTTCGGGCCCGCCGAGGGTTGGGTACTCAGCATCCTTCGCGATCTCGATTTGTCGTCTCCCGGGTCCGAACTCATGCAGATCGCGGAACTCAGTGTCCCGATCCTGAGTGAAGGGGAGGAAACCGGCGTTGATACGGAGTGGATCGATGCCCCGCCCGGCATCTCGAGAATCATTTGCGTGTTGCGCACACCCGCGGGCGCGCCCGCCGATTCATCGGCCATGGTGACGACGGTCGCTTACACGCAACCGCTCTTGATCATCTCCGAATACTTGGTCGCGCCCGCGCCGTACGGACCGGGCGAATGGGTGGAGTTGTACAATGCGTCGAGTTTCTCCTTGTCCCTTGCAGGATTGAGGCTCGGAGACAGCACGTCATTCACCACTTTGCCGGCTGGCAACGGGTCCCTTGGGCCCGGTGCGTTCGTCGTGTTGTGCCAAGATGCCGATCAATTCACCAGCTTCCATCGCAATTTCACCGGCGACTTGCTTGAACTTACTGGTTGGCGAACACTCGGCGATGAGGGAGACCGAATGCGTCTGCTCGGCCCGGCAGGCGAGATCATCGACTCGTTGACCTACACACGAACTCCCTCCGGAAACGTCTCAAGTGAGCGTCGGCAATTGGTGCCGGAATTCGCCGATCCGCGCGATTGGGGAGACTGTATCGATCCCGAGGGCGCCACGCCGGGACGAGCGAATTCGATTCGGCGGGTGTATCGCGACTTGGCGCTGGATTCCGTCATCTTCGATTCCATCGAGGGGACCGACATGGATGATGTCTCATTCCATTTCTGGGTATCCAACCGAGGTTTCTCAACAATCTCCGACGGCAAGATCACTTGGCGTCTTGAACCGGGATTCACGTCGGACGACACTTGGGACATTCCGTCCGTTGCCCCGGGAGAAATGCAAGACATTCCGTTCATGGTCGAAGAGCCTTCGCCGGGTTGGAATCGGTTGGCCGCGCACTTGGCCGCGGATGATGATGACTCGAACAACGCGGACACCGCTACGGTGCTCGTGCCGTTCGGCCGTCCCGGCCTCATTATCTCGGAATTCCTCGCCAACCCGGCGCCGGACGGGCCCGGCGAGTGGGTCGAGTTGTATGTCACGAACTATCGCGCATTTTCGAGCCTGGGATTCGCGCTCGGAGATTCAGGTTCACTCTCGCCCTGGCCCGCAACCGGACTGTTCGAACGGATGCTCGCCCCCGGCGAGTTCGTGGTTCTAGCACAGGACGAACAGGCGTTTCGGCAATTCTATCAGGGCTTCAACGGGGTGGCAATCGAAGTTCCCCATTGGCCGGCCCTCAACAACTCCGGCGACCTGGTTCGCGTCGTGGATGCATCAGGCGGACTACAGGACTCGACGGGATTCCAGACCATCTATGCCGACAACCACTCAGTCGAGCGAACCGAACTCGCACCACCCTATGAAGGACCGGGCGGGTGGACAGAATCCGTCGATCCCTCCGGAGCCACGCCGGGACGCACCAATTCGGTCAGCGCGGCGGTCGCCGGACCCCTTCACATCGACCTTGCACCGAACCCGTTCTATCGCTCGTGGGGTCAGTCGGCACAGGTGGGTGTCCGCCTGCAAATCGGTGAACGCTTGACGCTAAAGATCTTCGATCGTGACGGGCATCCAGTGCGCACGCTGGTCGACAACCGCCCCAGCGCGACGGGCAGCCTGGAATGGGATGGCACCGGTGAAGACGGTGTGCCCCTGCGCCCGGGGCCATACATCGTCTGGGCGCGCTCCGAGCCATCCGGCATCGAACAGAAAGCGGTCATCGTACTTGGCCCATGATTCCGAGGTGGAGTGAGCCTTGCTGCGTGACAGTCTCCGACTCATCCTGCTCGCCGCTTCGCTCGCGGCCATCCATCCGCTGCGCGCGATGGGGCAGCTCGAGCATTTTGATGCGACGGCGCTTCAGGCCGTCGGCGGAATCTTCACCATCATCCCCGATCAACCGTCGCAGGCAACGACCAATGCGGCGTTGTTGGTGCATGAGGACTCGCGATTGGCAGCCGAGCTGTCTTACTCCGAGCCTTATGGCATGAGTGAACTCGAACAGGTCTCGCTGTACGGCAAGGCTCGCTTGCACCGCCTTGGCTTCGGGATTGGAATCGCTCGCGCCGGCCAATCCGGTCTGTATCAGGAGACCGCAATCAACCTCGCCGTGGCATTTCGAGTAAGACCGGAATTAGGCGTCGGCGGTACGTTCACCCACCTCAGAACCGAGTTCGGCGACAACACGATGGCGTTTGCCGGCTCGTCTCTGGCCTTCTCGGTCAGCGCCTCTCCGGTCGCATCCATATTAATCGGCGCCACCGCGCGCAATCTCGTCACCAACGATTTGTATGAAGGTGAGATCAACCAGCCCATTGGCGAAGTCTCCATTGCCTGGTCGGCGCCGCCCGATGTCACGATTGGCGGATCCTGGACCAAACAGCGTCGCGGCGACTCACGATTCGGTCTGGGGCAGGTAATTCGCCTCCACAAGAGTGTCGATTTCTTGGCCGGGCTGCGGTTTGATCCCGTGCGCTTCTCGCTGGGCGGCGAATTGGCGTTTCACGGTGCTTCGCTGGTCTATTGCTATCAAGGCCACCCCGATTTGGGTGCGACGCACTCATTCGGGCTGGCATGGCGCCGTTGAATACGTCCCCATTCGACGGGTGATTCCCATCGAATCTGCAGTCCAAAGCCACTATCTTCGTCTTCCAATGATCGTGCGCGGCACACTTGAAGAGCGTGAAACGCAGGCCCTGGCGCCGTACGCCGCCTGCAGCGCGGCGTCGCTTGGACGGGTGCATGGCGAAACGCCGCATCCTTACCGCACCGAGTTCCAGCGAGATCGTGAAAGAATCATCCACTCGGCGGCGTTTCGCCGCCTCGAGTACAAGACCCAGGTCTTCGTCAATCACGAGGGCGACAACTACCGGACGCGGCTGACTCACACGATTGAGGTCGCGCAGATCGCGCGCTCGATCGCACGCGCGCTGGCCCTGAACGAGGATCTCGCGGAAGCCGTGGCTCTCGCCCATGACCTCGGCCACACGCCCTTTGGTCATGCCGGCGAGGACGCGCTCACCAAGAAGATGGCCGAAGACGGCGGCTTTTCGCACAACCGCCAGTCGTTGCGCGTCGTCGATGTGCTCGAAGAACGGTATCCCGAATTTCTTGGGCTCAACCTCAGCTTCGAAGTCCGCGAAGGGATCGTCAAGCACGAGACCGTGTATGATCGCCCCGAACCGCAGATGGACGAGTTCCGTCCCGAATGGAAACCCACCCTCGAAGCGCAGTTGGTCAATTACGCCGACGAGATCGCTTACAACTCGCACGATTTCGATGATGGCCTGCGGGCCGGAATGTTCGCCTGGGACGAGTTGGCCGCCATTCCGTTGTGGCGTAAACTCACCGCGGAGTCGGAGCGTGCCTACCCCAACGTCGATGGGCGTCTTCGTCGCCACCATGTTGTCCGCCTGCTGATAAACTGGCAGGTGACCAATTTGGTTGAGCACGCGCAACGTCTCCTCTCGGAGGAACGCGTCAAATCGCTGGGCGACGTGCGCGCCGCGAAGACCACATTCATGCGTTTCTCCCCGGAATTTCAGGAGCTGATTACGCCGTTCAAACGGTTTCTCTTCGAGCGCATGTACCGCCACTACCGTCTGGTGCGCATGGCGCTCAAAGCCGAGCGCATCGTGCACAGCCTGTTCGATGCTTACACCTCCGAGCCACGGCAACTTGATCCGAAGTTCCACGCCCGCCTGAGCACCTCCCATGAGCCGACCGGCCCCGAAATCCGCCAAGTCGTGTGCGACTACATCGCCGGCATGACCGATCGCTACGCGATGCTGGAATACCGCAAGCTCTTCGATCCGTTCGAGCGCGTCTGAGGCCGGCTGGCCGTTCACCGCAGTTATCCTGCACTTCCTTGCATAGAAGCCATGTTCGGACCCGTCAGGGATCATTCCCGCATCGCGCGTCTATCACGTGCGTAGGGGCGGCTCTTGAGCCGCATTGTCCTACCGCGACCAATCCCCGGCACCGGCTTTGCATGAAGGATCTCCGACGCCGATGTGATCATCCGGAGCCCCGATGCAGTGTTACTTCTTCTCTGAAAAACCCGGTATTCCTGAACAGCCCGGTCCCGGGTTTGTGTCGTTTGTCATCCCGGAACTGAAGATCACCTTCCGGGCGCGATACCATGGCACTGCCTCCGCATGCGAATACGCCAGCCTCCTGGCCTTGCTGGAGTTCGTCGAGATCAACCCCAAGGTGTTTCAAGGCCGGATTCTCGAGATTTTCGGCGATTCATTCACTGTCGTGAACCAAATGAACGACCGCCTTCTCTGCCGCAAGGAACTCGAGAGCTTTCGTAACCTCGCGCTCATTCTTAAGCAACGCATCCCCTACACGGTTGATTGGGTCCCTCGTCGGGACAACCCCGCGGGCGCCTCCTCGTTCGGTGCATAGCATCGATCACCCACCGAGTGGTGTCATTCCCCTGGTCCAATGGGTGCTCACCCATGGACGAATGCCATGGGAGTGTGTATGTTGTGCCGCGCCCCGGCTGGCTTGGTTTCATCTTGTGCGGGCGATTCACCGATGGGATTCTCAGAAGATCGTGCCCAGGGGAAGTTCGGCCCCTCCTACCTATTGATCGCCGAGAACCCGTTTGTTCTCTGGGATGCCCAGGAGCAGTGGAAATCCGCCTGGCGCGCCGCCGCCAAGGCCAATCTCCCGGTCCTGAGCTTCACCGCTCCCCAGATCGACATCGATCGCCTGCGCAATGCCGGTATGACCATGCCGATGTTCGAGACCTTGCAGTTGGTCATGGTTCAGGGCGTAGATCGAATCGGCGCTTCCAAGCAGGACGAGTTTCTTGCGTGCCTGCGAGCACTTTCACCCTCCACCAAGATCCTCCTGACGGCCGAGGCCTTCGATCGGCGCACCTCCTTCTACAAGTCCCTTAGTACCCTCTGTGACACCGAGTCCTTCAAACCCATTTACGAGGAGCACATCCCCGGTTGGGTGCGACGGATCGTCTCGGACCTCGATTGGTCGATCTCGTCGGCCGCCGTCGAATTAATCGCGGCCGTGCACGGCACCGATTTGTTCGGCGTGCGGCAGATCATCGAGCGGGCGACTCTTTATATCGGCGCCAAGCGACGCATCGAAGTCGCCGACGTCGAGATTGTTATGGCCGGTGAGGGAGAGCATGATGTCTACCAGCTCCTCGATGTGGCATCGCGGCGTGACCTTGAAGCCGCCCTGCGAAAGGCCCGGGCCCTGTGGGCAAACGGCGACCGGCTGACGCTCTGGCTGTCGGCCATTTACGGTCAGTGCATTCGACTTTTCCGCTTCTTGGATGCGGCTGGGGACAGCGACGAGGAGTTGGGTCGGGCGCTCCACATGCATCCTTTCATCGTGAAGAAGACCCGACCGGTGGCGATGGCGTATGGGTATGAAGGATTGACCGGTGCGATTGACGCCGTCTTTGAGACCGACTGGGCCGTCAAGACCTCGACCCTGCCGCCCGCGTTCGCCTGGGAGCTTTTTGTGTGGCGATTGGCTGGCGGGAGCAAACGCTTGAATAAGCCACTTTTCGATCTTGAGACACCGCGCCTGCGCGAGTAGATCACAAACATCGCAACGGGACCTATGGTACCTGACGAGCCGCCAAGCGTTGTCGATCGCGAAGAAGGCGAATTGATCCGCAAGGCTCAGGCCGGGGACCGGAGTGCCTACGATCAATTGGTCCGACGATATCAGCGGCAGGTCTATCGCTGGGCTTACCACGTAGTGCGTGCCCACGATCTTGCCGACGAAGTGACTCAGGATGTGTTCGTCCGGACGTACAAGGCGATCGAGCGCATCGACCCCGAACGGCCGTTTGGCGCCTGGCTCTGCCGCAGCGCGATCAATATTGCCCTTAACCTGTTGCGTAAACAGCAGTTCCGAACGCAATGGGCTCAAGATAATCGCACCGAGCCCACCGACTTCGAGAAAGAAGCCGCCCAGCCCGATGCCAGCCTGAGGCGCCAGCGGGTCCTTAAGAAGTTAGAACACGCTATCGACCGGCTCGATCCGATTTACCGCACGATTATTCTCCTAAGGGCAAATGAGGAAATGAGTTACGAGGAAATCGCTCAGGCGCTCGGGATATCCATGGGCACAGTCATGTCGCGGCTGTCACGCGCGAGGCAGCGTCTGAAGGCTGCGCTCGGGGAGACGATTGACGACTTACGGGAATAGAACCACGGCTTGTGGGTAACTGTGGTGGACGCCCGCACGGCACAGCCTGCGGGCCTTTGGAAGGTACGAGCTATGAGTTGCAGCAAACTGGAAAGCTGGGTGATGGCCGAAGGGGCCGGCAATCTGCCGTCCGCCCTTATGGAGCATGCGGCCGCATGCGAGCGTTGCCGTCGCCTGATCGAGGATGTGCGTGTCCTCGACCGCACCCTCTCCGGCCTGTCACTCCCCGACCCCGGGGAATCGTACTGGGAAGCCTTGCCGCGGCGGATCGCAAATCGACTCGACGAACCGATGACTGTCGTCTCTTGGGAATCCAGGCCGCCGGCATGGCAGAGAGTGGTTTCCCGAGTCTGGGCGCCGGCCGTAGCTATTGCGCTTTTGGCCGTCATCGCCAGCCGCCAGTCTTTGGATACTGTTTCACCAACTACCGTCTCGACCGCGGCCCCGCATGTTTCGGTATCGCCGCAGCCAGGTCGCCAGTTGCCCATCCCAGCCAATGGCGTACTCCGATCGTATGATGATGCGACCGTCAATCCTCAATCCGGAAGCGCAGCTCGGAACAACACGCCCGCGTTGAAGGCACAACCGTCCCCACGCTCGGCGCTCCGCAATGGCGACGGGTCTTCCTACGCGGGATCCGGATCAGCAGGGACCGCGAAGAAGGAGCTGTCAAGTCCAGTCGAGTCACCCACGGTTGCAGTGCACACGCCCCCGGTAAGCGGTCCGGCTGAGGATGTCTGGCCGGAGCGGCAAATTACGATCATGGGAAAGGTCGATTCCAACCTCCCCGCTCAGTCGCTGTCTGATGAGAAGCAGTTGACGACGCAGGACGCGTACTCGACTTACGAGCGCCAGATGGCGCAGGCCGAGCAGGGAACGGAGACGGCCGGCACGTTCGGCACGCCCGGGCGTCTGATGGCGGGATCGTCGCCGGCCGTCGTCGGTCGTGGCGGCGAGGGCCAGACTCCGGTCGACAAGATGCGCCAATTCGACGAGATGGCGGAACTCCACGATCTGATTGCCCGCCTCGGGACCATTCCTGCTGCATCAAGGACCACCTCACAATGGACGCAACTCTCGACAGCGTGGTTCCGGCTCGGCATGATCTCTGACCATCCAGGGGTCATCGACTCCGCCTTGGCGGCGGTGACCGGATACATGGTCAATGGCGTCCTTGATTCGACGCAACTTCGCGAGTGGGATACGCGTAAAACACAGTTAGAGAACAGGCGCAGAACGCTGCGCCCCTGAAATTGCACTCGAGCCCGTTCGTAGTGTCTGTCTGAAAATCGCCCCACCTGCGTATCAAGCTGGTGGGGCGATTCCGTTGGCGGAAAGGAGTTGCCGCGCCGACGATCGCACCCTACGTTCGGGAGGCGTGGCTCTGAGTGCACAGTGCCCTCGTCTTGGGAGACTTGATCGTGTGTGCCGCTTGGCTTGAATCACGCGCTTCATCGTGGGACCCTCCGCCGTCGCCACCTGATGCCGCAGAACGGATGGCGAAGTTGCGTCGCGAGATGGTCAATCGCCAGATCGAGGCACGCGGAGTCCAGGATTCAGTCGTGCTCGACGCGATGCGGGTTGTCCCACGACATCAATTCGTGCCACCCCAGTTTGCCGGTGAAGCCTACGACGACATGCCTCTGCCGATTGGCTACGGGCAGACCATCTCCCAGCCATATGTCGTGGGCGCCATGACCGAAGCGCTGCACCTAAAACCGCGTGATCGCGTCTTGGAGGTAGGAACCGGTTGCGGGTATCAGGCCGCGGTTCTCGCCGAAATCGTACAGGAAGTCTGCACGATCGAGATCGTCGAAGCACTGGGACAGCGCGCCGATTCGACCTTGTCGTCGCTCGGATATAAGAATATCGCGGCACGCATCGGCGACGGCTATCGGGGCTGGCCGGAGAAAGCGCCGTTCGATGCGATCATTGTCACCGCCGCGCCCGATCATGTACCACCCGCCTTGGTTGAGCAATTGGTCGTCGGCGGACGTCTGGTCCTGCCGGTCGGCGAGGAAGACCAGTCGCTCATTGTCATCACCAAGACCGAGAGTGGTACCACTCGCCGAGAGCTGTTCCCGGTCCGATTCGTGCCCATGACCGGCGAGGCCGATGCGCCCGGATCCGTGCCACCCGACTCCGCAAAATAGGGCAATCTGCTTAAGAGCGGTTGGAGTCCGACGTCCGCTACCAGGGACTGCGCCTGTCCGATCCTGTTCGGGAAAGGCGAAACTTCACGCCCGAGCCCTCGTAAATGGAGTTGTCACCGGCGCTTGGCATGCGGTGGGCCGTTATGGGGAGGTGGAGTATGAGAAAGACCCTCTATCGTTCTCAAGAACAACAAATGATCGGCGGCGTCTGCGGTGGCCTCGCCGAGCATTTTGATATCGACCCCACTTGGCTGCGACTTCTGGCGGTCCTGCTGATCTTTGCCAGCGGGTTTGGCCTCGTTGCTTACCTCGTCGCGTGGATCATCATCCCACGCGGACCTCTGCCGCAGGCCACGGCCGCTGCCGCCGCCGCCAATGCACAGGTTATCCCGCCGACTCCGCCCCGGGCGACATCATCGGCTCCCGCGCGTAGCCCGGGCATGATCATCGGAATCGTGCTGGTCTTGGTGGGGCTGATTTTCCTCTTCGATCATCTGTTCTTCTGGTTCGATTGGGCCTATGTCTGGCCGCTGGTCTTGATCGGGCTCGGCGTGGTTCTCGTCTATCATTCGATCAAGCCGCAATCGCATCGTCATGATTCGACCGCTTCTTCTTCCGCGGAGGTGATCAATGGCCGTCGGTAAAGTGCGAACCGGGGTGATCCTCATCGCCATCGGCGTGCTGCTTCTCCTGAACACCACCGGAGTCGTTGATTTTGGCTTCTGGTACTGGCTAGGGAAACTCTGGCCGGTTGTTCTCATTGCCATCGGCCTCGAGAAGATATTTGCGACGGCATCATCCTCCAGCGTCCGCAATCTGGCCTGGCTCTCGCCGCTTATTATTGTCGCGGTGGTGGCGTACGCTGTCACGGCCGGTGTCCCCCCGTCCAACTCATGGTCGTCGGACTGGGTTTGGAATTGGGATCCATCCGACAACGGACCCTCCGGCTCGACATCGACATGGAACGAGTCTTTTGCGGGGGATGGGAACAAGTTGAGCCTACTCTTCCAACTTGATGCCGGGAGGATTACCGTCCGCGACGGCGCGGAGGGCGGGAACGTGCTGACCGCCCGGGCCAGCACCCGTGGTGAGAAGCCGCGCGTCGAGACCAGCACCTCTGACGGCGTGCAAAAGATCAAGATTTCGCAAAAAGACAACTACAGCGGGCGGAGCCGCGATCAATGGATCATGAAGCTCTCCGACAGCATCCCGGTCGATCTCGATGTCGATGGTGGAGCCGCACGGATTCGTTTAGATCTGACCGCCGTGAAAGCTGAGTCGCTGGATTTGCAGGCGGGGGCAGCCGACATCGATATCTTCTTCGGATCCCTGGTCCCCACGGTCAAGTGCAACATCGACTGCGGCGCCGCCAGTCTGAACGTGACGATCCCGGCAAACGCCGGCATTCGTGTGAAGCAGACCGGGGCGCTACAACACTTCTCCGAGGGCGACATTGACATGGTCGAACACGGCGGGTACACGGAAAGCCGCGACTACGATTCCGCACCCGTCAAAATCGAGATGACCCTGGATGCCGCCTTGTCATCGATGCGACTGCGTCGCGCTACTGGCCCGACTTCGGAATCGACCTGAGGCGAGGCGCAGATGTCCGGCATTCCGACCCCGCGCCCCACGCGCGGGGTTTTTTCTTGAGTTGACGGCCCACTCTGAGACATTTTGTGCCGATGATTTGGACGATGAACCCGATCCGGAAGACGCTGGTGGCACGCTTGGCCCTCTTGACGCTGGGCACGGCGCTCATGGTTGGCTTGGCCGCATGCCGTATCGGGCAGAGCGGCGGGGCGTGGCAGCGGGTCAAGCAATCGGGCGTTCTGCGCGTCGGTACCGACGCCACCTACCCGCCATTCGAGTGGGTCGATACCGCCAGCGGCCAGGTGGAGGGATTCGATGCCGATCTGGTCCGCGAAGTTTGCCGCGACATGGGGTGCCGCGCCGAGTTTATCGTCACGCCCTTCGACGGAATCATCGCGGGCTTGGTCTCAAGCAAGTATGACATGATCGCGTCGACCTTCACGATCACCCCGGAGCGCGCCGCGCACGTCGCTTTCTCCGATCCGTACTACGACGCCGGGCAGGCGATCGCCGTGCCGGTCTACGATACCACCACGCGCGGCGCGGATGACCTTGAAGGCAAATCGATCGGCGTGCAATTGGGAACCACGGGCGAACGCCGTGCGGGCCAGATCAAAGGCGCGCACATCATCTCCTTCGAAAATATCGGGGCGGCCTTCATCGATATGGAGAACGGGCGCCTCGACGCGGTCATTAACGATCGTCCCACTACCGAACTGATCATCCGGCAACGGCACGCGGCGAAAATCGTTGGTCCGACCCTGACTGCGGAGAAGTATGGACTCGCCGTCACCAAGGACGACGAAGAGCTGCTGACGGCCCTCAACGCCGCCCTCGCCAAGATCAAATCCGACGGGCGCTACGACACGATTCGTGCCCGCTGGTTTGGCGCTCCCGCCAGTTGATCTCCCCCCGCGGCCAGCCGCGAAAGCGGTTGTCTTGAACGTTCTGGGACAATAACTTGACCTTTCTGTCCGGCGCGTCGGCCCCGGCAGGGAGGAGCTATCCAATATCTGGCTGAGCAAGGAGCGCTCGCGCTCAGGATTCTTCAATTCCTGCTGCCGGCTGTCCCTGCGACCATCCTCATCACGCTGGTTTCGTTCGCGATCGCGCTCACGCTCGGGATGCTCATCGGCCTGACGGCGGTCGTGCGCAGCCGCCTGCTGAACGCAATCGGGCGAGTGTACGTTGACGTCCTGCGCGGTGTTCCTCTGCTCGTGCAGATCTTCTTCATCTACTTTGGGCTCGGCAAAGTCCTCAATCTGGATCGGTTCACCGCCGGCGTGCTCGCCGTCGGCGTGGGCTATTCGGCGTATCTGGCCGAAATTATCCGTGCCGGCGTGCTCTCCATCGCTGTTGGGCAGCACGAAGCCGCCGCGTCGCTGGGCATGTCGCGGGCGCAAGCGCTCCGCCATGTGATTCTGCCGCAGGCCGTGCGCACCATCCTTCCGCCCACGGCCAACGAGTTCATTGCCTGCTTGAAGGACTCGTCTTTGGTCTCGATTATCGGATTGCGAGAATTGACTCGTGCCGGACGCGAGTACTATTCGCAGTACTTCGTCGACTTCCAGACTTGGTTGATCGTCGGTCTCATTTACTTGGCCATGACGTTGCTTCTGACACGCCTGACGCGTCGACTTGAGCGACGCTTTGCCGTGAAGGGCTTCGGGACGGTGGGAGCGCGGCCATGACCACACCTGACAGCAGCCAGTCAAAGGATCCCATGGTGACGGCACGCGGCCTCTGCAAGCGCTACGGCGATTTCGTCGCGTTGGATCACGTCGACTTGGATGTCGCGCCCTCTGAAGTCGTGGTCCTCGTGGGTCCATCCGGCGCCGGCAAATCGACTTTCATCCGCTGCCTCAACGGCCTCGAGTCTGTCGACGCCGGCACGATCACGGTCGACGGACAAAACGTCGATACGCACGACGAATCGATCCACCAGATCCGGGCCCAGATCGGAATGGTCTTCCAGCAGTTCAATCTGTTTCCCCATCTGACAGCATTGGAAAACGTCGCCCTCGCCCCGCGCGTCGTTGTTGGACTCACGCGCGCGGAAGCCATCGAGCGAGCCAAGGAGCAGTTGAACCGAGTCGGGCTGTCCGACAAGACCAACAACTACCCCGCCGAGTTGTCGGGAGGCCAGCAGCAACGCGTCGCCATCGCCCGTTCACTGGCGATGCAACCCAAGGTGATGCTCTTCGATGAGCCGACATCCGCCCTCGACGCCGAAATGATCGGCGAGGTCCTGGGTGTGATGCGCGATCTGGCCAAATCGGGGATGACCATGATCCTGGTCTCGCACGAGCTGGGGTTCGTGCGCGACGTCGCCGGACGCGTCGCGTTTTTCGAGAATGGCCGTATCCTGGCTTGTGACACCCCCAAGAACCTTCTCAACGGCGATGCGCATGCAAGAGCGCGCGAGTTTTTCCAACGAGTCTGGTAACGCCGCGAAACCACAAGCCCTCCTTGACGGTTGAACAGACGATGAGTCGGCGCATTTCTCTGATCTCCGTAGTCATTCTGAATGTCTTGTGGTTCGCTGCGTCTCAGGGCGCGGCGATCCCTGACCGCGTCCAGATGGCGGCCCAAAGCGGGCAGCGTGTCTGGGTCTTCCTGCATGACAAGGGCCCGGACGCCTTGCGTCGCATTTCTCCGATGTCGGCCTTCGTCTCGGCCCGCGCGCTTGCACGGATACAGACTCGTGGACAGGCAACAGACCCGTTGCTTGATCTTCCCGTTTCTGATCCATACCGGCGAGCCCTGGCGAATGCCGGGCTGGAAATCCATCTCGAGTCGCGATGGTTTAATGCCGTCTCCGGCACCGTGAATTTCCGTGATCTGGATTCCATCGCCGCGTTGCCTTTTGTCGATTCACTCCGCGTCGTGGCCACATCGGACATGCCACTACCAGATACCACGGCGCCTCTTGTCCTTCTGCCGCGAATCGAGCGTCAAGCCGGCGACGTCTACGACTATGGTCCTTCGCGCCCCCAGCTCGCGGCCATCCAAGTCAATCTGCTGCACACCGCCGGGCTCTCTGGACGTGGTGTCCGCATCGGCTTTCTCGACACCGGTTTCTCACTGGGGATCACGATCTTCGCCCATACCGCCATCGTGGGCACGCGCGATTTCATCAATGGCGATGCCGACGTCGGCGACGGGCAGGCCGGTCAAATGCACCATGGGACTCAGACACTCTCGCTTTGTGCAGGGCTGGATGAAGGGCACTTGGTCGGCGTCGCGCCCAACGGCGAATACGCCGTCGCCAAGACTGAAATCGTCGATCAAGAGATCCGGGTTGAAGAGGACAATTGGGTCGCGGGGCTCGAATGGCTCGATTCTCTCGGCTGTGATTTGGCTTCCAGTTCGTTGGGGTATGTGAAGTGGTATCACTACCAGGACCTCGACGGGAACACCGCGCTGTGTACGATCGCCGCGGATCTCGCAGCGACGCGGGGTCTTCTGGTTGTCAATGCGGCGGGCAACGGTGGTTGCAGCGGAGATAGCCTCATCGCCCCGGCCGACGGAGACTCGGTACTCACCGTCGGCGCGGCCGATGCGGACGGGAACCGCGCCTCCTTCTCGTCCTGCGGTCCGACCTTTGATGGACGCATCAAGCCTGATGTGATCGCCCCCGGCGTCGGCGTCATTACCGCCTACCCCAATGACAGGGTCTACCAACCCGGGAGCGGAACCTCGTTCGCTACGCCGCTGGTCAGTGGCGTCTGTGCCCTACTCTTGGAGAAGAATCCAAGTCTAACGCCGTATCAACTCATCGATCTACTGCACCGTACGGCGACCAACGCCCGCAAACCGCTCTCGACGTTCGGGTGGGGAATGGTCCAAGCGGAGAAGGCAGCAGGACCCGTCGTCGCCAGCGTCGATGAGATTATTGCCCGTCCCAATCCGGCCAATTACACCGTCAACATCGTCATCCCCGATTCGGACGCCGCTGACCCGTGGACCTTTCGGGTCTTCACCGTCGCGGGACAATCGGTCTACAGCAAGACCAATAACACAGGGAGCAACTTGGGGGAGTGGTTCGGCGTCACCGACTCCGGCGAAAAGGTGGCCCCGGGTGTATACCTGATTCTGGTCCGGACTTCGCTACACAGCAAGTTGCTGAAGGTCGCATGGGTTGGGCATTAGATAGAATGGGCAATTGGTATTGATTCGGATTGGCCCTCACGCCTTCTTAGCAGGCGAAGTGCGGCAGCAACCATTCAAACGCGGGAGTAACTCAGATGGCTAGAGTCACAGCCTTCCAAGCTGTTGGTCGCGGGTTCGAGTCCCGTCTCCCGCTTTTATGGGTGGTGGGGGTCGGGCTCTTTCTGTGGGGATGCGGCGATTCCAACGTGCAGACCGTCCCCGGTGGCACACAAGCCAACAAGACACAAACCGCCACACCGCCGGCGGGCACGCAATCGACGACACCGCCCAGCACGGGCGGAGCGTCGTCAACCACGGGCGGAATCGCTTGGGCCGCCCCCTCCGACTGGCATGACGGTGGCCAACGGCCGATGCGGGTGGCGACTTATGTTATCGGTGAGGGTGATGACGAATCCGAATGCGGCGTGTTCTACTTTGGCGCCGGCCAGGGTGGCGATGTCGACGCCAACATTAGTCGTTGGATCGGCCAGTTTCAGCAGCCTGATGGCTCCAACTCGAAAGACAAAGCCAAAATGGGGACCCGCCAGGTCAGTGGTCTGAAGGTCACGACGATTGATCTCACCGGCACCTACATGTCCGGCGGCATGTCGGGACAGCCCACGGCCAAGCCCGGGTTCCGCCTGCTGGGCGCGATCGTTGAGGGACCGCAGGGCCCGGTCTTCTTCAAGATGACCGGCCCCGATGCCGCGGTGACACTGAAACGCCCGCAGTTCGAGCAGCTTCTCGGCTCCGTGAAACCATCCGGGCCATCGATGTGATGTAAGTTCACACGGGGCAAGATATGTAGGGTGGGTGCTTGGTCCCCTTTTGGGGGCGGCACCCACCTTTTTCTTATGGTGCGAAGCACGGATCCGCATCCTAAGACCGTGGACGCCAGGCGCCCCCGCCTGACGGTCCGGTGGCACGGGTCTTTAGACCCGTGTGAGACGAGTCCGGATCACGGCTCTAAAGAGCCGTGCCACCGTTCTACAGCCGCCCCAATGTGCGAAAGATGATTCGGATGTCGCCGAAGAACGTGCGGTTGGTCACGTAGCGTTTGGCCAACTCGATCTTGCGGGGAAGAACTTCGCTCAGATACTTCTCTTCCGGTTTATCCCCAGATGCCAGAATTGCATCTTCATGTCGGAACACGATGCTGGCTTCGTCGGTGACACCGGGCCGGAGAGTCAGGATCGTTTTGTAGTCGTTGCGAAATCTCTCAACATACTCCCGCACTTCCGGTCGCGGCCCCACCAGGCTCATATCGCCTTTGAGCACATTGATGAGCTGAGGCAGCTCGTCAAGTTTCGAGCGGCGCAGCACTCGCCCCACCGCCGTCACGCGTTTGTCGCCACGAATCGTAATCGACGGGCCCGAAGCGCCATCCACCATCGTGCGGAATTTTAGGAGCTTGAACGGCTTGAAATCACGGCCCATGCGTTCATGCGCAAAAACAATCGGACCGCGCCCCGAGCAGAGCACACAGATCGCGATTATGAGAATCAGCGGGGAGAGGACCAGAAGCCCCAGAAACGCGCACATCAGATCGAACAGCCGCTTGGCCATTGTCACTTCGCGTGCCGGCGATAGATTCCCATCACCGCGTCGATGACTGAGTCGATGTCAGCGTCTGTCATCTTCGGATAGATAGGCAAACTGATCGAGCGCAGGTAGCTCTGGTAAGCGTTGGGGAAATCGCCGGGTTCGTATCCGTAGGTCTCCCGGTAATACGGGTGCAGATGCAGCGGAATGAAGTGGACCGACGTGCCGATGTTAGCCGCCCGCAGTTCTTCGACAAAGTCGTCGCGGCTGATTGT
>Ga0326726_10000938_pt1 | contig 26978 bp, 21 predicted proteins | sample MHFenrmetagenome_2_FD_207603 | JGI IMG/M metagenome (GOLD analysis project Ga0326726, IMG submission 207603) | Lab enriched peat soil microbial communities from Michigan Hollow, Ithaca, NY, United States - MHF15MN | ecosystem: Environmental > Terrestrial > Soil > Wetlands > Peat | place: USA... | reverse complement strand
TTGCGCTGAGCCTCGGGTCGGTCTCGGAGGCCGTCACCGTGACCGGCGAAGCGCCCATCGTCGACTCCGAACGGGCGGGCCTGTCGGTCAACATCAGCAACAAGGCGCTCACGTCTGTGCCGGTCACCACGAACCGGCAGTTTCAGGACTCGTGGCTGGTCGTGCCCGGCGTCGCCGTGAATCCGGCGACGCTCTCGCTGACCGGCTCGGAACGGCGCACGAGCCTGGACGGCGCCGACGTCACCGACCCGTACGGCGGCGACATCTTCGCCGTGAATCTGAACTACGACGCCGTCCAGGAAGTGGAAGTCAAGGCGCTCGGCGCCGAAGCCGCGGACGGATCGAGCATGGTCGGCCAGTTCATGAACATCGTGACCAAGAGCGGCGGCAACGACGTCCATGGATCGGCGGCCTACTTCACGATCCCGCAGGCCTTCAACTCCAGCAACGTCCCTGGCGTGGCGGCGAACCAACGGACGGACTATCAGCCGGACATGACGCTGGGCGGGCCGATCATGAGGGATAAGATCTGGTTCTTCACGTCGTACCGCCGCGTCCAGCGCGATCAGACGTTCAACAACGCGCCCGTGCCCGTGCAGAACCGCGGCAACCTGTGGTTCCTGAAAGGGACGGCGCAACTGACGAACAACCAGCGCCTGTCCGTGACGTTCCAATCCGACAAGACCACGCAGACCAATGCGGTCGTGCGCGGTTCAGTCGCACCGGGCAACTCGATTGGATCGACCTCGACCGGGTTGAGCAGCGCCACGATGCAGATCACGAATCCGTCGGCGTTCGGCGCGCTGGTCAAGGGCGGTCCGCTCGCCGCCGTGAACTACAACTGGGTCATGAGCTCGAACAAGGTCTTTCAGTTCGTCGGCAGCTTCATGATCAACAAGCCCAACGACTATCAGCCCAACGGCGATCAGGGGCTCGCCGCGACGAAAGTCATTCAGAGCAACGCCACCGGCAACATCCTCGGGAATCTGACGACGATCGCGCAGGAGGGCGGTTACGGCGCCATCAGCACATCCCACCGGTCGATGGTGTACTTGTCGCCGTCGCTGACGTTCATGGTCAACCGATTCGGCGCGCACGAGTTCCGCGGCGGCGCGGATCTCTACCCGAACATCTCCAACAAGACCGGCACGACGCTGGCGCCGGTCGAGTTCTACTTCCGCCCGCCGGGCACGACGGGCAGCGCGGACGTCCTGTTCGAGCGCGACGTGCTCCGGGGCCTCGACGGCACGAACACGATTGCGAACAACGCGTACGAGCACGCGTACGACATGTACTTCCAGGATCGCTGGAAGCCGACGTCCCAGATCTCGATCAAGGCGGGCGTTCGGGTGGAGAACAACCGGATCTTCACGGACGACCGGACGAAGGTGCTCGGTGCGCTGCTCGCACCGGGCACGCCGACCAACATCTCGGACGAAGAGTTCCATCAGTGGGTGACGATGCCGAACTTCGGCATCGCCTACGACGGCGGAACGGCCGGTGTGTTCCGGGCCACGGCCAACCGGGGGTACGAGTGGCTCGACCTGGGCGGCGGCGACGGCACGTCGCACGCGCCGTACGTGCTGGCGACGGACGTGAACCGGGCCAACCCGCGCACGAGCGCCACGCTGAACCAGAGCCTGCCTGGCGGTTTTCCGCTCGGGCTGAACTTCGGCGGGACGGCCGACGACAGCATTCACAACGGTCGCACCTACGTGAACGAGTTCACGACGAGCTGGGAGCATCGTCTGCCGCACAGCAGTTCGTTCAACACGACGGTGACGCTGCGGCGGGCGTGGGACTATCAGAGCGGCGACGACCTGAACGTCACTCGCGATCCGGCGACGGGCGCACTGGTGGGCCGGCCGTTCCCGCAGTACGACACGATTCGCAACACCTACAACCCCAACTACACGTACACCGAGCAGCGGTCCGTGCAGTTCCTCTACACGCGGAACTTCGTCGGCGGGTGGGGCATGAACGCGAACTACTCGTGGATTCTCAGCGACAGCTTCCGCACGCGCTGGAATCCGACGTCGGACACGCTGCAGTTCTACGGCATCACACCCGAGGATGTGACGGAGAACCTCACCACGCCGCGGAATCACGCGCGCCTGTCGACGTTCATCAAGCTGCCGTTCGATACGACGTTCTCTGCCTTTCTCATCTACACGGGTGCGAACCGCGTCAACGTGATCACGGGCAAGGCCGCCCTGGGCGCGGCGGCGCCGACGGTTACGCTGTCGAACGGCCGTGTGGTGTCCGATCCGTTCTTCAACGTGACGTATCCGATCGCGCTCAAGAATGACGTGACCATGCTCACCGCCGATGATTCCTACTTGGTGAATATCCGGCTGGCCAAGGAACTGGCGTTTGGCGGGCGCAGGCTCACCATCAGCGGCGACGTGTTCAATCTGTTCAACGTGAGCGCCTCGACGGGCTTCCTCTCGGCCGACATTCGCTCGTCGAACTTCGGCGTGCCGACCAACTACGTGCAGCCGCGAGTCGGCCAGTTCGGGTTGCGGTTCACGTTCTGAGCGCAGATCGCGTGACGATCTAGGCGGGCTCTGATTCCTCGGACAGCGCCGCGGCGAGATCGCGGACAGCGCGGAGATCGGTCTTGCCGGTGCCGAGCGTGGGAATGGCGTCCACGAACCGCAGGTCCTCGCGCTTCGGCACCCACAGCTTCGGCAGGGAGGTGCGTCCCAGCTTCTTCCACAGTTCGGCCGGCGTGACGGTCGGGTCCGTATAGAACGCGACGAGACGCTCGCCGCGGTCGCTGTCCGGCACCGCGGTCACGATGCAACTCGACGAGTCGGGGAGCAGCGACTGCAACTGCTCCTCGACTTTCATGTGCGGCACCATCTCGCCCGCGATCTTGCTGAAGCGCGACAACCGATCGGTGATGCGGATGTATCCATGGGCATCCATCGTGGCGATGTCGCCCGTCACGTACCAGCCGTCGCGGAACACGGAGCGCGTGCGTTCCGGATCGCCCAGGTAGCCGACCATCGCGTTCGATCCGCGGACGAGCAGCAGCCCTTCGACGCCCACGAGCGGACCGTCGCCGGTGGCGATGTCCACGATCGTCGCTTCGATCCCGGGAAGCGCGCGACCGACCGAACCGCGCGGCAGGTTCTCGGTGGACGTCTCGTCACGATCCGGGACGTTCACGGCGACGATCGGCGCCATCTCGGTGCAGCCGTAGCCTTCGACCAGATCGTGACCGAATCGTTCCTTGAAGGCGACCGCGGTGCCCCGCCGGAGTTTCTCCGCGCCGACGATCGCGAATCGCAGGCTCGCGAACTGTTCGGGCTTGCAGACGCGGGTGTACGCGCCGCAGAACGTCGGCGTGCTGATGAGGAGCGTCGCGCGATATCGCTCCGCCATCTCGCCGATCGTCTTCGCGTCGGTCGGGTTCGGATGGTACGCGACGCCGAACCCCGTGATGAGCGGCAGCCACAGCGTTCCCGTGTAGCCGAACGCGTGGAAGAACGGCAGCACGCCCAGCATCACGTCGGCATTCGTGAGACGGATGGCGCGGCGCGCGGAGTCGATGTTCGCGAGGATGTTCGCGTGCGAGAGCATCACGCCCTTCGGCACGCCCGTGCTGCCGCTCGAGAAGATCACGGTGGCGAGCCCGTCGGCGTCCGGCGGGCCCAGGACGATCGACTCGAGCAGCGCGGAGGGCAACACACGCGCCGCGGCGAGCATGAGGAGCTTCGCGATGGCGGAGGTGTCCTTCAGCACATCCTCGAGAAACACCATGCCGTCCATCGGTTGAAGACCGGCCTTGCTGAGGAAGGTTCGCGACGTGAGGATGGTTGCGATCTCGCAGCTCGCGATCGCCGTCTCCATGGCCTCGCGGCCCGCGGTGAAGTTGAGGTTGACGGGCACCTTGCCGGCGATCGACGCCGCGATGTTCGCCAGCGCGCCGCCGACCGACGAAGGCAGCAGCAGGCCGACGTAACGCTGTCCGCGGGCGCGGCGCGTGATGGCGCGGGCGAGCAGGAGACTGCCGACGAGCGCGCGGCCGTAGGTGAGCTCACGGCCCGTCGAGTCCGCCATGCAGAACTGCGACCACCGGGCTTTGGACGTACGGACGAAGCGCCGCGCGAGCGTATCCTCCGGGTGCGCCATTCGGCGCTGATTATGGCGGAAAACTTGAAACTGAAAAGAGAAAACTGAAAAGGGAAGACTGTCCGGGTCCACTTCCCACTTCACTTTTCAGTTTTCAGTTTTCTCTTTCAAGTTTCACCAATGCGTCGTCCATCCGACGCGCAACAGCTCTTTCAGCCGCGCGTCGGCGTCTCTCAGTGCAAGATCCCGTGTGGGCCATCGCCGCGTATAGATCGGCTCGCCGTCGTAGTAGCAGGTGAGAGCGACGGTCGCGGGGCCGTCGGGGCTGGCGGCCCCGTCGACATCCGCAATCCTGGCGTCCATCCAGGTGTGATGTTTCCGCAGGCGCCAGACGCGATCGGTCATCGGCTACCGGCTGCCGGAGGAGCTGCCTGACGATCCGCTCGACGAACTGCCTGACGACCCGGCGGGCGGCGCCTGCTGCAGCGCTTCGAAATCGACGAGCGACAGGTCGTACGCCAGCACGGCGCCCAGCTCGTTGTTCTTGGCCTGCGCGAGATCGCGCTGTGCCTGAATGACGAGGAAGCTCGTCGACATGCCGACCTCGAATCGCTTGCGCTCGGCGTCGAGCCGCTGTTCGGCGAGCGACCGCGCCGCGCGCGTGGTCTCGATCCGCTTGGCGTTCATCTCGATCTTCCACGCGGCGTCGCGGACCTGCTGGATGGCTTTGGACTCGGTGCTCTTCAAGCGCACGTCGGCCTGCGACCGCTCGAGCCTGGCGCGCGCGAAGGTGGCGCGATCCGCGCTCTCGCCCAGCGGGTAGTTGACGCTGACGCCGACGGCCCACGTCGGATAGTCGTGAGCGAAGAGCTGGCCGAGCACCGACCCGAAGTCCGTGATCGCCCCGGGTCCGACGATCGTGCCGGGGAAACCGCCGGTGCGGAGCACCTGCGTGCCGCCCAGCCCGCTCGCTTGATAGCTGGCGTTGAGGCGCACGTCGGGCAGCCGCTGGTTGTCCGCATAAAGCAGCGTCGTCTGCGAGTTGTCGATCTCCCTGCGGCCGCGGGCCAGATCGGAGCGTTCGGCAATCGCCTTCGTGACGGCCGCGTCGACGTCGATGGACGGGGTGGCGATCGGCGGCGAGTCCACGGCCTCGATCTTCACGTTCCAGTTGTCGCGCACCGTGCCGTCGAAGATCAGCACGCGCAGGCGATCTTCGGCCTGCTTCACGGAGGTCTCGGCGATGATCAGCTGCTCCTGATCGGCCGCGACTTCGGCCTGCGCCGAGACGAGATCGAGCGGCGGCGACGCCCCGACGTCAACCTTCGCCTTGTTCACCCGGACGAGCTCCTGCGCGAGGTCGAGCGCTGACTGTCGCGCTTCGACGGTCGCGATGGCCGACACCAGATTCCAGTACGCCGCCTTCACGTTCGCCGTCGTATGTACCAGGCTCTCGCGCAGCCGCGTGTCGGCGATGTCCCGATTGGTCCGGCTCGTGGTCAGCTGTTGCCGGTTCTGATCGATCTTCAGATCACGGATCAGCGGCTGCGATACCGTGAGCGAGAGTCCCGATTGGACCAGCGGGTCGTAGCTGTTGAGGAAGCTGTTGCTGGTCGTGTGCGCGGTCGTCCACCCGACGGAGTACGACGTGCCGTACCACGGAAGCTTCTGGCTGAGGCCCGCGTTCGTGCTGACGATGTCGGTCTGTGTGGGCACGGGAGAGAGCAGGCTCGAGGGCGGCAGCAACTGGTTGTTCGAATTGACCGAGGAGTTGACCGACGGCCGGAACGCGCTGGCGGCGGCCGCGACCCGTGTGTCGCTGATCTGCGGATCGAGCCGATCCGCGCTGAGGTCCACGTTGTGTTCGAGCGCCATCGTGACGGCCGCATCGACGGTCAGACGGAGCGTCGCCGGCGCCGTGGCCGTCTGCGCTGCTGCGGACGCCGCGAGGCCGGCAGCGAATGTGGTCAGAAGGATTGTTCTGCGCATGATTACACCTGAGAAGGAAGTGGCGCCGGAACGGCGCCCTCGTCGGTCCGCACCTTCGCGCGGCTAAAAAGGCGCCACCTGGACGCGTCATCGAAGAGTGAGTAGGCCACGGGCGTCACGATCAGGGTCAAGACCAGCGCGAGCGACTGGCCGCCGAAGATCACGAAGCCGATCGCGTGGTTCGTGCCGGCGCCGATGCCCTGCGAGACGATGAGCGGCACCATCCCCGCGACGAACGCGAAGGTCGTCATCAGGATGGGCCGTAGACGATTGCGGCTCGCGAGGATCACTGCATCGTGCGTCGACAGTCCACCGGCCTTGAGCTGATTCGCGTGGTCGATCTGCAGAATCGAGTTCTTCTTGACGACGCCGAACAGCACCAGCAATCCGAGCGCCGAAAAGATGTTCAGCGACTGCCGGAAGATGATGATGGACAGCAGCGCGAAGGGCAGCGTCAGCGGCAGCGACAGCAGAATCGTGATCGGGTGCAGCCACGACTCGAACTGCGCCGCCAGGATCAAATACATGAAGACGAGCGAGAGAATGAACGCCAGGACGAAGTTCTGCGCGGCGCGTCCGAGCTCGCGCGATCGTCCCGTGAAGCCGCCGCGGTAGTCGCCGCCCGCGTTGAGCTTGTTGAATTCCTCCAGCATGGTGTTCTGGACGGCCGCTTGCGAGGCCGTCGGCAGGAGGTTGCAGAACACCGTCACCTGGCGCTGGCGATTCAACCGGTTGATGTCGGACGGCGCGGTGCCCGGCGAGAAGTCGGCGACGTTGTCGAGCGACACGCTGCCGAGCCTCGACGAGGGCACCGTCAGGCCGGAGATCGCCGCCTGCGTGGACCGATCCTCGGCGCGCGCGCGCAGATGGACCTCGTACTGCTCGCCGCTCTCGTTGTAGGTCGTGACTTGATCGCCGCCGACCAGGAGCCGCAGCGCCTCCGCGGCATCGGAAATCTGCACGCCCAGATCCGCGGCCTTCGGCCGGTCGACCTGCACCGAGAGCTCGGGCTTGCCGACGTTCATCGACGTGTCCGGATCGACGACGCCGGGCATCGTCTTGATCCGATCGACGAGCTGACGGCTGATCGCATCGAGCTTCCGCAGATCAGGTCCGTTGATCAGGAACTGCACGTCCGCAGACTGCGACCCGCTGCCGCCGATCGTGGCGACCGGCTGCACCGACGTCCGGAGATCTTTCGGGAACTTCGTCAGCACCTGTTTCCGCACCACGTCCATGATCGCGAACTGATCGCGCGAGCGCGCCTCGATCGGCGACGTTCTGACGTAGATGTTGCTGAGGTTGCGAGTCTTGGCCGGATCGCCGCCCACGGTCACGAGTGTGTATTCGATCTCGGGCAGTTGCTCGCGCATCGCGGTGGCGATGCGGTTGGTCAGCACCTCGGTCGCTTCCAGGCTCGTGCCTTCGGCCGCCCGGATGTTCACCTCGAACTCCGACTGGTCGTCCTGCGGCATGAAATTCTTGTTGGCGAACATGAAGAGCGGCGCGCTCGAGAGCAGCACGAGGACCGCAAGGCCGGCGACGACGGCGCGGTGCGCCATCGCCCACTCGAGCATCCGTGTGTAGAACACGTCGACGAGGTGGAAGACCCGCGAGTCCTTCGACGAGTGCGCGTCCTTGCCGTGCTTCTTGACCTTCAGCCAGCGCGCGGACAGCATCGGCGTCAGCGTGAAGCTGACAAGCAGCGACACCATGATCGCGAACGCCATCGTCAGGCCGAAGCTCTTCATGAACCGGCCGACGATGCCGCCCATGAAGCCGACGGGCACGAAGATCGCGACAAGGGACAGGGTCGTCGCGAGCACCGCGAGGCCGATCTCCTGCGTCGCGTCCACCGCCGCCTTGTACTGGTCCTCGTGCTTCTCTTCGATGAACCGGTAGATGTTCTCGAGCACGACGATCGCGTCGTCGATGACGATGCCGACTGAGAGCGTCAGCGCGAGCATGGTCATCATGTTCAGCGTGAAGCCCATGTACCAGACCAGCCCGAACGTCGCGATGATGGACGTCGGGATGGCGATGGCCGAGATAATCGTGGAGCGCAGGTTCGTGAGGAAGAGCAACACGACCAGCGCGGCGAGAATCGATCCGACGATCAGATGCTCGTAGACGTTGTGGATCGACGCTTCGATGAATTCGGCCGTGTCGCGAACGACGCGCACGTTGTAACCCGCCGGCAGCGTCGTCGTCAGCTCGCCCAGGCGTTCCTTCACGGCGTGGACGACTTCGACCGTGTTCGTGCCCGACTGCCGGCGCACCTGGAGCAACACCGTGCCCGCCCCGTTCACGTTGGCGACGGTTTCCGAATCCGCTTCGCCGTCCTCGACGCGCGAGACATCGACGAGGCGGACAGGGTGGCCGCTCTTCTCGCGTACGACGATGTCGTTGAAGTCGGCGACGCTCTGGATGCGGCCCCGCGTCCGCAGCGTCAGGGACTGGGGACCCTGGTCCATGCGGCCGCCCGGAATCTCGATGTTCTGGCCCTGCAGTGCGCGCGCGACGTCGTTGACCGTCAGGTTGTACGAGCGCAGCCGGTCAGCGTCGAGCCAGATGTTGATCTGCCGTTGCCGTCCGCCGAGAACGAGCACCTGACCGACGCCGGTGACGCTCTCCAACTGCCGGCGCAACACCTTGTCGGCGTACTCGGTGATGTCGCGGATCGGTTTGTTCGCGCTCAGCGCCAGGCTGAGCACCGGCGCCGCGTCCGGGTCGAACCGGTCCACCCGTGGCTGCTGAATCGTCTTCGGCAGAAGCGGCAGGACGCCGTTCACCTTGTCGCGCACTTCCTGCGCGCCCACGTCGGTGTCCTTGTCGAGCAGGAAGCCGATCATCACCTGCGAGACGCCCTCGGACGAGATCGACCGCAGCTCGTCGATGCCGCTGATCGTGTTGACGGCCTGCTCGATCTTGTCTGTGACTTCCGTCTCGATCTGCTCAGGCGCGGCACCCGGTTGCACGGTCGTGATGATCACCGTCGGGATGTCGACCTTCGGAAAGCGATCGACGCCGAGGCGCGTGAACGAGAACACGCCGATGACGGTGAGGGAGAGGATCAGGACCGATGCGAAGACCGGTCGCTTGACGCAGAGCGCGGCGAGCCATTGCATTACGACACCTTCATCCCGTCGGCGAGCTTCGCGATGTTGGTCGTCGCGACGCGCTCGCCGGCTTTGAGCCCCTTGGTGATTTCGATCAACCCGTCGTTCGTCTGACCGGTGGTCACGATCCGCTCCTCGACGTGATCGCCCGTGACCACGTACACGCGGCTCGTTCCCGTCGTGATCTGCACCGCGCCCGCCGGCACGAGGACCCCCGGCGTCCTTTGCGGCTGCTCGATGCGCGCCGTCGCGAAGAGCCCCGGCTTCAGTTCGCCCTTCGGGTTGGGCACGATGGCCTCAATCGTCAGCGCGCGCTGGTCGGCCTGCAGCGCGGGCGACACGAACTTCACGCGACCCTCGAAGGTGCGGTTGGCGTACGCGTCCACTTCGAAGTTCACCGGCTGGCCGACGCCCACGGCCGACACGAACTGCTCGGGAATCGTCAGCTGCATCCGCAGCGGATTGATGCGGACGACGACCGCGACCTTCATGCCTTTCGTGACGTAGTCGCCGACCGAGACGAGCCGCTGCTCGACCACGCCGTCAAATGGCGCGCGGACGACGGTGTCGGTCGATGCTTTGCGCGCCAGCGCGACGCGGGCAAGCGCCGCCTGCAGCGACTGAAACTGCTGCGCCGCGCTGTTCTTCGCGGCCTCCAACTGCTGGCGCGTCGCTTCCATCTGGGTGCGGCGCTGGTCGTATTCCGACTGCGACACGACCCGCTGATCGAGCAGCGACTTGATCCGGTTGAATTCGCTCTGCGCCAGGTCGTACGACGCCTTCGCGTTCTGCACCTCCGGGACGGCGTTCACGTCCAGCGCGCCGCCGGAGGTCATGCCAAGCCGGGCTTCGATCTGCGCGGCGTTGGCTTCAGCTTCCTTGAGCTGCGCGTCGGTTTCCGTCGCCGACAAATGGATGAGCACGCTGCCCGCCGAAATCTGGGTCCCGCGCTCGATCGGCGTCGCGATCACGCGACCCGCCGTTTCAGCAGCGACGTCGGCCTGCTCGTCGGCCATCAGCGAGCCGGTCGCGCGAATGAAGCGCGCCAGAGGGCGCTCGACCGCGGCCACCGGCGCGACGGCGATGGCTTGCGATCCGGCCGACTGGTCCTTGGTCTTGGCATTGCCGGCGCTGCAGCCGGCGGCCGCGATCGCCGCCACCAGCACGGCGGCGCGCGTGGAAGAGAAGAGTGCGCGATTCATAGACGACACCTCGATAGTCATGAAGCCTTCACGTCCGCCGGAAGTTGCTCGAGCGGACAGTCGACACTGCTTTTGGATGTGAGCGTGACTCCCGAGCGCAGGCCCGCGAGCGTCACGTTGAGGACGTCCGTCGCGAGATCGTCCGCGTTCTCGCCCGGCTGCAGACGATCCGACAGGCGCATCACCGCGACGCCGATCAGGCCGACAGTGAAGGCGCGGAACGCGACCGCCGGATTGAGCGTGGGCGGGAGATCCCCGGCGTCGATACACGCCTGGATGAGCTGGACCACCTGCCGCTTCTTCTCGCGCGCGAACGCGAACCGCTCGTATTCCCGGCTGATGCGAGGCACCGACTGATCGACGAACATCAGCGTGAAGTACTGCGGGTGTTTGCAGCTGAACTGGTAGAACTGACGGAACGACGCGCGCAATCGGTCGAGCGGCGTCGCCGCTGTTTCGTCGCGCGGCGAAGGGTCGCCGAGCAGCCGGAAGCCTTCCTCGGCGAGCGCGAAGAAGATGTCGTCCTTGCTCGGAAAGTAGCCGTAAAGCGCTCCCGGGCTGTACTCGATGCGCTCCGCGATCTTGCGGATGGAGACGTTCTGAAAGCCCTCGCTGACGAATAAGTCGCGGGCGGCGTCGAGAATCGCCCGCCGGACCGCCTCGCGGTCCCTTTCCTGTCGTTCCTTGATACCCATGAGTCCTCGGATCCGGTGAACTGAGTGAACAGTGTTCACTAGAATAACATCGTTAGACTCAAAAACGACGTTCTGGTTTCATTAGTCCATTAAACCATTGAATCTATTAGATGTTGCCAGCGTGATGTACGATGCAAATGAAGATGAGGCAGGTGCAACGGACGTTGAGAATCACCTTCCTGCTGACGTCCCTTGGCTGGGCGACGGCACTTCCGCTGACGACGTGGGTCGCGAGTCGGGCGCATGCCCCATCCCTCCTGTACGCGGCTGCGGCGGCGGTTTATGGCATCGGCGCGCTCGTCTGCCATCAACTTCCAGCGCGATCGTTCCAATTGTGGGCGGTGCAGTTGCCGGTCTGCGCACGCTGCACCGGCATCTACGTCGGCGCGGCAATCGCGTCGCTGATCGCAATGGCCGTGACGCCCCGTGACGCGCCGCGCGTCACCCGCGTCGCCATCCTGGCGGCTGTCGCGCCGGCTGCGCTCACGCTCGTGTACGAATGGTGGTCGGGGCAGATGCCGGCGCACTGGATTCGCGCGGCGTCCGGCGTCCCAATCGGCGCGATGGTGACGGCGCTCGTCGTGGCCACCACAGGCGATCAGGTAAACTAACTTCCCGTGCGCGCTACTGCCGCTGACGACACGCGATCGGGCGGGCTCGTGCTGCTGTGCCTGGCGTCGTGGGCCGTTCCCGGCGCAGGTCACTTATGGCTCGGGCGTCGCACCAAGGGCCTGATCTTCCTGGTGGCCCTCCCGATGATGTTCGCCATCGGCCTCGGGCTCCACGGCCGCCTATTTCCCTTCGACCTGTCCGATCCGCTCGTGTGTTTGGAGGCCGTGGCGGATCTCGGCATCGGCTTCACGTATTTCGTCGGTCATGCGCTCGGTTATGGCGTGGGCGATGTGCGAGCGGTGACCTACGAATACGGCAACGCGTTTCTCGTCGTTGCCGGCCTGCTGAACGCCCTCGTCGTCATCGACACCTACGACGTCGCGATGGGCCGCAAATGATGCCGAGTCATCTGCTGCTCCTCGTGCTGTTTGCGTTCTTCGTCTCCCTGATCTTCGCCGTCATCGCGAAGGATGATGCGCGCGAACAGCTGCGGCTCGGCGGACTGATGTTCGGCGGGTTCCTCGCGACTGCGCTCGTCCTCGGCTGGCTGCTATACCCGTTGCCGCTTTGAGCGCTGCAGACGCCATGGACTTCGCCAACCTGATGCTCGAGCGCGACGCAGCCGTCGCGATCGTGACGATCAACCGACCGGCCGTCCTGAACGCACTCAACACGCAGACGCTCGAGGAACTGAGCCGCGCCGCGCAGGCGCTGCAGCAGGATGACAGCGTCCGAGCGGTCGTCCTCACGGGCGCCGGAGAGAAGTCGTTCGTGGCCGGCGCGGACATCAAGGAACTGGCCGTGCAGACGCCGACGAGCGGCCGCGAGCACGCGCTCACGGGGCAGCGTGTCTTCGACCTGATCGAGAACCTCGGCAAGCCGGTCATCGCCGCCATCAACGGTTACGCCCTCGGCGGCGGATGCGAGCTCGCGATGGCGTGCACGCTGCGGATCGCGGCCGACACGGCGAAGATCGGCCAACCGGAAATCGCGCTGGGCCTGCTGCCCGGGTACGCGGGCACGCAGCGCCTGCCACGTCTCGTGGGCAGGGGCCATGCGATGGCGATGATCCTCACCGGCGCGCCCATCACGGCGGCCGAGGCGTTGCGGATCGGGCTCGTGAATCGCGTGGTCGGGGCAGCGGACCTGATGAAGGAGGCGCGCGCGTGGGCCGCGCAGCTCGCGGCGAACGCCCCCGTCGCGATGCGCTACATCATGAACGCCGTGAACACAGGCGCCGAGATGCCGTTCGCCGATGCGTGCCGGTACGAGGCGACGCTCTTCGGACTCGTGGCGTCGACCGAGGACATGCGCGAGGGGACGTCCGCGTTTCTCGAGAAGCGCAAACCGCAGTTCAAAGGGAAGTAGGGGCCGACCCATGTGTCGGCCCGGGCGGACACGCGGGTCCGCCCCCACGGACGAACGATGAAGATAGTCGACGGATCCAGGAACGCGGCGGGACGACGAGTGGCCGTCATCGTGTCGAAGTACAACGACTTCGTCACCGATCGACTGCAGGCGGGCGCGCTGGCCGCGCTGGCGGGCGCCGGCGTCGCCTCGAGCGACATCACGGTCGTCCGCGTGCCGGGCGCCTTCGAGATCCCGCTCGCCGCGCAGCACGCCGCCGAAAGCGGGCGCTTCGACGCGATCGTCTGCCTCGGGTGTCTGATCCGCGGCGAGACGCCGCACTTCGAGTACATCTCGTCCGCGGTCTCGCAGGGTTTGACGACGGCCGCGGCGGCGACGGGTGTGCCGATGGCGTTCGGCGTCCTGACGACCAACTCGGCAGAGGAAGCGGTGGCGCGCGCGGGCGACGGCCCGGGGAACAAGGGGCACGAAGCAGCGATGGCGGCGATGGAAATGGCGGAGGTCATCGCCCAGCTGAGGCACGCGACGCCTCGCCAGTGACGAAGGTGAAGAAGAAGGACCCTCGCCACCGCGCCCGCGAGGCCGCGCTGCAGGTGCTCTATCAGTGGGACATCGGCCGCGGCGACGTCGATACGGCGGCGGAGACGTTCTTCACACTGCAATGGCCGAACGTCGATCCGCCCCCGGACGAGCTCCGGCGGTTCGCGTCGGCGCTGGCGCACGACACGGTGGCGCAGCTGGCCGCGATCGATCCGCTGATCGCGGACACCGCCGAGCGCTGGCGTCCGGAACGCATGGCGGTGCTCGATCGGCTGATCCTGCGCATGGCGGTCTGCGAATTCCTGCGCGATCGGGACACGCCGGCGGCGGTCGTGATCAACGAAGCGCTCGAGCTCGCGCGCACGTTCAGCACGGAAGAGTCGGTGAAGTTCATCAACGGAATGCTGGATGCAATACGCAAGAAGGTCGATGCAACGCGTTAATTCGATGTGATATGAGCTCCCAAGAAGAGCAAGTCCAGCAACGCCGCGCGAACCTCGACGCGCTCGCGAATCTCGGGGTCGAGGTGTATCCCCGGACGTTCGACCGGCGGCACACGATTTCCGAGCTGGTCGCCGCCCATGGCGGGCGCACGCACGACGAGCTCGAGGCGGATCGGATCGAAACAGTCACCGGCGGGCGCATTCTGGCCATTCGCGCGTTCGGCAAAGCGAACTTCCTCGTCTTGTCCGACGGCCTCGAGAAAGTCCAGGTGTACATCCGGCAGGATTCCGTGCCCGAGCTGGATTTCAAGATCTACAAGCTGCTCGACTTCGGCGACTGGGTCGGCGTCGAGGGGCGCCTCTTCCGGACGAAGACGAACGAGTTCACGATCTGGGCGTCCCGGCTGCACTTCCTCGCCAAGTGCCTGCTGCCGCTTCCCGAGAAGTGGCACGGCCTGACGGACGTCGAGATCCGGTACCGCCAGCGCTACCTCGATCTCGTCGTCAACCCCGATTCGCGCCGTGTCTTCGAGGCGCGCAGCCGCGTCGTCGCGGCGATTCGCGAGTTCATGACCGGACGCGGGTACCTCGAAGTCGAGACGCCGATGATGCAGCCGATCGCCGGCGGCGCGCTGGCGCGTCCCTTCATCACGCATCACAACGCGCTCGACATGGATCTGTACCTGCGGATCGCGCCCGAGCTCTACCTGAAGCGGCTCACCGTCGGCGGGATGGAGAAGGTGTTCGAGATCAACCGGAACTTCAGGAACGAGGGGATTTCGACGCAGCACAACCCCGAGTTCACGATGATGGAGTTCTACGAAGCCTACGCCGACTACCAGGCGCTGATGACGATGACCGAGGAGATGATCGCGACCGTCGCGCGGCAGGTGACCGGCGGCGATCAGGTCGCGTTCGGCGATCACCAGCTCTCGCTCGCGCCGCCGTTCGCCCGCGTGTCGCTGCGCGAGGGCGCGCGCGAGGCCGCGTCGCGTAGGCTGGGGCGTCCTGTCAGCGAAGGCGACCTTCGCGTGCGCGAGACCGCCGCGGCGATCGCCCAGCAGGTCGGTGTCGAAGTCGCGGCCGGCGAGGGCCCGGGCACCATCGCGACGCACCTCTTCGAGCGGTTGTGCGAGGATCGGCTGGTGCAGCCGACGTTCGTCTACGACTTCCCGACGGAAGTCTCGCCCCTGTCGAAGCAGAAGCCGGACGATCCCGACACCGTCGAGCGGTTCGAGCTGTACATCAACGGCGTCGAGATCGCGAACGCGTTCAGCGAGCTGAACGATCCGGTGGAGCAGCGGCGCCGCTTCGAAGCGCAGCTGACGGATCGCGCGCGCGGCGACCTCGAAGCGCACGCGATGGACGAGGACTACATCCGCGCGCTCGAGTACGGCCTGCCGCCGACGGGCGGCGAAGGGGTGGGCATCGATCGGCTCGTGATGCTGCTGACGAACAGCCCGTCAATTCGTGATGTGATTCTATTTCCCTTGTTGAGGAAACGGGAGTAGCGAGTCCCGAGACCCGAGCCCCGATGGACTTACCTTTCGAACTCCACATCGCGCTGCGGTATCTGCTGGCGAAGCGGAAGCAGGCCTTCATCTCCGTCATCTCGCTCATCTCGACGATTGGTGTCGCCGTCGGCGTGATGGCCGTGATCATCGCGCTCGCGGTGATGACCGGGCTGCAGGAGACACTCCGGGATCGCATCCTCGGATCGCAGCCGCACATCTATGTGTCGCGGGTCGGTGGGCTCGATGACTACCGCGCCGAGGTCGAAAAACTGCGCGTCATTCCGCACGTCACCGGCGTCGCGCCGATGATTTTCGGCAAGGCCCTCGCCAGCGGCCCGCGGGGCGACGAGTTCATCACCATCAAAGGCATCGATCCGGCGCTCGAACCAGGCATCACCGACGTTCAGCGAGCCATGAAGGTAGGAAGCCTGGCGGCGTTGGCCCGCCCCACGACCAGCCCCAGGCCCCCCGACGGCATCGTGCTGGGCAATGAGCTGGCGACCAGTCTTGGCGTCTCGGTCGGCGATTCGGTCGAGCTGACGACGCTCGCGGGGAAACTCTCGCCGCTGGGCATCCTGCCGGCCATCCGGCGCCTGCGCGTGGTCGGGATTTTCAGCCTCGGGCTGAGCGAGTTCGATTCGCTGTACGGCCTGGTGTCGCTCGACGTCGCGAAGCGGCTGCTCGACAAACAGCAGCTCGATTTCATCCAGCTGCACGTGGACAACATCTACACCGCGCCGGCCATCGCGCGCGCCGTCAACGCGCGCCTCGGCGATCAGTACATCGCGCAGGACTGGGGGCAGATGAACAAGTCGTTGTTCTCGGCCCTGACGCTCGAGAAGTTTGCGGTGTCGCTCGCCATCGGCCTCATCGTGCTGGTCGCGGCGCTGAACATCGTGGCGTCGCTCATCCTGCTGGTCATCGAGAAGCACCGCGACATCGGTATCCTGAAGACGATGGGTGCGGGCGCTCGAAGCGTGACGGCGATCTTCATGCTCCAGGGCCTCGTCATCGGCGCCGTCGGCACGCTCGTCGGCGCCGCGCTCGGCTATGGCATCTCGTACATCTGCGATCGGTACCGGCTGATTCGTGTCTCGACCGACGTCTACCAGATCGATTACATGCCCTTCACCGTCCTCGGACTGGATTTCACCGTGGTGGTTGTCGCCGCGATCCTGATCTGCTTCGTCGCGACGATCTACCCATCGCGGCAGGCGGCCCGGCTCGACCCCGCGCAGGCGCTCAGATACGAATGACGATCAACCACGAAGACACGAAAACACGAAGAAGAGATTCTTGTACAGGAGTGCTTCGTGCCTTCGTGTCTTCGTGGTTGACAGGCGTCCGGCCGTGAGCGTCATCCGCGCGCACGGGATCGTCAAGAGTTACGAGGTCGGCACTGCGCGGCTGACGATTCTTCGCGGACTCGATCTCGACGTCGCCGCCGGGGAGATGGTCGCCATCGTGGGGGCGTCGGGCGTCGGAAAGAGCACATTGCTGCACATTCTCGGCGGACTCGATCGCGCCGACGAAGGCACGCTGCAGGTTGGCGACGGCAGTCTGACGACGATGAGCGATCAGGAGGTCGTCGCGTTCAGGAATCGGCGCATCGGGTTCGTCTTTCAGTTTCACCATCTGCTGCCGGAGTTCTCGGCGGTGGAAAACGCCGAGATGCCGATGCGCATTGCCCGCCTGCCGGTGGCCGATGCCCGTCAGCGCGCCGCGGACCTGCTGCAGCGCGTGGGCCTCGGGGATCGCCTCACGCATCGTCCTGGCATGTTGTCGGGAGGCGAGCAGCAGCGGGTGGCCGTCGCACGCGCCCTGATCATGAGGCCGGCGGTGCTCCTGGCCGACGAGCCGACGGGTGACCTCGACGAGCAAACGGCCGATACATTACATGCGCTGTTACGCGAGATGCACGGGGCGTACGGGCTGACGTCGGTGATCGCCACGCACAACCTGCGGCTGGCGGCGTCCTGCGACCGGATCCTTCGCCTCGAAGGCGGGCGGCTCCTGGCACGAGCGTAAGAGCCAAAAACCGTGTCGTATCACGGATATGCCGTATAATGTGCCCATAGCTTTCGTGACCACAATTTCATCGGCTTTCACCTAGGTAGGTTGGATGTTCGAACGGTATACCGAACGAGCCCGGCGGGTACTTTTCTTCGCACGATACGAGGCCAGCCAACTCGGCAGCATCTCCATTGAGACGGAGCACCTGCTCCTTGGGCTGATTCGGGAAGGTAAGGGCCTGACCAGCCGGATCTTTGCCCGGTCGCACCTCTCACTCGAAAACATCCGCAAGGAAATCGAAGGCCGGACGGTCTTCCGCGAGAAGGTGTCGACGTCGGTCGAGATCCCGTTCAGCGCCGAAACCAAGCGGGTGCTGCAGTTCGCCGCCGAAGAGGCGGACCGTCTGCTCCACAACTACATCGGCACCGAGCACCTGCTGCTCGGCATCCTGCGCGAGGAGCGGTCGGTCGCGGCGTCGATCCTCGTGGAAAAGGGGATGCGTCTCAACACGGTTCGCGAGGATATCGTCCAGCTGCTGAACGAAAAGACCACGCTGACGCGGGTCAAGGAAACGCCGCTCCTGGCCGAGTTCAGCCGCGACCTGACCGAGTCGGCGCTGAAGAACCAGCTCGACCCGCTCGTCGGCCGCGACCACGAGCTCGAGCGTGTGCAGCAGGTCCTCTGCCGCCGGACGAAGAACAACGCGGTCCTGATCGGCGAGCCGGGCGTCGGCAAAACGGCCATCGTCGAAGGGCTGGCGCAGAAGATCGTCTACGGCGACGTCCCGCACTTCCTCGCCGACAAGCGCATTCTCGCCCTCGACATCTCGCTCATCGTCGCGGGCACGAAGTATCGCGGCCAGTTCGAAGAGCGCCTCAAGGCGATCATGAAGGAGCTGACCGACAACCCGAACATCATCGTGTTCATCGACGAGCTGCACACGCTGGTGGGCGCGGGGTCGGCCGAGGGCTCGCTCGACGCGGCGAATATCCTCAAGCCGGCGCTCAGCCGCGGCGAGATCCGCTGCATCGGCGCCACGACGCCGGCCGAGTACCGGAAGTACATCGAGAAGGATCGGTCGCTCGAGCGCCGGTTCCAGGCCATCAAGGTCGACCCGCCCGGCGAGCGCGAGACGATCGAGATCCTGCTCGGCGTCAAGGATCGCTACGAGAACTTCCACCACGTGGAATACACGCGTGAGGCGATCGAGGCGGCGGTCTATCAGTCGAGCCGCTACATCACGGATCGGTTCCTGCCGGACAAGGCGATCGACCTCGTGGACGAGGCCGGAGCCCGCGCGAAGCTCAAGGAAGCCGGTTACAGCGAGGAGTTCGGCGAGATCAACAAGAGCATCCGCGTGGCCGTCGAGCAGATGGAAAGCGCGGTCTCGCAGAAAGACTTCGAGAAGGCGCAGTTCTACCGCGAGCAGGAAGTCACCGCCCGCGAGAACCTGCAGTTCGTCCGCGAGAAGTTCGACGTCAAGTCCAGCACGCGGAAGATCATCGTCGGCAAGGGCGAGATCGACGAGGTCGTGTCGAAGTGGACCGGCGTGCCGATGGCGTCGATCAACCAGGACGAGGGCGACAAGCTCCTGCGGATGGAGGCCGAGCTGCATCGCCGCGTCATCAGCCAGGAGAAAGCGATCTCGGCGATCTCCAGGGCCATCCGCCGCTCACGCGCGGGCCTCAAGAACCCGGCGCGTCCGGTCGGCAGCTTCGTGTTTCTCGGGCCGACCGGCGTCGGCAAGACCGAGCTCGCACGCGCGCTCGCGAACTTCCTGTTCGGCAGCGATCACTCGCTGATTCGTTTCGACATGTCGGAGTACATGGAGAAGCACTCGGTCAGCAAGCTGATTGGATCGCCGCCCGGATACGTCGGGCACGAAGAGGGCGGTCAGCTGACGGAGAAGGTGAAGCGCAACCCGTACAGCGTCGTCCTGCTCGATGAGATCGAGAAGGCGCACCCCGACATCTTCAACATCCTCCTGCAGGTGTTCGAAGACGGCCACCTGACCGACGGCCTGGGGAATCGTGTGAACTTCAAGAACACGATCATCATCATGACGTCGAACATCGGCGCGCGCTTCATTCAGAAGAAGAGCTCGCTTGGGTTCCAGTCGGCCGACTCCGGCGAAATCGCCAAGAGCGTGACGGACATGGTGCTCGGCGAGGTGAAGCGCACGTTCAACCCCGAGTTCATCAACCGCATCGACGAGCTCATCGTGTTCGAGGCGCTCACCGACGACGACCTGCGGCGGATCATGGCCCTGCTGGTGGCGCAGCTGAACGAGAACCTGACCGACCGCAAGCTGAAGATCTCGCTGGCGCCGGAAGTCGTCGATTGGATTATCGAAGTGACCTGCAAGGATCGCTCGTACGGCGCGCGGCCTCTGCGCCGCGCCATCCAGCGCTACGTCGAGGATCCGCTCTCGGAGGAATTGATCCGAGGCCATCTGCGCGGCGGCGACATCGACGTCTTCATGGACGCCGGGCAGCTTTCGTACCGGCCCGCGGGGGAGCTCACCGCCGGCCGCAAACTGGCCTAGCCGCATCACATAAGGAAAGCCAAGGCAGAACTGCCGACCGCCCGATTACAGGCGACGTCTAAAAACCAGTTACACTACGTGGTTTAGGCGTTCGCAGTGGTTGGTAGCTCCCCATGTTCAAGCGTCTAGCGATTGTCGCGGCCACGGTCGCGCTGTGGGCCGCGGTCTTTGCCGTGCCTGCCGCCGCGCAGGCGCAGCCCCCCGCGCCTGCCGCGGCCCAGCCTGCGCCGGTGGCTCGAGCGCGGCTCTGTGATGTTGATGTCGATCCGCCGGCGTCGTTGCCTCCTGCGGGGTCCGGACCGGTGGTCTATTTGTACGGCCCGTGTTTCGACGCCCAGGGCGGCACGTCGCTCATCGACTACGAGACGTACCTCTACTACATCCAGCTCAAGCGCAGCCAGCCGTCCCAGGGTATCTGGACGCCCTACAACGAGGAAACCGAGAAGGTCATCCACGAAGACTTCCTCCGTCTGTGGGGCACCGGCTTTCTCGACAACCTCTGGATCGAGCGCGAGCCGTACCTCTTCTCGAACGGCGTCGAAGGCGAGCTGATCACCTTCCACATGGAGGAGCGTCAGCGCGTCAAGATCGTCGACTACGTCGGCACCAAGGAAGTCGAGACGTCGAAGATCAACGAGCGGCTGAAGGACGCGATGGCCGAAATCCGGCTCGACACCTTCATCGACCCGGCCCTCGTGAAGAAGGTCACGGGCCTCGTCCGCGACATGCTCAAGGAGAAAGGCTTCCAGAACGCCGAGGTGACGGCTGAAATCCAGCCCATGGCCGGCGGGCCGAAGGTGATCCACCTCACGTTCCACATGTCGGAAGGGCCGAAGGTGAAGATCCGGAAGATCGTCTTCACCGGCAACAAGAACGTCAGCTCCGGCACGCTCAAGCGGAAGATGAAAGACAACAAGGAGCTCTGGTTTCTCTCCTTCATCACCAGCCGCGGCACCTTCCAGGAGACGAAGTTCGACGAGGACGCCGACAAGATCATGGCGTATTACCGCGAACGCGGATACATCCGGGCCAACGTCGGCGTGCCCGAGCAGCGGTTCCTGAGCGATTCGAAAGACAAGAAGACCCGCTATATCGAGCTGCACGTCCCGATTACCGAAGGACGACGCTATCGGGTGGGCGACGTCGAATTCGAAGGCAACAAGGTCGTCAAGACCGACTTCCTCAAGCCGTTGTTCGGCCTCAAGCCGGGCGAGTACTACAACGAGAAGCTCGTGCGGAAGGGCCTCGAGAAATCGCGTGAGGTCTACGGCAGCGTCGGGTACTGGGAATTCACCGGCTTCCCCGACTACAAGTTCCGCGACGATCCGCCGCCTGGAGCCGAGGAGATTCCGAAGGCGCTCGCCGCGCCCCCCGACTCGCTGCCCGCCATCGTCGACGTGACGGTCCGGCTGCAGGAAGGCGAGCAGTACTTCGTCAACCGCATCACGTTCGTCGGCAACTCGACGACGCACGACAGCGTCATCCGCCGGAACATGAACCTGACGGAAGGCTTCACCTTCGACACCAACGCGCTGAAAAACAGCATCAAGCGCATCAACCAGCTGGGCTACTTCAAGCCGCTCGAAGAGGGCAAGGGCGTCGACATCACCAAGACACCGACCGAGAAGGGCAAGGTCGACGTCCGCGTGAAGCTGGAAGAGCAGAACCGCAACCAGATTTCATTCGGCGCCGGCGTCTCGCAGTTCGAGGGCGTGTTCGGCCAGCTGTCGTTCCAGACGTCGAACTTCCTCGGCCGCGGCGAAAGCCTCACGCTGTCGCTGCAGGCCGGGTCGCTGGCGCAGAACTACACGCTCGGCTTCACCGAGCCGTTCCTGTTCGACCGGAACATGACCGGCGGCCTCCAGATCTTCAAACAGGAGATTCATTACCTCAATCAGTTCACGCAGACGACCACGGGCGGCACGGCCACGTTTGGCGTGCCTCTGGGCCGCGGCTTCACGCGCCTGTTCACGAACTACAGCTATCAGCGCGTGCGCGTGACCGACATCAACTCGATCTACACGGACCCGACCGTGCTGCGGCGGAACCCCTTCCTGCAGGACTCGCTCCTCATCGGGCAGGGCGGCGAACGCATCATCAGCAAGGTCACGCCGAGCATCGTGCACAACACGGTGGACAACCCGATCTTTCCGACGTCCGGCCGGCGCTTCACGCTGGCGCTCGATCTCGCCGGTATTGGCGGCAACGTCAGCTACTACAAGCCGACGGTCGAGGGCGTGTATTTCTGGCGCCAGAACGCGCGGATGTCGCTCGGCATGCACGCCAACCTCGAGTACATCCACCAGTTCGAAGGCTCGCTGTCGCTGCCGATTTTCGAGAAGCTCTTCCTCGGCGGCGAATACTCCGTGCGTGGATTCGACATCCGCAGCATTGGTCCGTCGGATCCGATCACGGGCCTGGTGCTCGGCGGCGACAAGAGCCTGCTCTTCAACATCGAGCAGTCGATCGCGATCGCCGGGCCGGTGCGCGCGATTCTGTTCTTCGACGCTGGCCAGGTGAGGGGGCCGGGCCAGGGGTTTTCGTTCTCGGAACCCGTCCTGCAACAGGTCGTGCCGCCGGGCCCGATCCTGGTCGATCCCAATGTGGGCATTCAGCTCGTCGACCCGAACGCGCCGCCTCCCACGTTCCTGACCATTGGCCAGCGCAGCGCCTTCAAGACGTCGACGGGCCTCGAGATTCGGTTCTTCATGCCCGTGCTCAACGTGCCTTTCCGGCTGATCTTCTACGACAATCCGTCGAGGGCAGGCGTCCTCGACAACAACCTGCAGCCGCAGCAGCAGTTTGGGTTCCGCTTTGCGGTCGGTGCGACCTTCTAGGCGAGGAAAGACTTCATGTATCGATTCAACGCTCGTGCGATTCTCCTGGCCGTTGCCGTGCTGGCGACCGGCGCGTGTTCGAACGACACGCTGTCGTCTCTGACGACGCCGACGACGACCACGACATTCACCGACACCTTCACAGGCACGCTGTCCAGGAACGGCTCGTTCACGCACTCGTTCACGACGGCGAACCTCGGCGCGGTCAGCGCCAGCATCGTCAGCCTGCAGCCGACCAGCACCCAGATCGTCGGCCTGAGTCTGGGCGTCTGGAACGGCTCGGCGTGCAGCACGAGCCCCGCCACGGGCGGGTCGTCGAGCGACATCGCGACGACGGGGAGTTCCATCACCCTCAACGCCACCGCGGCGGGGAGCCTGTGCGTGCGTCTCTATGACGTCGGGTTCGTCACCGACCCAGTCCTGTACACACTTCAGGTGACTCACCCCTGACCAGAACTTGGGGTAAAATTGTTAAGTTTGGCTCACGAAAGGATAGAACTGTAATGAAAGTTGTTGTACTTACCGCGTCGCTCGCGCTCGGGTTGAGCGCCGCTCCTGTCCTGGCCCAGGCCCCCGCGCGGCCAACCCAGCCCGCACCGGCCCGGCCCGCCACACCCGCGCCAGCTCCGGCAGCCGTCCCGGCGACGCCGCCCGCTCCGTTTCCGGCCGGCGCGAAAATCGCGTACGTCAACCTGCAGCAGATCGCCAACCTCTCGGCCGAAGGCAAGGGCCTCACGGCAAAAGTGCAGGCGCTGATGCAGAAGAAACAGAACGAGGCGCAGGCGAAGAGCAAGGCGCTGGCCGACGCGCAGCAGAAGCTGGCGCAAGGTCAGGCGCTGATGAGCGACGCCGCAAAGGCGGCGCTCGAAAAGGACATCGAGCGGATGAACGTCGAGGGCCAGCGCTTCCAGCAGGACGCGCAGGCGGAAATCAACGAGCTCTCGCAGCAGCTGCAGAACGAATTCCAGCAGAAGCTGTTCCCGATTCTCGACGTCGTGGCGAAGGAAAAAGGCATCGATCTCCTGCTCAGCGCGGCCGACGCCGGCTTGGTCTGGGCGGCTCCCGGGCTCGACCTGACGATGGATGCCGTGAAGAAGCTCGATGAGAGAATGGGCGCCAAGCCCGCGGCCGCCGCTCCCGCGCCGGCTCCGGCGGCGCCTGCCACCAAGCCCTAACTGCGATCACGTGGGGCAGAGGGCATAAGGCACAGGGCATAAGGCACAGGGCAAAAAGGCACAGGGCTGATAGAATCTGCCTTCAACCCTTTGCCCTCTGCCCTTTGCCCTCTGCCCTTTTCTTGCCTTCTGCCCTGTCGCCCGTGACCGCCATCAACGTTCCAGTTCTTCTCGACAGGCTCTGTCACCGGTATCCGTCGATTCTGGTCGACGCGATCACGGAGCACGACGCCGGCCGCCGGCTGGTGGCCGTCAAGAACGTCACCGTCACCGAAGAATTCTTTCAGGGACATTTCCCAGGCACGCCGCTGATGCCCGGCGTCCTGATGCTCGAATCGCTGTCGCAGGTCGCCGCCGTGCTGCTCCTGCAGCGCGACGAAGCGCCGCCGAACGCCCGGGTGTATTTGCGCGGCGTCAACGACATGAAGCTGCGCCGCCAGGTCGTGCCGGGGGATCGGCTCCGCCTCGAGATCACGCTCGGCCGCCGGCGCTCGAAGCTGGCGCGCGCGCAGGCGACGGCGTTCGTCGGCGATCAGATCGTCGCCGAAGCCGAACTCCTGCTTGGCCTCGTGCCGGATGGCACCGAGATCGATCCGACGGCCATCGTGCATCCGCGCGCGCAGGTTGGCGCGGGGACCCAGATTGGCCCTCACGCAGTCGTCGGTCCGCACGTGCGGATCGGATCGAACTGCGTCATCGGCGCGTCGGCGGTCATCGACGGATGGACCGACGTCGGGGACGAGACGGAGATCTTTCCCTTCGCGTCGATCGGGCTGATCCCGCAGGACCTGAAATTCCGCGGGGAGCCGACGAGGCTTTCCATCGGGCGCCGCAACATCTTCCGTGAGTTCGTCACGATCAATCGCGGCACGCAGGGCGGCGGCGGCGTCACCGAAATCGGCGATCGCAACGTCTTCATGGCCTACGTGCACGTGGCGCACGACTGCCACGTCGGGAACGACACGATCTTCGGACCGCACGCGACGCTCGGCGGTCACGTGACCGTCGAGGACTTCGCCAACATCAGCGCCGGCTCGGCCGTGCACCAGTTCTGCCGGGTCGGCCGGCACGGATTCATCGGCGGCTACTCGGTCGTCACGAAAGATGCGCTGCCGTTCGCGAGGACCGTGGGGAGCCGCCCCGCGCGTATCTTCGGCGTGAACTCGATCGGCCTGATGCGCCGCGGCCTGAACGCGGACGTCATCGAGAAGCTGAAACGCAGCTTCCGGTATCTGCTCCAGTCGAAGCTGAACACGACCAAGGCCCTTCAGCACATCCAGCGCGACAAGTCGCTCGCCTGCGCGGAAGTCGACTATCTGCTCGATTTCATCCGCTCGTCGCAGCGGGGCGTGATTCTCCGCCGCGCCACGCGCCGCGCCGAAGAGGTCCTGGCGGACGAGTAATGCGTCTAGGCCTCATCGCAGGTAACGGACGCTTCCCATTCCTGGTCCTGGAGGCCGCGCGAGCGCAGGGCCACGACGTGACGATCGTCGCCGCGAAAGAGGAAGCCTTTCCCGAGCTGAACGAAGCCGCCGGCCGGCTGGGCGCGGACATCCACTGGATCTCCATCGGACACCTCGGCAAGTGCATCAACCTCCTGAAGGAGGCCGGCATCGCGAACGCAGTGATGGCCGGTCAGGTGAAACACACCAAGATCTTCTCCGGTCTCGTCCCTGACTGGACGATGGCCAAGGTCCTCGGGAAGCTGGTGACGAGGAACACGGACGGGGTGATCGGGGCGATCGCCGACGTGCTGCGCGAGAACGGCATCGAGTTGATGAACTCCACGGCGTTGATCACGCCGCTGCTCGCCAGGCCCGGGACGATGACGGCGCGGCAGCCGACCGGGGATGAGCAGAAGGACCTCGAGTTCGGCTACCGGATGGCCGACCAGATCGCGGCGCTCGACATCGGCCAGACGATCGCGGTGAAGCACCAGGCCGTCGTCGCCGTGGAGGCCATGGAGGGCACCGACGAAGTCATCGCCAGGGCCGGCCATCTCGCCGGCCCCGGCGTGTGCATCGTCAAGGTCGCGAAGCCGAAGCAGGACATGCGCTTCGATGTGCCGGTCGTCGGATTCGCCACGGTGCAGGCGATGCGTGTGGCGGGAGCCGCGGTGCTGTCGGTCGACGCGGGCAAGACGCTGATTCTTGACGGCGATGCCGTTCGCGCCTCGGCGAACGACGCGAAGATCGCGATCGTGGGACGCCCCCTGCCGCAGTGACTCATTCCAGCGCCTACGATTAGCAATGTCGCTTCGGATAGCAGTCGTCGGCGTCGGCCATCTCGGGAAGCATCACGCCCGTATTCTGTCCGCGATGCCCGGCGCTGAGCTCGTAGGGGTGGTGGACACGCATCTGGGGCGGGCCACCGAGATCGCCTCCGAGTATCGAACGCGCCCGTCGATGGACTTCCGCGAGCTGATGGGCAAGGTTGACGCGGTGACGATCGCCGTGCCGACCGAGATTCATCGTGAGGTCGCCCTGCCGTTTCTCCTGGCCGGAATTCCGGTGCTTGTTGAAAAACCCATGGCCAGGAGCCTCGCCGAAGCGGACGAGATGATCGCGGCGGCCGCGAAGGCGGGCACCGCTTTCGCCGTCGGCCACACGGAGCGATTCAATCCCGCGGTCGCGGTCGCGCGCGAACACCTCACCGATCCCCGCTTCATCGAGGTCCACCGCCTCGGCGTCTTCCCCGAGCGGAGCCTCGACATCGACGTCGTGTTCGACGTCATGATTCACGACCTCGACGTCATCCTCTCGCTTGTGAAATCGGAAGTTGCGTCAATTGATGCCGTCGGCGTGCCGGTGCTGACCAAACGCGTGGACATCGCCAACGTCCGTCTG
>Ga0326726_10000937_pt1 | contig 26983 bp, 25 predicted proteins | sample MHFenrmetagenome_2_FD_207603 | JGI IMG/M metagenome (GOLD analysis project Ga0326726, IMG submission 207603) | Lab enriched peat soil microbial communities from Michigan Hollow, Ithaca, NY, United States - MHF15MN | ecosystem: Environmental > Terrestrial > Soil > Wetlands > Peat | place: USA... | reverse complement strand
GCCCGGCGCCCCCCCCGAGTGCGGGTCCATCCACCACGGCGATGACGGGTTTGCGAAGCTCGTAGATCAGGCGGAAGAGTTGGGCGAGACGTAAGGAATCTTCCCTGTTTTGCTCCAGGTCGTACTGAGAAACGCGGGCGAGATACTCCAGATCGGCGCCGGCGCAGAATGCAGGCCCTTGAGCCTGCAGGAGGATGACCTTGACGGAAGGATCGCGTCCTGCCATTGTGAACGCCGTTGTCAGCTCGTTCACCGTGGCGTCGTCGAACGCGTTGCGCTTCGATGGGCGATTCAGCGAGATCGTCGCCCTGCGCTCTGCGGCAGCATACGTGATGCGAATAAAGTCCATGGACGAATGAACATAGCGAGAAATGTGAGGAAAAACAAGGGAAAGCAGAAACGCCCGCCGCGGGATCCTCCCGGGCGGGCGTCGGTGCTCGAAGCCGGCACATCCTCCTACCGTTCCAACCTAATCCCTGGACAACGTCTGTTCGTTATCATACTTGGAACGAGTCCCCCTGTCGTGTATGATCATTGAGGGCATTAGACGTCGTAGTAGAGACCGAACTCGAACGGGTGGGGACGCAATGCCATCGGCTTGACCTCTTTGTCCAGCTTGTACGAGATCCACGTATCGATGACATCCGTCGTGAACACGTCGCCACGCAGAAGGAAGTCGTGATCGCGCTCGAGGGCCTTCAGCGCGTCCTCCAGAGAGCCGGGAGTGGAAGGAACGTTCTTCAGCTCTTCGGGTTCGAGATCATAAATGTCCTTGTCGAGTGGATCCCCGGGATCGATCTTGTTGATAATCCCGTCGAGACCCGCCATCATCATCGCAGCATAGGCCAGGTACGGGTTGCAGGAAGGATCCGGGCACCGGAACTCGACCCGCTTGGCTTTCGGGCTGGGTGAGTACATCGGGATCCGGATCGACGCGCTCCGGTTCCGCTGGGAATACGCGAGGTTCACGGGGGCCTCATAGCCCGGGACGAGTCGTTTGTAGGAATTCGTCGTGGGATTGGTGATCGCGCAGAGCGCCGGCGCGTGCTTCAGGAGACCGCCGATATAGTAGAGAGCGGTGTCCGAGAGATTGGCATACCCGTTCCCGTGGAAGAGCGGCTTGCCGTTCTTCCAGAGGCTCATATGGACGTGCATCCCCGAGCCGTTGTCGCCGAAGATGGGCTTCGGCATGAAGGTCACGGTCTTCCCCCGGAGACGCGCGGTGTTCTTTACGATGTACTTGAAGAGGAGGAGCGCGTCGGCCGATTTGAGGAGCGGCGCGAAGCGCATGTCGATCTCCGACTGTCCCGCCGTCGCCACTTCATGATGCTGCGCCTCGACTTCGAGCCCGGCAGCGATCAGGTTCTGGGTCATCTCGCTCCGGAGATCATTGAGCTGATCGGTCGGCGGAACCGGGAAATACCCCTCCTTGTAGCGGGGTTTGTACGCGAGATTCGGCATCTCATCGCGTCCCGAGTTCCAGCGCCCCTCGACAGAGTCCAGAAAGTAATAACTGCTGTGTTCGTTGGTGTCAAACCGGACGTCATCGAGGATGAAGAATTCCGCCTCGGCCCCGAAGTACGCGGTGTCGGCAATGTTGGTCGACTTGAGGAAGGCCTCCGCCTTCTGTGCGATGTTGCGCGGGCAGCGCTCGTACTTCTCCTTGGTAAGCGGATCGTACACATCGCAGATCAGGCTGAGGGTTTTGATTTCGACGAACTGATCGATAAACGCCGTCGTGGGGTCGGGGACGATGAGCATATCGCTTTCGTTGATCGCCTTCCAGCCCCGTATGCTGGAGCCGTCGAACCCGAACCCCTCCTCGAAGGACGACTCCTTGAGTTGGGAAACCGGGACCGTGAAGTGCTGCCACTGTCCGGGCATATCCATGAACTTGAAATCGATCATTTTCACGCCATGGTCTTTGATCGTTTTGAAGACCTGGGTGAGTGCCGACCCCGTGGATTTCGCCATAGAGAGAACCCCCTGTGAATGTGTGAACTGGATGAATGCGTGAGGATTATGAAAGCTCGTGATACCCTTTTTCTCCGTGCTCGACAAGGTCGAGGCCCTCGTACTGGTGCTCTTCCGAACTCCGCAGCGGCGCGGTGGCCCCGATGACTTTCAGGAGCAGAAACGTCACCGAAGCCGCGAACGCGATTGTGGCGACGACGGCGAGGAGCTGTATCCAGAGCAACCCGGGGTTTCCTGCCAGCAGCCCGTCGTTCCCCGCGGGATTGACGCTTTTTGTGGCAAAGACGCCGGTGAGGATTGCTCCCAGAACCCCTCCCACGCCGTGGACGGAGAACGCATCGAGCGTGTCATCGAGGCCCCACACCACCCTTTTCCCCAGGACCCAGTAACATGTGCCTGCCACGAGTACGCCGATCATGAGAGCCCCCATCGGCGTCACAAAGCCGCAGGCGGGGGTTATCGCGACAAGCCCGGCGACGGCTCCGGTAATTGCGCCGACCGCGGTAGGTTTTCCCTTGAACACCATCTCCAGAATCATCCAGGTGAGCATTGCCGATGCGGCGGCGGTGTTCGTTGAGACGAACGCCGTCGTTGCGAGAGCTCCCGATGCGAGGGCGCTCCCCGCGTTGAAACCGAACCATCCGAACCAGAGCATGCCCGCGCCGAGAAGGGCAAGTGTCACGTTGTGCGGCGGTGTGGAGCGATGGGGAAAACCCGTGCGGGGACCCAGGACAAGCGTCGCCACCAGTGCGGAAACGCCGGCGTTGATGTGGACCACCGTCCCGCCCGCAAAATCGAGCGCCCCCAGCGCGCGGAGCCACCCTCCCACCCCCCAGACCCAGTGCGCGATGAGGTCATACGAGAGGGTGGACCAGAGGAGGATGAATACCGCGTACGATCGAAAACGCATCCGCTCGACGATCGCCCCCGAGATCAACGCCGGAGTGATCACGGCGAACATGAGCTGATAGACCATGAACAATTGATGCGGGATCGTGCCGGCGTAGTCCGGATTCGGCGCGAGGTCGACGCCCGTCAGACCGATCCACTGGAGCCCCCCCACGACGCTCCCGAGGAAGCCGTTTCCCGGGCTGAATGCCAGGCTGTAGCCGAAGAGAACCCACTGGACCGCCACCACGCCCAGTGCGACGAAACTCATCATCATCGTGTTCACGACATTCTTGCTGCGCACGAGTCCGCCGTAGAAGAATGCCAGCCCGGGCGTCATGAACAGGACGAGGGCGGAGCAGAGGAGCATGTAGGCGGTGTCGCCGGTATTGATCGCGTTCATCGTCCCGGCTCGACCCTGATCCGCGTTGTTTCTTTGCTGGTGGAAAGCACGACGTCGGTCTGCGTGCGTACCACACCCGACCAGGCCTGGACTTTCGCAAGCAGTCTCTCGAGCGAGGCGGTGTTTATCGTCCGCACCTTCAGGAGATGTGTCCCCTCTCCCGTGATCGCGTGACATTCCAGAATCTCATCCACTTCTTTCGCGTGATCGAGAAACGCAGGGTAGTGTTTCGAGGAATCCACCGTCACGAAGATGAAGGCCGTGATATCCCTCCCCATTTTCTTCGCATCGAGCTTTGCGTGATAGCCGCTGATGATCCCGTTGTCCTCAAGCTTCCGGAGCCGGTCGCTTACCGACGGCAGCGACAACCCCACGGCATCGGCAAGGTCGTTCCGCCGCGTCCTCCCCTTCTTCTGGAGGATGTCGAGGATCTTTGCGTCGATCTCGTCTATCATGTTAAGGCCAATGCGATGTTCCGCCTTATTTATTTAGGTGTTCTATGGCAAAGACCTTCCAATGTAAGGTAACCCGGAGTAGCTGTCAAGGTAATTCTGGGAAAAAGGGAGGAATGAACGAAGAGGGGTGACAGCGTGTCAAGGAGACCGGGAGCGGCGTACAGAGCTTCGGTGGAGCGGAAGGCGAGGGTTCAGATGGGTCGGTGGAGCGGACGCGGGGTTCAGAGGGCGACGGGAGCGGGAAGCGAGGTTCAGACGGTGCGAGTGGAGCGCGCCTGGAGCGCCTCACCGGCGCGGGCGCGGAGGGCGCGGACTGCCGCCGGGATGTCCTTCGCGGAGAATATGTAATTGCCTGCAACGAGAACGGAGGCACCGGCCTGCACAACCTCCTGAACGGTGGTGGCATCGATTCCGCCGTCCACCTCGATCAACACCGACGGCTTGACAGCGCTGATCATCCCGGACAGCGTCCGGATCCGCTCCAACGACCGGGGGATGAACGACTGGCCCCCGAAACCGGGGTTCACGGTCATGATGAGAACCATGTCCACCTCTCCGAGGATATCCTGCAGAACCGCAACGGGTGTCGAAGGGTTCAGGCTCACTCCTGCCCTCGCTCCCAGTTCCTTGATCCGCTGGATGGCGCGATGGAGATGGCGGCAGGCTTCGTAATGAACGGTGATGATATCCGCCCCGGCCGCGCGGTAGACGTCGAGATACCGCTCGGCATTGGTGATCATCAGATGTGCATCAAGGGGGACGCGGGTGACTTTCCGGATCGAGGCAATGACCGGCGGGCCGATAGTGAGATTCGGGACAAAGTGCCCGTCCATAACGTCAAGATGAATCCAGTCGGCTCCCCCCTCCTCCGCAAGACGGATCTGATTCTTCAGATCCGCAAAATCGGACGCGAGGAGCGACGGAGCGATCGTGATCACCTGGACACCCGGACGTTATTTTGGCTGCTGGATTTCTTCGGTCGGTTTGCCGACCTTCACCACAAAGAGATCAACCTCTGTACCCGCCTTCGCACTCTCTCCCGGTCTCGGGAACTGATCGACGATGGTGTTCGGCAGAAGGTCAAAGCTGGGCTGCGACGTCACGATCCCCACATTCAGTCCCGCACCCTGAAGGATCTTCTCCGCCTCCGTCAGGGTCTTTCCGATGAGCGAGGGGACGGTGATTTCCTGATCGGTCCTCCCCTTGCTGACCGTGACTGCCACCGTAGTCCCCTTCGCCACCTTTGTCTCCGCGCGAAGAGACTGATCGATGATCGTGTTTTCCGGAAAGGACTCGGAATAATCGTAGGTGATTGCGCCCAGTTTCAGACCGTTTCTCTCCAACGCGAAGCGGGCGTCGCGAGCCGACTTCCCACGCAGGAGAGGGACCGCAACGGGCACCTCGCCCCCGCTGAGGGTGAGATAGACGCGCCGGCCCTCTTTGACGGCAGCCCCCGGCTGGGGATTCTGCGCCGTAACGGTCCCCGCAGGATATGTCGGGTCCGGCCGCGTGTCTCCCTCGACTGCCACCAGCCCGGCGGAATCCAGCTTGGGCTTTGCCTGGTCGAACGGAAGACCGACCACGCGGGGTACGGTGTGCCGGCTCCCATGGTTGACATACATGGGGAGAAGAATGTAATTAAGGAGAACAAAGAGCGCCAGCAGGATTCCGAGGAACCCGAGAAGGCGGGTGAGTCTTTTCGTGGGGGCGAAGATTTTTTTCGAGGACATTGGAATTCGCAGTGGACACAATATACGACAATGGAGGGAGAGGCACAAGCCGGGCACCCCGCGCCGCCCGGAACCCCCTTCCCCGCTGCGACGTTCTATGAGGAAGATCTGGAGAACCCATGCCCTGGAGTAGAGAAGTCGGATTTATCATATTCTTAGTACTCATTCCGCTGCTGTTGCTATCCCTGCAGTTCTTCCTCTACCGGAAGCTCCGCCGGTGGCTGACAGAGCATCTCCGCGCCCCGCGTTGGGCCGGCCGGACCGTGACAGGACTCTTCCTGCTCTTCAACATAGCGCTTGTTCTTGCCCTGATTTTCCGCCCCGACGTCCGGACGTTTCCCGAATGGTTTCAGATCGCAGGCACATACCCGTTCCTTCTCTGGCATGCCTCGGCGTTCTTTTTCGCGTTCTTACTCGGGCTCTGGGCGTTGATCAGCGGGGCAGTGAAGCTGGCCGTGCGACTGCTCCGTCTTCTCCGGCCGGTTCAAAAGCGAGTCGACGCGGTGGCGGCCACACCGGGATACCAGAGATTCGACGCATCGCGGAGAGTCTTCCTGCGCCGAAGCACCTACGGACTTGCCGCGATGACCGTGGGAGGGACTTCCTACGGGATGCTGATTGGAAAGAACCAGCACGAAATCACCACCACGGAGATACCCATTTACGGATTGCCGAACGAGTTCGACGGGTTTGTGATCGGGCTCGTCAGTGACGTCCACTCCGGGGCCTTCATGCTCCCGGATCAGATGCGCGAATACGTCAAAATGGTCAATGACCTGGGGGCGGACCTGGTGGCGGTTCCGGGTGATTTTGTGAATGGCCGGATCGACGAGGTTTTCCCGTTTGCCGAAGCCTTCAGCGACCTGAAGGCTCCCTTTGGAGTGTACGGAGTTCTCGGGAACCACGATTTCTACACCGGGGATCCCGGGCGTGTGGCGCAGGAGGCGACAAAAGCCGGCATTCGCATGCTGCGCGACGAAGCTCTCCCGATCCGTCGCCGAAGTGCAACGATCATGCTCGCGGGGGTGGATGACGTTGGCCGGAATGACCGGGCACCGGTGAAGCTGCAGAAGGCGCTCGAGGGGGTCCCGGGAAGCACCGCTACTCTTCTCCTCTGTCATCGCCCCTATTACATTTCCCAGGCCGCCGCCAGAGGCGTCGGGCTCGTTCTGAGCGGCCACACGCATGGAGGACAAATCGTCTTCGGGAAGTTCGGCAATGCGATGCTGACCCCCGCCGCCTTCGTCTCACCCTACGTCTGGGGAACCTACAGCATGGGGAAAACCCGGATGTATGTAACCCGCGGTATCGGCACAGTGGGTCTTCCCATGCGCATCAACTGCCCCGCCGAGGTCAGCCGGATCATCCTCCGGGCGTCGTGAACGATGGTTGATTTCGGTTCGTTGCATTTCAACTCCTGCTTCGATATATTGGCCTAAAATCATGCCCCATACCCCCCGCCAGTACGAACGCCTCATCCGCTATGCCCGCAAAGCGCAGAAATATTCCGTTGCGCCTTTTTCCCGGTTTCGCGTCGGTGCGGCGTTGCTTGCCGATGACGGAACGATCTATACGGGCTGCAACGTCGAGAACAGCTCGTACGGCCTTACGATGTGCGCCGAACGAACCGCCCTCTTCAAGGCGGTTTCAGAGGGCGAGCGGAAGTTCACGGCGATTGCGATCGTGTCTGACGATGACGGGTACACGTCCCCGTGCGGGGCCTGCCGGCAGGTGATACTCGACCTGGCAGGGAATATCGACATCGTACTTGCCGACCGGAAGGGGAACGTGAGAATTCACACCATGGGCGAACTTCTTCCCCACCCCTTCACCGCCGAAGATCTTCGTCGCTACCAACGGAAAAAGAAATGACGATCCCCACGATTCATGACTCCCCAAAGAATACCGGTTGGATCGAGGTTGTTGTCGGCTGCATGTTTAGCGGTAAGACGGAAGAGCTGATCCGCCGCATGCGGCGGGCCCAGATCGCGAAGCAACATGTCGCTATTTTCAAACCCGTCATCGATACCCGCTACGATACCGACCACATCGTTTCGCACAGTGAAGCAAAACTCCTCTCCACCGCCGTCAGCACATCGGCCGATGTCCTCCGTCTCGCCGCCGATGCCCAGGTGGTCGGCATCGACGAAGGGCAGTTCTTCGACATGGGGATCGTGGAAGTGGCCGAAACACTCGCCAACCAGGGAAAACGGGTGATCATCGCAGGGTTGGACCAGGATTATCGCGGCAAACCATTCGAGCCCATGCCGCAACTCCTCGCCGTTGCGGAATACATCACAAAAACCCTGGCCATCTGCGTGGTTTGCGGCAACCCTGCCGATCGGACTCAACGTATGACACTCTCCCAGGAGCGCGTTCTGGTCGGGGCGAAGGATGCCTACGAAGCCAGATGCCGCCGTTGCTTCGTCCCTCCAACAGAGTGAGTCATGCCTTCCCCTCCGCGCGGGCTCGAGAAGTCGATTGAATTCATTCGCAGTAACATCCACATCCAGCCCAGGTTAGCCCTCGTTCTCGGATCTGGTTTAGGTGACCTTGCCGAGACCTTTACCGGCTCCACGATCCTCGACACACGGACTATCCCCCACTACCCAATAAGCACAATAGAAGGTCATAAGGGGAAGCTCGTTTTCGCAACCTACGCCTCTCTCCCTCTTGTCGCATTCCAGGGACGGCTCCATTTTTACGAATCAAACGACCTGGAAGCCGTACTCTACCCGGTGAGGATAGCAAAGGCTCTTGGAGTGGAAACGTTGATCGTCACGAATGCCGCGGGAGGGATCAACCCCGACTATCAGCCGGGAGACCTGATGCTCCTGGCTGACCAGATCAACCTGACGGGGGAAGAAGTATTCGAGAAATCAGATCAAAGAAAAGTGGGTAATTCCATATATGACAAATCATTAATCGAACTTATTCAAACAATTTCTCGGAATAAATCCATCCCCCTCTGGGTTGGCATCTATGGCGGGGTGAAGGGACCCTCATACGAGACCGCCGCGGAAGTTCAGATGGTTGGAAAACTTGGAGGTGACGCGGTGGGGATGTCGACGGTTCTTGAAACGTCTCTGGCGTCCGCTCTGGGGATGCGGGTTGCGGGAGTCTCTTGCATCACAAACAAGGCAACAGGGATTTCACCCCACAAACTGAGCCACGACGAGGTTACCGTGGCCGCCAACAGGGCGAAGAAGGATTTTGCCCGGCTGATCCTCGGAATCATCGAGGAACTGGCCAGAGAGGAAGCGTAATCCGGTTTCTAGCGCGGAACCAGGCCCACCGCAAGCCCGCCGAGATCCAGGTCGAGTTTCACCCCTTCCACCCCATCCGCAAGGACAAATTCTCCCCCTTCACGCGCCTGCACCCCACGCCTACCAAGGAAATAGAGTGCACGGTCGGGGAAGTGTGTCCCGATCAAGACCATGTCCCTAGGGGCGTTTTCCTGCTGTTTCAAGACTTCAAACTGACTCCCTACCTGAAGCGATGAGTTTCCATCTCGTGGGGGCTGGAGCATGAGGTTCGAGAGGACGCCGGCGAGCCCGGATGCGTTCTCCTTTGCCGCGAACACCAGCTTTTCCAGATTCAACCCGAGCATGAGTTGCACCGCCCGCGCCGTCAGATCCCGAATCTTGTCGAACTGCTTCGCCGCGATGAAATCCGGTTTGACCATCCAGCTGCCGCCGCACGCCAGTGTTCTCGGGAACTTGAGATACTGAAGAAGATTTGATTCGTCTATCCCCCCCGTTGGAATGAACCGCACGTTGCCGTAGGGACCGCTCAAAGCCTTAAGATACGCCAGTCCGCCGTTCGCCTCAGCCGGGAAGAACTTTACTACTTTCAGCCCAAGTTCAAGTGCCAGCTCGAGATCTGAGGGCGTGGCAACGCCGGGGGTAACAGCGACAGATTTCCCGACGCAATACTCCACAACCTTCCGGTTGAGCCCGGGGGAGACGATATAGCAGGCACCGCAATCCAGGGCTTCTTTTACCTGGTCGACGGAGAGCACTGTCCCTGCACCAAGGAGCATTTCGGGAAAGGCTTTGGCGATCCGCCTGATGGCCTCCGGCGCTGCCGATGTTCGAAACGTCACTTCCGCGCACGGGAGCCCACCTTCGAGGAGGGCACGGGCAAGCGGCTCCGCGTCACTGGCATCTTTGAGGGCGATGACCGGAACAAGTCCGGTAAGGCGAAGTTGTTCGACTATGGGAGAGGGCGAGGCCATGTCTATGGGGCTCCTTGTGCCGTTCCGGCGAAATGCTTGAACGGCAATTATTGTCTTTCACAGTTGGAAAAGGTCCCGCCAGCACACCTGCCGGGCCGCGCGGCGAGCTGGCCCGCCGTCTGTTTGGCCGGAGCCCCCTCACTGTAGTACTCTTGGAGTTCGTGGGGCACGAGATGGACCACCCCTCAGCCGACCCGGTCAAGGATCATAAAGAAAATGAGTGTTGGAAGATACACAAGTGACGCAAGAAACAGACGCCGCGCGGAGACTCCGGAGAGCGGCCGAACCCACCTGAACGCCGCAAGGAGAAACCCGATCGAGAGCAGAGAGGCCCCTGCAAAATAAAGTTCGCCGCACATCCCGATGTAGGTCGGGAAGACGCTCGCCGGGAGGAGGGCTGCCGTGAAGACCAGAATCTGCCTCCTGATCACCGAACCATCCCGATCGAGCACAGCCAGCAGGCGATAGCCGGCCCGCTCGTAGTCTCTCCGGTACATCCAGGAAAGGGAGAGGAAATGCGGCATTTGCCAGAAGAAGAGTATCGCGAAGAGCCCCCACCCTTCCAGACCGATCGTCCCTCTCGTAGCCGCCCATCCGATGACCGGTGGGAGTGCGCCGGGAACCGCGCCAACGACCGTGGCAAAGGGGGTCAATCGCTTCAGCGGAGTGTAGAGCATCAGGTACGTCACCAGGGTGACCGACGCCAGGAGCATTGCGGTCAGGGTGGTGAACAGACCCAGCGTCACAATTCCTCCGGCACTGCAGAGGATCCCGAATGTTGCCGCCTCCGCGCCCGACACGCGCCCGGCCGGAAGTGGGCGACGTTCCGTCCTCTTCATCTCCGCGTCGTACCTCCATTCCAGGAGCATGTTGAGTGCTCCGGCCCCCGCACCGACCAGTAGGGTACCGAGAAAGGTCCAGAAAAGCGGTACGTACGACGCACCGTCTGCACGCCCCAGGTATGCACCGCCGAGAGCAGTCAGGACCGAAAGCAATGTCAGCTCCGGTTTGCCGAGAGCGAGAAAATCCCGGGCATGGGGGGGCGCAACGCTGAGTGTGCCGTCACCATACAACCGCTTCATGGTGTCTTTCCCGGCGGCACTGATGCCGGAGGTTTCGTGAACTTCGCGAGAAGAAATGTCGCTATAGAATCGGCCTCGGATGCTTTCAAGCCCTGGTTGGGCATATTGGGATACGCCGGGTTCACTTTGACGGGATTGAGAACGAATGCCATAAGCCCGGCCTTCTTCCCCTCATACTTGGGAATGACTTCTCTATAGGGGGGCCCGACCTTCTTCTGATCAAACATATGGCAGGCGGAGCATCGTGCATCGAAGATCTCCTGCCCCGACATGGCAGCCGCTGCAACACCCATTCTCGCCTTCAGCACGTCGAGCTCCCGGTCCGCGGCAATTGCCAGTGACGCCGCACGATCGGTTGTTGCGTTTCGGATGGCGATCTGGTCCTTCGTAAAAACAAGGAAGAGGCCAACTCCCAGGGCATAGAAGGCATAGCTGACGTAGAGACCCCGCCGTTCGCTGTGATAGGCATAGAGAAACGTCGCGGTAAGAAACAAACAGAAGAGGCTCAAACCGGTAAGCCCGAAGACCATGCCTGTGAGGGCGCCCTTCGGAAGCAGCGCTACCGAGCCGATCATCAACAGAGGCTGGGCGAGGAGCGATACAGAAGCCAGCCTGAGTGCGATCTGCCGCACATACTTTTCATAGGTCTCGTCCGCCGGCCGTTGCCCTCCCTCCCATTGGAACAAAAAGAAGAGCGTGCCGATTCCCGTCGCGCCGAGGCTCACTGCAATGAAGTGGAGATACCGTACCCAGAAGTCCGCGTTGACGAGAAGATCGAACACCGATCCGACGTCGGTCCAGCTCTCGCGGTTTACGGTGATGCTGATCGCGCCCAGGGAGAGTGCCGAGCCCAGCAGGATGAAGATGGTGCCCCAGCGACCGGTACTGGTCAGGGTGGCGGCATTGGACTCCCTCAGGTGTTTTGCCCCGGGTGCCATCCCCGGAGTTGCGCCGAGGACCCGTTGAAGATCCAGATTGTACTTAAACGCGTAGAGGAGGGTTATCGCGACGAGCAGCGAAAGGAATCCGAATCCCATCAGCCCGGCCGCAATGGCCGGAGTTCCCTGCAAAAACTGGGCAAAGAGGAATACCAGCGCCAGCGCCGGAAGAACAACAAAGAACGTCACGCCGCTCTTGGTAAACATCGCCGTTCCGATCAGATCCCGGGCGAACCGCGCCTCCAGGGGATCCCCGCTGGTTCGGCTGCGGCGGGCATACCGGACGGCCAGCATGGATGAGCCCATCACGAACCCGAGTGACGGCAGAAAGACGATAAAGAGCATGTTCAGGATAAAGAGCAGCAGCTGGAAGTGCTCAAGCGGCTGCGGCAGGGCTATTTCTTTCAGAAACTCCATAAGGCGTTTAGCTCACTGGTCTAGTGGGCGGCCGGGTGTCCCGGCGGAGAGCATGGGCGTGTACGCTTTTCCCTGTTTGGCCGATACCGCACGATACCACTCCTCAAAATGGACAGAATCCTTCGCCACCACCTTGGTATACATATATGCATGGCGCAGGCCGCAGTATTCCGCGCAGGCGATATCGTACGAGGCGACGCGCGGGGTCTTGAACCACATCGTATTCTCGCGGTTCGGTATGACGTCCTTCTTAATGCGGAACGCGGGGATGTAGAGACTGTGATTGACGTCCAGGGAATGGAGCACCAGCTTCATCGGCGTGTTAACCGGCACATACAGCGTGTCGGTCTGCACGCCGTTGGGATATTCAAATGTCCACGCCCACATCCGTGCCGTCACTTTCAGGGGAAGCGCGCCCTCGGGGATTTCTGAAATCTTCCTGTATCCTTCCCACCCGAGGTAGAACATGTACATGAACAGCCCCAGCGGCACCACGGTCCAGAGGATTTCCAGAGGCAGGTTCCCTTCGATGTTGGTGGCAACCGGGTTCCTCTTTCTGCTGTAGCGGATGATGAACGTAATCATCGTGATCAGCAGGCCGAGGAGGACCAGCAGCGAAAGTCCCACAACGAAGAGAAACTCCGCGTCGATGTAGTCGGAGAAAGGCGAGGCACCCTTAAACATGATCAGTTCCTGTCAATGGAACGCGTAGTCGAAAAAGGTCAGGACGAAGAAGATCGCGAGCGTCAGGACAGCCACGGCGACGAAGAACCGGAAGACGCGATCCTCGATTCTCAGATGCATGAAGACGTTCACGACCAGAATCGTCTTGATCGAGGCAATTGTCAGGGCGGACACGATGATCCACCGCCCCAGATTGATGCCGGCCAGGGCCACCGTAAGACCGGTAAGGGCCAGGAGGCCAAACCAGACCAGGATAAACTGGCCGTAGCCGGGAGCATGCTCCCCGCCGTGTGTAAGCTGTTCACCCTGCTGCGTCATAGAATCCTCTCAAAACATTCCCTTCGATCCATCCCTCTCCGTGAAGCAGAGAGCTCCTCACTTCGCCTCGTGATACACTCCTTCGCAATACCTTCCCCTCAGTGGAGCAGATAGAAGAGGGGAAAAAGGAATATCCAGATGACATCCACGAGATGCCAGTACAGCCCGCCGACCTCGAGCTTGACGTAGGAGCTGGCCGAAACCGTCCCCCGCGCAGTCATGATCCCTACGACCGTCAGGATCACCATCCCGATGATCACATGGAGGGCATGCAGGCCGGTCATCACGAAATACAGTCCGAAGTAAAGAATCTCGCCGGAACTTCGTTTCAGGAGTTCCGGTGAACCCGGAAAAATACCCAGCGCGAACTTGTGCCCCCATTCAAAATACTTGTTCACGAGAAACGCGCCTGCCAGCAGGATCGTCATCCCGACAAGCATCACCGCCAGTCCCCGCTTCCCCTGGCGGACCGCGACGATCGACAGGGCCACCGTGAGGCTGCTCGTGAGGAGAATCAGCGTATTCACGGTCCCGACAAACGTATCAAGCTCCCGGGCGGCAAGGTGAAACGCTTCACCGTGCTGGTACCGATAGACGGCATAGACGATGAAGAGACCCCCGAAGAGGATCAGTTCAGTAAAGAGGAAAAGCCACATCCCCATGCGGGAACCGGCGTCGTCCCGGTGTTCGTGCCCCTGGGTACTCACTTGGTCTCCGCCGCTGATGGTGTGAAATCGTACGGCCCTTTCGTGACGATGGGAATCTCGTGGAAGTTCTCCAGTGGCGGCGGCGAGGAAACGGTCCATTCCAGCGTCGCACCTCCCCAGGGGTTCGCCTCCGCCCGCGCCCCTCTCCGCAACGCGACGAGGAGATTGACCACCATGATGAGAATCCCGGCAACGAGAATCCACGAACCCACCGTAGCGATCACGTGGAGCGACTGAAACTCCGGAAGATAGTCATAGTAGCGGCGCGGCATCCCGAGGTATCCCAGGATGAAGAAAGGAAAGTAGAAGATGTTGAACCCGACGGTCGCCAGGAACCAGGCCACAACGGCGGGTTTCTTCGCATACATCCTTCCAAACATCTTCGGGAACCAGTAATGGATCGCCGCGAAGAGGCCGAAGCCCGTGCCGCCGAACATCACGTAGTGAAAGTGCCCGACCACAAAGTATGTGTCCTGCACGTGAATATTGATCGCAAGGGCCCCCAGCATCAGGCCGGTAAACCCGCCGATGGAGAACTGAACGATGAAGGAAAGCACATGGAGGAGGGGGACGCTGACCTCGATGGAACCCTTATAGAGCGTTGCGACCCAGTTGAAAATCTTGATTGCACTCGGGATGGAAACCAGGAAGGTCAGAAGCGAGAAGATGAACATCCCCGTGTTGCTCATGCCCACGGTGAACATATGGTGCGCCCAGACCAGGGAGCCGAAGAAAGCGATCGCGACGCTCGAAAACGCGATGAACTTGTACCCGAAGATCGTCCGCCGCGCGAACACCGGAATTATCTCCGAAACCACCCCGAGGGCCGGGAGTATCATGATGTAGACGGCGGGATGGGAATAGATCCAGAAGAGGTGCTGGTAGAGCACCGGGTCGCCGCCGAGCGCCGGGTCAAAGATCCCCACGCCGAAGAACCGTTCCAGGGCGACGAGAATCAGGGTGATCCCGATGATCGGTGTCGCGAGAACCTGGATCCACGCGGTCGAGTAGAGTGCCCAGATGAAGAGAGGCATTCTGAACCAGGACATCCCCGGGGCGCGCATCCGGTGGATCGTCGTGATGAAGTTCAGGCCGGTCAGGATCGACGAAAAGCCGAGAACGAAAGCTGCCGTGAGCGCGGGGAAGACGTTCGTGCTCGTCCGGATGCTGTAGGGAACGTAGAAAGTCCATCCCGTGTCGGCCGCCCCTCCCGGGAGGAAAACGGAGACGACAGCGAGAATCCCCCCGGTGAGGAAAAGCCACCAGGAGAGGAGGTTCAGGCGTGGGAAGAAAACGTCTTTTGCCCCGATCATGAGCGGGAGCAGGAAATTGCCGAAGACGGCGGGAAGCCCCGGGATGATGAAGAGGAAGATCATCATAATCCCGTGCAGCGTGAAGAGCGTGTTGTAGGTTTGCGGTTCGATGATCGTCTTCCCCGGCGTCAGCATCTCCAGTCGCATCGTGAAGCCGATGAAGACCGCTGTCAGGAAAAAGAACGACATCGTGACCAGGTAGAGAATCCCGATCCGCTTGTGGTCCGTGCTCAGGATCCACGCGAAGATACCCCGGCGCTTCGTGGCAACGTGATAAAAATCCGGCTCGGCCTGCGAAGCCGGGCTAACTGGACTTCCCATGAACACTCCTTTCCGCTGACTTCCTGCGGGGTCTGACGATAAATACAAGAACGAAGAGAGCGACGAAGAGCAGCGTCGCGACCATCCCGACCCGCAAAAAATTGAGGACATACGTCCGGGATTCGGGATCGTAGCTGTAACAGAATTTCAACATCTTCGCAATCGTAGGGCCCGTCCGTCCCTCCGAGGCCTCGATGAGCGCCATCTTGATATCAAACGGGAGGTACTGTATGCCGTTGATGTACCGGGTGATCTTCCCTCCGGGCGACACGAAAATCAGCACCCCGGCGTGGATCCAGTCCTTCCCGTCGGGCTTGAAATAGAACCCGGCCGCTCCTGTCAGTCTCCTGATTGTTGCGCTGTCTGCGGTGAAGAAGTGCCAGGCCTCGGGCTGAACCGCCTTTTGCAGCGTGCTGAGATAGTTTTCCTGTTTCTCCAGGGCGAGATCCGGGGTTTCCCGGTGATCGAAACTGATGGTGATAATCTGGTAATCGACACCCGGCTCAAGATCCATCTTGTCCACCATCCGTGCAAGCTCCGTCAGAAGAGGGCTGCAGATGCCCGGGCACTTATAGTAGACAAACGTGAAGATCGCCGGCTTCTTCAACACCGCCTGAAGCGGAGTAAGATTCCCTTTTTCGTCGTACAGCTCAACATCGAGCGGTATGGTCTGGCCGAGCTTCTCCACGATCCCGACCTCCGGAGGGGCGGGACTCTGCGCCCTGACAAGCAGGACTGCACTGGTAAGCATCGGGACAAGTAGTTTCGTCGTCAGTTTCATTGCACGAGTTCTCCTTCACAGGGATCGTCAACCCGCTGCACGGGGTCCTGAAATGAGGCCACGGAGATACGCATGGATCATTACCCAGTCCTCGGTTCTCAACCGGTCAACGGCGGGGCTGAAGCCAGCCGTTGCGGGGTCGGCACTTACCGAGCGGATAAACTCTTCGAGCCCGGGGAAGGCGCCACGCCGATGAAGATTCGTGATGGCGATCTTCGCGGGATCTCCCGCCACGGTTCGCAGAAGGCGGGCGGCGGGGTCCGTGTCGGAGGAGATGCGTCCCGCCAGGGTTCGGGCCAGTTTCTCGGTACCGACCCCCTCTTGTATAACAATTGTGAGGGCCCTTTTGATCGGAACCTGTCCCGCAACGCTCTTCCCTTTGGACAGCTGGTAGGTCGTCTCAAGCGCCTGTAATTCTTCCGGAGAATCGATGGGCTGGCTCTGCGTCAGGGAACGTATAAAATGGGCCAGAGCGAACCGGTCGCGCGGCGGCAGGTAGCCAAAGGACGCCATGCCATTCTTGACGATCCCCTCTTCCAGCGTCCGGTAGATCTGCGAGACCTTTGATCCATTCGTCCAGCCGGTCAACGAATGGAAATTCCTCGGCTTCGGGTTCAACGTGGCAGCGGACGGGCCGTCTCCCATTCCGGTCTCTCCGTGGCACGCAACGCAGTTTCCCCGGAACACCTCGCGGCCCCGGGCGACAAGCGAATCGGAGGAAACTCCCGCAACGAGGATGTCCACCGGCGCGAGGACTGCCGGAGCCTGGAGCGGAATATCCTGGGCGAACGCGCTGGAGTCTTTCAACGCGGCAGGCGCGATCGCGTTTGCCCCGACGCTGTTCATGTTCCAGAGATACAGCATCCCGAGAAGCACCAGGGCGCCCAGGAAATAAAAGAACGCATACCCGAAAAGCTTCTCGGGCTTCTTCATCAGATCGCGAAACTCGATCTCATCTTTGAACTCAGGGGAAGGCACGGTACCACTCCGGTAGTGAAAAGCCCCTACAGCCGAAAATCCAGGCCCCGCGAAAGCTTCGGATCGCCCACGGGGACGAGGTTATGCCGCTGCATCTTCCAGGCAAGGACAACGATGACCAGGCCGGTTGCCACGAGCGGGATACCCAGTTCCTGCCAGCCGAGCGTCACGGAGTCACCGAACGACGGCATGATCAGCCAGTAGAGATCCACGAGACGCGCCGCAAGAATCCAGATGGCCATAATCTTCAGACGTTTCCGATCCATCTTGGCTTCCTGGGGGAGCAGGGCGAAATAGGGGACGGCGAAATGGACGACGATCAGGGAAATGGAGACCACCTGCCAGCCATGCTCCCAGCGGTGCATGAACCAGAACGTCTCTTCGGGAAGATTGGCATACCAGAGAAGGAGAAACTGGCTGAACGCGATGTACGCCCAGAAGTTGACGAACGCAAACATCAGGGCCCCCAGGCTGTACAGATTGTCGCCGCGGAGCGGGGGCAGGTACCCTGCGTCGAGGAGGTACACGACCACCAGTGTTGCGAGGGCGACTGCCGCGAGTGCGGTCCCCGCAAAGTAATAGACCCCAAAGATCGTCGAGAACCAGTGAGGCTCGAGGCTCATCCCCCAGTCCACCGCAGTCACCGTCAGCGTGATGGCGAAAACCGGAAGAAATGCTGCCGCAAGCCGGGCATTCCGGGTCGTCAGTTTCTGATCCCCGGTGCGGTCCTGCTTCAGAGAGTTCCGGGTAAACAGCCAGAAGAAAAGGAGCCAGGTAAGGCAAACGGCGAAAAACCGAAGTACGAAAAAGGGAACGTTCAGGTAGGCCGTTTTTCCCTGGAGAATCTGATCTCCTGCCACGACTTCAGCGTGGGTCCAGTGAAAGAGGTCATGCAGATGAAACAGGAGCGGCAGCCCTACCAGCGGCAGAAGGGGTGTCAGCCCCGCAAGGAACTCGATGAGCCGCCGCATCGGCGTGCTCCATACTGCGCCGGCAAGATGCTCGAGGGCCACGAGGAAGAGCGACCCGGCGGCCAGGCTCGCCAGGAAAAGGAGGAGGATGACGTTGTCAAACGCGGCCCGCCGGGCATCGGTGACATATGCTCCGAGGAACACGATGAGCCCGCCGGCAAGCAGGAACCACCCCAGGTGCACCACCGACGGCGGCATGGGTCGTTTCACGTTCTCCGGAATGGCCGTGGTACTCATCGCAGGTCGGACTCCTTCGCATTGTGTGCCCGCTCCAGCACACGAACGTAATGCACGATGGCCCAGCGATCCTCACGGCTGATCTGGGTCGCATACGAAGGCATCACATTCTGCCCCTCGGTGATGACGTGGTACAGGTTTCCGTCGGGCCAGTTCCTGACTTTGTCGGAATGCAGCGTCGGCGGACTCGGGAACTGCCCGGCAAGCCGGCTGTCTCCGCTGCCGAAGTTTCCGTGGCACGGACTGCAGTACGTCAGGAATTTCGATTTCCCGCGCTCAAGGACAGCAGCCGTCGGGAGCAGCGGGTTGAGCAGATACTTCCCCGCGTCGTCCGGTTTACCCTTGAACGGATACGGGAGAAACCCGCGGGCAACCGTCCCTTCCACCGGAGGGCGCATGCCGATCCCATTGCCGAACAGGTCGGACGGTTTCTGGGCCTTCAGTTTCGCCTGATCGCTCATCCAGTTAAACGGCACCATGTACAGCAGCTTGTTGTAGGTGACATACGTCGCACCCATCGCCACAATTGCGGTCACGGCGAGGACACCCAGAAACTTCGGCTCAAATATTTTCGGCCTCTCCGTCTCTTCGGGAACGATGAAGTAGACCGCGTCGATCTGCGTGGCGCCCAACCGCGCAAAATGGCCCCGGACCTTCTGCTCGTCGAATGCCGGATCTTCCGCTTTCACGTAGACGCCGAACATGTCCGACGAGACACGACGCATGTACATCGTATCGTGCAGCGGATGGCGGTTGTTCGGAAATTTGAAGTAGATCACGATCATCGCGACGACCGAGAGGACCGAGGCGAGGAGAACGGTCAACTCGAACGCGATGGGGACGAACGCCGGCCAGGACCAGAAGGGCTTCCCTCCGATCACCATGGGATACTCCACCAGGGTAACCCAGGTCATCAAACCGACGGCCGAGACCGTTCCCAGCAGCCCGAAGGCGAGCGCAAAGAACCCCATCCGGGAAGGCCGCAGCCGCATGGCATGGTCCATCCCGTGGAGCGGGTAGGGCGTGTTCACGTCGTAGTGTGTAAAAACCTTCGCCGTTTCCCCGGCGGCGTGCATGACCGCGTCGGGTGTGTCGAACAGCGCTGTGATTGCGTACAGCGGACCCTTAGTCATGGTGCGGCTGCGCTCCTTCCACCACGGCCTTGACTTCGGATATCGAAACGACCGGAAGGGTTCGGATGAAAATCAGAATGAGCGTGAAGAACAGGCCGAAGCTCCCAACGAGGATCCCCACGTCATAGAACGTCGGCACGTACATCCCCCAGCTGGAGGGAAGAAAATCGCGATGCAGAGAGGTCACAACGATGACAAACCGCTCGAACCACATGCCGACGTTCACCAGGATGCCGATGGCGAACATCATCGGAATGGAGCGGCGGACCTTTTTGATCCAGAAAAGCTGCGGGAAGATCACGTTGCAGCTTACCATGGTCCAGTACGCCCAGGCATAAGGCCCCAGCGCACGATTCAGGAAAACAAACTGTTCGAACTGATTGCCGCTGTACCAGGCCATGAAGAATTCCATGCCGTACGCGTAGCCGACCATCGAGCCCGTCAGGATCATCACCTTGTTCATTTTCTCCAGGTGATCCAGGGTGATGATGTGGGTCAGGTTGAAGATGCGCCGGACGACCACCAGCACGTTCTGGACCATCGCGAAGCCGGAAAAGACCGCGCCGGCCACGAAGTACGGAGGAAAGATGGTGGTATGCCAGCCGGGGATAACGGAAACGGCAAAGTCGAAACTCACGATCGTATGCACAGAGAGGACGAGCGGAGTGGCAAAGCCCGCGAGGATCAGATATGCCCGTTCATAGTGATGCCAGTGCCGGTGCGAATGCCGCCAGCCCAGACTGAACGCGGCATAGAGGGTCTTCTTTACCTTGCTGGTCGTCCGATCACGAAGCGTCGCGAGATCCGGGATGAGGCCGAGGTACCAGAATACGAGCGACACCGTGAAGTAGGTTGACACCGCAAACACGTCCCAGACGAGGGGCGACGTGAAGTTGATCCAGAGTCCGTGCTGGTTCGGGTAGGGCGTGAGGTAAAGCGGCAGCCAGGGGCGCCCCGTGTGCAGAAGCGGGAAAATCCCGGCGCAGATGACCGCAAAGATCGTCATCGCCTCAGCGAATCGTGCGATGCCTGTTCTCCAGCGCTGGCGCATCAGGAAGAGGATCGCCGAAATCAGGGTCCCGGCATGACCGATGCCGATCCAGAAGACGAAGTTTACGATGTCGAACCCCCACCCTACCGGCTGATTGACCCCCCAGACCCCGAGACCCTTGTAAACCGAGACGCCGATGCAGCAGGCCCCGAGGGTCAGCATCGACAGGGTAACGCTGAAGGCAATCCACCATCCGCGGGGAGGGAACTGATCGAGCGGGGCTGCGATGACGGCCTCGATCTCGGAGGCATTCGGGCGCCCGACCACAACAGGAACTTCTCGGGTGTAATCCGCTGTGGTGGTGTTCACGATGCCTTCTCCGAGAGGGTGTTCCTCAACCTGGCGATGTATGTCACGTTGGGTCGGACGTTGGCCTCCTCCAGCACGTGGTACCCGAGATCGTGTGCACGGTAGCGGGCGATGTCCGATTCCGGATCGTTCATGTCACCGAACACGATGGCCTGCGCAGGACACGCCTCCTGGCATGCGGTGCGCACCTCGCTCCCCTTCAGGGGGCGTCCCTGTTCTGTGGCGTGCTGCCGGGCCTCCATAATCCGCTGCACGCAAAAGGTGCATTTCTCCATCACGCCCCTGGAACGCACAGTCACTTCGGGATTGTGAACCAGGCTCACCGGCTCCTGCAGATAGTAGCCGTCGGCAAGATGGTCCCGGAAATTGTAGAAGTTGAACCGGCGAACCTTGAACGGGCAGTTGTTCGAACAGTACTTTGTCCCGACGCACCGATTGTACACCATCTGGTTCAGACCATCCGGACTGTGCGTGGTCGCGACGACCGGACAGACGTTCTCGCACGGAGCATGATCGCAATGCTGGCAGAGCATCGGCTGGTGGCTGAGGCGCGGGTCCTCCGGAGCCCCGGCATAATAGCGGTCGATCCGGATCCACTGCATCTCACGCCCCCGCTCCACCTGCTCCTTGCCGACCACGGGAATATTGTTCTCTACATTGCAGCCGCTGACGCACACATTGCAGCCGACACACTTGTTCAGATCGATGGCCATCGCCCATTTCAGACCGGGATACTGTACGTCGGCAGTGATGCTCCGATGATCCGCCTTCTCCTCGTGGAGGAAACCGGGGTTGGCACGGTATTCCTCAACCGTCCCCTCGCGGATGATATGCCGCTTCAGATGGATGTCTTTCAGGCGCTCGGCGAGAGGGCCATCATCAAGCTCATGGTGCTCCTGAGTGGACACCAGCTGGTACGCCCCGTCCGCCTTCGCGGCAGCCGCCCCCCGGAGAATCCGCGATCCATTCAGGCACTCTCCGGTCATCAACGGGGTAACGTCCACGCCGACGCCGGTCCCGATCGGGCCGCCGTTGCTCCGTCCGTAGCCCAACTCCACCGAAATGGTTTTCTCGGCCTGGCCGGGCTGAACAAAGACGGGAAGAACGACGCGAACGCCGTGAAGGGTCACTGCAAGAAGCCCGTCGTTCTGAACGCCAAGTTCCTGTGCAGTCTTCGGGGCCAGCGCAGCGTAGTTGTCCCAGACAATTTTCGAAATAGGGTGGGGAAGTTCCTGTAGCCATCCGTTATTTGCAAACGAGCCATCTCCCAGGAAGTGGTTCCTCCGGAGGACGACGGTGAATCCTTCCTGTGCGGCGGGCGTCGGAGGAGCCTCCAGAGCTTCCGATCTGAACTTCAACGGACCCTGCGGGGAGTCCATCGTCACGACACCGTCGTGCAACGCAGAAAACCAGAACGTGCGAAACTCGGTGCTGACATTGAACCGCGGGTACACTTCCCCTTCCCAACGCTTCATGAGATATTCATGGTAGAGTGTTTCGGAATAGGGTGCGCCGGCGAGGGTCAGCAGCTCCGCCTCACGCTGCCGCGTGTTGTAGAGGGGGGCAATCACCGGCTGCTGGAGGGAGAGCACACCCGCACGGACAGCAAAGTCTCCCCACGACTCAAACGCGTGATGCACGGGGAGGACGTGGGTACACGACTGGGCTGTCTCATCCTCCTGTTCGGTCAGGCTGACCGCAACGGGGACCGCTTTCAGGGCTTCCCGGTACCCGAACGCCGGGGGCAAGTGATAGACGGGATTGGTCCCAACGTGTATGACAACGGCGACCTCGCCGCCTCTCATCCCGGCCGTGAGTGTCTTCCATTCACTTTCCGGCGAGAGCGCGCCGGCGGGCGCGGCTTCACCGGCGTACAACGCCGTGTTGCCGAGGAGTTCATTGAGGTAATTAACCAGAACCTGGGTCTCTTCGGGCAACGTCTCCCCTGCAACAATGATCCCCTCTCCACGGTACCTCAGCAAATCGTCGACGAGGTGACGGATGATCTCCGGAGCCAGGCCATGCTTCTTCGTGAACCCGCTTACGTTACGTGCGGAAACACGCGCCTCCAGGCGGCTGTCGATGCGCACAGCTCCGCGGACGGCCAGCTCGTTCAGCACAACGAAAAGAAATTCCTGGTGCGCGTCCGGCCGAAGACGCAACCGGTAGTCTGCATTCGCTCCGGTCAGGCTCACCGAACCTTCCACGGCATACAGGCGGTTGCTCTCGTTCGTCCGCATCACGTCGCGCCCGGCGGCGAACCGGCGGATCTGCTCCACCGTGTTCCCCTCCGTCCCGAGGAAGTCGGCTTCCAGCGCAAGGATCACACGCGCCTTTTCCAAGGCTACGACCGGGGTATTCCGGCTCCCGTACGAGAGCTCCCACCCCTTTCGGCGCGGCTCGTCGTTGACGCTCTCATAGGCATAGTGTCGGAGCGTGGGGTACTTCGACGAAAAGTCAGCAATAACCTTCCGGGCGGTCGGCGAAACCACCGCCCCGGTCACCAGTGCGATCTGCTTCCCCGCTGCAGCGGCATCGGTCAGTGCTTTACGGATTTCTTCGTCGGCGGTCTTCCAGGTGAGCGATCCACTTTTTCCGGCCCCCCGCTGCGGTGCCTTCAGGCGGTTCGGATCATAGAGGTTCAGGATGCTTGCCTGTCCCCGCGCGCAGACCGCCCCCCTGTTGACGGGATGGTCCGGGTTCCCATCGATCTTGATGGGACGTCCCTCACGGGTCTTGATCAGAATTCCGCAGGCCTGCGCGCATCCCGTGCAGGTGGAGGCATAGAAATTGGGGACGCCCGGAGTCACCTCTTCGGGCTTTTGTGCGTAGGGAACAATTTCGCCCTTGTCACGATACCCGGAACATCCTGCCGCAGCGAACGCCGCGGATGCGGTCAGGAGGGCCAGAAATTGTTTCCGCGACATCGGGGAGAGGTCGGCAGGATCGAAGTCTTCCGTCACTCCGGACATGAACTCGCGGGCCTTCTGCTCGTCGACGGCTTCCCCGTCGTGGAGCTCGCGCAGGCTTCGCCAGTATGCCCCATCCTTCTCGTCCAGCTCAGCCATTCGACGCTCCCTCTTTCTTCGCTCGCGGAACCGCAAGCGGGTTGATGGTCACCTTTGTCGCGCGATTGCCGGCGGGAGGAGCCGGGCGGAGCAATGCGCGAAGGACGGGAACACCGGCGAAAAACCCGGTGGCCCCCGCGGCGAGAGCGGTGAAGAAGTTCCGTCGTTTCATTCCTGATTCCTGCATGCGGTCGTTCATCGTACGGCCTACCTGTGACAGGTAGAGCAATTGTCCGGTCCCCTCTTGATCCCGGGAACGGAGGCCAGCCTCTCCGGCGCATTGCGGTGACAGTCGACGCAGGCTGCCATGGTAAACTGATTCACCTGTGTCACGACGTCCATATTCTCAACGGCGCCATGGCAATTTGCGCACCCTATGCCTTTATTCACATGGACGCTGTGATTGAAATAAGCGTAATCCGGCACTTTGTGGACCCTCTTCCAGGGAAGTGCCACTCCCTCTTCATAGTATTTCGTCAACTTGATGATTTCGGGCCTGTTCTTGCGGGCAACCGTGTGGCAATTCATGCAGACGGAGACCGCGGGGACGGTGGCGTGCGGAGAGACCGAAACCCCGGCGTGGCAGTACTGGCAGTCGATCCGCATCGTGCCCGCGTGCAGTTTGTGGGAAAAGGCAACAGGCTGCTCCGGAGCGTACCCCACGCCATCGCGCTCGGCGCGCGAGACGTAGTACGTGGCCACGGCGGCTGCAATTGCCACAAACAGAATGAGCGGGAGGCGGACTTTCAAAAAATGATCGAGCTGGAATGGTTTCATATCCGCGTAGAGTGTTGGACGAATATGGACCCGCCACGCGGTGGACGAGGATCGCACCGTGCGGGCTGCACCTGGAGGCTGTTGCGGCGGAGGATTGTGGCCAAAAGAACTGAGAAACTGTTGAGGAGACCTTCAAGAACTTCATGAAGCTACGCTTCGTAACAGGGGAAACGTACAAAAGTTCCCACTCCAATGCAACGTCTTTTTTGCGCCCCGTTGCTTCTCCACAGGGGAGTTGATATATTGCCATCGATCTCTCACCAATTTCCCGGCGCTCCCATGGATGTTCTGGATTATCGCAAGCTTCCCGCCAGCGCGGGGGGCTACTCCGACCTCTTCTTCGACTACCTCTCGGATTACCGGAAGGTTGCCCCGTTTTTTCCGGGGAACTTTCGCGAGCCGGCCGAATTCGAGAAGGTGGCGCACACCATCCACCTCAGTGCCGCCGCGCGAGATACCGTTGCCGATGTGCTTGAGGAACAGAACCGCACCTTCGGAGCGTCGCCTAAATCGTTTGCCAATATCGCCCTTCTCCGCCGCCCGAATACGTATGCCGTCGTTACCGGACAGCAGGTAGGACTTTTCGCCGGGCCTCTCTATACGCTCTTCAAGACGATTACGGCGGTCAAGCTCGCGTCCTATCTGAAAACGCGCTTCCCGGCCCTCGATTTCGTTCCCGTCTTCTGGCTTGAAGGCGAAGATCACGATTTTGCAGAAATGAACCATATCGGAATCCTGACGGGGGAAAACAGGCCCGTTACTGTCGAGTATCTTCACGGTGAAGCCCTTCCCGAGCGGAACCTCGGCCCGATTGGGGAACTGGTCTTCAACGAGGCTCTCACCCGCACGTATGATACCCTGGAGGGATCTCTCGCTCCCTCCGAGTACACCAGGGCGCTTCTGGAACGGGTCCGTGCCCATTACCGGCAGGGAAAATCGTTCAACCAGGCTTTCGCGGGCTGGATGGCGAGCCTTTTCGGCGACCGGGGGATTGTTTTCATCTCCCCCAATCATCCGGGCCTCAAGAGGCTCCTCGGGCCCCTGTTTGAGCGCGAAATCGTCGAATTTCCCAAAACCTCCCAGCTTGTCATAACGCAGAGCGCCGAACTGGAGAAGTCGTATCATGCCCAGATCAAGGCGAAATCGGTCAATCTCTTCATGTTCCACAAAGGTGGGCGGTACCTGATAGAGCCCAGGGAAACTGATTTCAGTCTGAAGGGAACCCGCCACTTCATTCCGAAGGACGAGCTCGCGCGGATTGCCCGCGAAACCCCTGAACTCCTCAGCGCAAACGTGGTTCTTCGCCCCCTCTGTCAGGATACACTGTTGCCCACCGTGGCGTACGTTGCCGGCCCCGCGGAAATCTCCTATCATGCCCAGCTCACTCCGGTGTACGCTGACCTGGGCATTCCTCAACCGATCATTTTCCCGCGCGCCAGCGCGTCATTGCTCGAAGAGCGGGTGCAGCGGGCGATGGAAAAGTACGGACTCGATGTCGTGGAGTTTTTCGAGGACATCAACAAAGTAACAACAAGAGTCGTGGAACAGATCGCCGAGGTGAAGCTCGAACAGGTTTTCACGAACACCTCGCGTCGCATCCACGAGTCGCTCACCGAGCTCCGCTTCGGACTCAACGAGGTCGACCCGACGCTCCTCGGTGCCCTCGAAAATGCGGTGACGCGCATCGATCAGAATGTCGGCGTGTTGAAGGAGAAAGCGATTGCCGCGCAGAAGCGGCGGAATGAAACCGCCGTCCGCCAGGTCGAACGAGCGGCCAACAGTCTCCTGCCGAACGGCGGACTGCAAGAGCGGGAGATCAACGTCCTCTACTTCATGAACAAGTACGGACCGGATGTGATCGACCGGCTCGTTGCGCAGCTCGACATTCATTCATTCGCGCATCAGATCGTCACGGTCTGATTTCCACTCGGTTCCGTCAGCCTTCGCCACTCCACGATGTACGGGACACGCCTCTAGCGTTTGAACACCCATACCATCGTCTAACGAAGCGAGCCGGGCCCAAGGTCCACATTCAAAGCACTGACCGGCGGGATATTAACGCCCGCGGCGGATGTTCGGTCGGTGGACGTTTGCACCCTCGTCGAGAGCTGCCAGTCTCTCACAATAACGACGCACAAACCAGTCTGCCAGGAACGGCCGATATTCACGTTGGATCTCGATGGGAAGCCGGAAGAAGTCACCAAGTGTCTC
>Ga0326726_10000936_pt1 | contig 26986 bp, 24 predicted proteins | sample MHFenrmetagenome_2_FD_207603 | JGI IMG/M metagenome (GOLD analysis project Ga0326726, IMG submission 207603) | Lab enriched peat soil microbial communities from Michigan Hollow, Ithaca, NY, United States - MHF15MN | ecosystem: Environmental > Terrestrial > Soil > Wetlands > Peat | place: USA... | reverse complement strand
GGCAACCTCTATCAGTGCCGCCGAAAAGCAGTCAGGCATTGAACTGTCGGACTCCCAGAGAACAGCCGTTTCGCTTGCGCTTTCCAGCAAGCTGATCGTCATCACGGGAGGTCCCGGAGTGGGAAAAACAACCATTATCAATACTATTCTCAAAATACTCGGTACAGGACCATTGAAATTTGTACTCTGTGCTCCTACCGGAAGGGCGGCCAAAAGGCTTTCGGAAGCAACCGGTCGAGAGGCCAGAACCATCCACCGACTTCTCGAATTTGATCCCCATGCCGGCGACTTCAAACGAACTCTCGGCAATCCTCTCCAAGGCGATGTTTTCATTGTCGATGAAGCTTCAATGATAGATGTAGTGCTGATGAGCAAACTGCTGGCGGCAATCCCCGATCATGCGGCGCTTATGCTAGCTGGTGATGTCGATCAGCTCCCTCCGGTCGGGCCTGGGTTTGTGCTTGCCGACATGATCAGTTGCGGGACGCTGCCTGTGGTGCGGCTCACTGAAATATTTCGTCAGGCACAAAGTTCAATGATTATTGTCAACGCCCACCGTATCAACCGTGGGGAATCGACACTTCCTCCGAGCAGGGTTGGTGATTCCGGCGTGGTGGAACTATCCGACTTTTATGTGGTTCCGGCCGTCAATACACAGGATATCAATCGACGCCTCCTGCAGGTCGTAGCCGAACGCATACCTCTTCGCTTCAACCTTGATCCCCTGAAGGATATACAGGTGCTGACCCCCATGAACCGCGGAGCTCTAGGCACGAAAGCCTTGAACACGCTTCTGCAGGAGGTCTTGAACCCGCATCCCGCGGGCAAAATCGTACGTTTCGGTACCACTTATGCAGTAGGAGACAAGGTGATCCAGATGGTCAATAACTACGATAAAGAGGTCTTCAACGGCGATATCGGGCTTATTGCTTCCGTTAATGAGGAGGATGATTCGCTCTCGGTGCTCTATGAAGGCAGAGAGGTTCTTTATGAATTTGGCGAACTTGACGAAATCGCGCTGGCATATGCCATCACCATCCATAAAAGTCAGGGATCGGAGTATCCGGCAGTTGTAATACCGCTCGCCATGCAGCACTTCACGCTGCTTGAAAGGAACCTGATATACACTGCTGTCACGAGGGCCAGAAAGCTCGTGATGATCATCGGTGACCCAAAGGCGCTTGCCATGGCAATCGGCAACAGGCGCTCCTCCGAACGCCTGACAGGTCTGACTGAAATGATTTCCGCAAATACCGAACCACTCACTCGTCATCACGAACGTTAGTGAGGGATCTCTCACCCGATTGCATCTGGACTCGGAATGACACTGATGGAGAGACAATTTGCTTATGTCAGCCGGACTTTCGGATGATACCGGAGAGTGAACATGCTTTTTTGTTATATTTCGGCCCATGTGTTAAAGCATCAGTGTACATTTCTACCGATAACCGCCATTTTCTTAAAATTATTGCTGTTTTATGAAGAGAATCAACCTGGTCCGCCTCTCCCTTTTCCAGATGGGGTTCGGCATCATGCTCGGCTTTCTGCTTGATACCCTCAATCGGGTCATGACCACAGAGCTTCGTATTTCCGCTACCATTGTTTTCGGTCTCATAAGTCTCAAAGAGTTGCTTGCAATTTTCGGTGTCAAGGTCTGGGCAGGCAATATGAGTGACCGTTCGCAGATTTTCGGACTTAAGCGAACCCCTTATATCCTTCTTGGGCTTCTATGCTGTGTTTTCTCCTTCATGCTTGCTCCGGCCGCGGCCTATGAGGTCAAGGTTGCCGGAGTGGCTTTTTCGGAAATGCTGCCCGCCATGATGAAGGACATTGGTCTTTTAAAGCTGGCCCTCATCTTTCTTGTCTTCGGTTTTGGTCTTCAGGTTGCCACAACCGCCTATTATGCCTTGCTTGCCGATACTGTAGGAGAGGATAATATCGGCAAGGTCACCGGTGCAAGCTGGACCCTCATGGTGCTTACCACCATCGTTTCCACCCGAATTGTCGGATCCTATCTTGATGTTTTTACCCCTGAGCGCCTCATAACGGTGGCCGAAATAGGAGGGCTTGCCGCGCTTGGTATCGGGCTTGTTGCCGTTCTTGGTGTCGAGCAGCGCAACGCTGAGTCAAAAGATGCAAAGAGCAAGCACTCTATCACCTTTTCGCAGTCCATCATGCTGCTCTCTACGTCGCCGAAAACGCTGCTTTTTGCTTCCTATATCTTTATCTCGATTTTTGCGCTCTTTGCCAATGAAATCGTGATGGACCCTTTCGGCGCCCACGTCTTCGGTATGCCGGTCGGTACAACTACAAAGCTTTTCCGGCCGACCATGGGCGGTACTCAGCTTATCTTCATGCTGATAACGGGTTTTCTGCTCAGCCGAATCGGTCAGAAGCGGGGAGCGCTTATCGGCAATATTTTCTGTATCATCGGCTTCGGCATGCTGATCGGTGCCGCTTTTACGCGTGACCTGCAGTTTTTGCGTGTTGCGCTTGTCGTTACCGGGATCGGACTTGGTGCTTCAAGTGTCTCCAATATCTCCATGATGATGTCGATGACTGCCGGACGAAGTGGAATTTACATTGGTCTGTGGGGAACAGCCCAAAGCCTTGCGATTTTTATCGGCCATCTGGGAGCGGGCATGATCATAGATCTGGTATATCATTTCAGCGGTCAGTATGTATGGGCATACGCCGCCATTTTTGCGATGGAAATCGTTGCATTCTCCATTGCCAGTTTTGTACTGCCGAAAATTTCAAAAGAGGAGTTCGAGGCTGAAAGCAAGTTAAAACTTGCTGAGCTGGTATTGGCAGGCAAAATCTGAATGATAACAAGGCGCCTTACACTATGAAATACGTTTTCGGACCGATATCCTCAAAACGGCTTGGCCAATCGCTTGGTATCGATCTCCTGCCGCCCAAGAGCTGCACCTGGAACTGCGTCTACTGCCAGTTGGGAAAGACCAAAGAATTTGCTGTCGACCGGAAGGAATTTTTCCCCCGTGAAGAGGTGCTTGAAGAGATCCGCCAGGCTCTTGCCGTCAACAAAAAGCTTGACTGGATCACATTTGTCGGCTCCGGCGAAACGATGCTCTACAAGGGGATCGGATGGCTTATTGCCGAGGTGAAAAAAATAACATCAGTTCCTGTCGCTGTCATCACCAATGGATCGCTTTTCTATCTTCCGGAAGTTCGTGCGGAGCTGCTTCAGGCTGACGCCGTGCTTCCTTCGCTCAATGCCGGATCGGAAGCGCTGCATGAACGGATCGGTCGTTCCGCTTCGGGTCTGACATACCGGAGGCATGTCGAGGGGCTTGAAGCGTTCAGAAAGGAGTATAAAGGACGGCTCTGGATTGAGGTTATGCTGCTCGGCGGAATAAACGATTCAGACGAAGCGCTTCAGGATCTTGCTGCCGTACTCAAACAGATCAATCCCGATATGGTGCACCTTGTTCTTCCTACACGGCCGGCGCCGGAGCAGGAGGTTCATCTTCCCGCTGCCGAGAGGATTCAGCGTGCCATTTCGATTCTCTCAGAAGTGGTGACAGTTGTAGATCCGGTCAAGGGAAGCATGAACCTGCAGAGTGCACCCGATCTTCTTCAGGCTGTCACCGCAATCGCATCGCGTCATCCTATTCAGCAGCGCGAGCTGCTGAAAGCTGTCAACGACTGTTTTCCCGGAGAGCGTGAAAAAGTGGACGAGGTCATGCAGGGAATGCTCGCAACGGGAATATTCTCACTGGTCGAGCATGAGGGAGAGACTTACTGGGTTATCCGGGACGTTTCTCTGTGAGCGTGATTCAGGAGAAGGAATAATAAAATGAACAAAAAGCCCGGTGCACTGCCGGGCTTTTTGTTATTCTGCAGGCTACCTGCCAGTTGCAGTTTAACGTCAACGGTAATTAAACTGGCCCCTGTTATCCTCGGGAATTCTTCCTTCATCGGATTCTTTTCGGTCATTCCGCTCAATCCGCTCATTCCGCTCATCGCGGGTTCTGTTCTCTTCCCGACGGGGAGAACGTTCTCTCTCCTGCTGATTTTCATGCCCATAAGGCCAATACGATGGTGTACATCCGGATATAAACAATAAGAGAGCAGCGGTAACTATTTTTTTCATTATGATCTCCTTGGGCTGTTAGGTTTAGCGGCCTGCATTGTTTCAGACGCCGGTAATCAATCCGGCTCAGCTTCTGTTGCATGTGAGCCGAAACCGATTATCAGCGGTTTGTGTTCTTCCTGTAATTACCCGGAGAGAGCGCTCATGATGCCGGGATCATATCGTCAAACTATGGGTTAACCTTTTATTATCGCAACTTAAATTTTTTTGTGCAGGAAATAAAAGATAAAGAGCGTCATACTCAGTATAAGACCGGAACACCCGGAATTGTATTACGACCGACCATCATCAGAAAATAGTTGCTCGCATAACTTTTCAATTTGTAAACAGGAGAATAACCATGAAAAAACAGATCTGGCTGGCAGCAGGAATTACAGGAATGCTGCTCGCTTATCCTGTCGCCGATACTAAAGCGGAAGTAAGTGTTCACATCAGTGCAGGGGAGCGAGTCCCGGCTTTTGCCATCGAGAGACGCCCGAGTTTCATTGAGCTTCCCGGTCGCGGGTTTTCAGTTTCGGTAGGCAGCCCTTACGATATCATTTCATACGGCGACGTATACTACATTAACCAGAACGGCGCATGGTACCGTTCTTCAAACTATCGCGGCCCATGGATCTATGTCAGGGATCACAATCTTCCTTCAAGGATCAGACGGCATCATTGGGATGATATCAGAAGATACCGCGACATAGAGTATCGCCGCTATGAAGGACGCCATAACAGGGATCAGCGCTATAATGATCACCGCGGTTTCGACAGGAACGACAGAAATGACAGATTTAACGATAACCGCGGATTTGACCGGAATGACCGGAATAATGACAATCGTAACGACAGATACGACGGCAACCGCAGGTAAAAAGATCTGAAAGTTTTATATACTCCGTGCAATGGCAAAAGGGAGCTGCATATCAGAGCAGTTCCCTTTTGCCGTTTATATCGGATTTCACCTCTTGCCCTGATCCGGACAAGCCTTTCATCCGGCGGAATTTTCGGCCAAAGGGAGCTGAAGAATATATGTTTACAGCCCGTTCTGAATGACTTTGCTGTGCATGTCGCGGGTCAGCTTTTCAATCCTCTGGCTCAGCTCTTTTACAAGTTCGGTGAGCTGTGTATTCTGCTGCAGCAATGCCAGGAGTTGATCACCCTGTAGCGCGGCCAGGGTTTCCCTCTGTTCGCTGGCTTTGGCGAGCGCCTCCCGGTGTTGGGCATCGGCATCGGCATGCACCTTGTCACGGTCGGCCTGCCTGGTCTGAGCGAGCAGGATGAGCGGCGCTGCGTAAGCTGCCTGGAGACTGAAGGCCAAATTGAGCAGGATGAACGGATAGACATCGAAATTCGTGTATCCAAAGGCGTTCAACCCGATCCAGATTGCCACGATGACTGTTTGTGAAACAAGAAAAACCGGAGTTCCGAAAAAGCGGGCGAAAGCCTCTGCTTTGAGTGAGAACCAGTCATCACCGAAGACCGAACCAAGGTGAAGATGTGGAAGATGGAAGCGGAAGTAATTGCCCGGCACTTCGGCGCCAGGGGTGGTTTTTGGCATTTTTGGCACGGTGCCCATATGTTCTCCTTTATGATAGGGTCCCCTGAACAATCTTTTGACGGGGTAGAGGAATGTTACTCCCCTTCGTACTCCGCCCAGTTGTTGGGCGTTTCATACCAGCGGATCTGTTTGAGGGTGACTCCTTCGGGCAGCTGACAGCGGATCTGGTTGAACGCCCATTTCGCAAGGCATTCGGCCGTAGGGGGTTCGTCGGTAACAAGCACCCGTGAATTACGCTTCAAAATAAAGCTCAAGTCTTCATGATCATGTTTCCAAACGGCAAAACCGTGATCAAGTTTGTCGTGAATATGCTCCACCATGACCTCTTTAAGAAACTTGAAATCCATCACCATGCCTTCCTCTCCGTCATCCCGCCGGTCGATCAGATTGCCTTCAACGGTGGCGACTATAACGCCCCGGTGACCGTGAAGCTGATTACAGAATGAAAAGCTGTTGGGCAGTGTATGGCCGTAATCGATCTCGATTTTTCGTGAAATGCGCATGGTTATGAAAACATTGTCTTTACCGGTTAGCTTGTCAGCAAGCAAAGTGTACGCAAAAAAATGATTATTAGCGAATCCCGGCATATTGTGTCAGGAAAAATACAGTCAACTGCTCTGCAGTGAGTTTTTACATCTTTTTCGGACTTCACTCAAGGCCATTCCGGATTTTACAGGTATTCAGTTTTACAGCGGTTATGACATGTCTGCGGCAGTGTTTTTCTCTGACATCCTGCTTCGTGCCTCCTTGATGAGACCGATGATCTGTTTCATTTTGAATCGTTTTGCTGTTACGTGTTGTTTCTTCATAGATGAGTTTATGAATCTCAACTATTGCACGATATGGCGAAACGATATCGTTTGTCGCTGAAGAGCATGGGGTTACTGGCCGGCTTCGCTGCCGTTTTTTTTGCTCCATCCCCGTCCCCTGCGGCTGAGCATCCCGAATTGTTCGATCGTCTGGAGGTTTATACAGGCACCGTTCTCTCTTCCGGCAACGAGGCACCATTCTGGATCCGATCAAATCAGGACGGTCGGATTTCAAATGACGGGAGCGCACTGTTCTCCGGCATGCGGTTCGGCAGGGATGCGGACTCGCGGCGGGGATTTGACTGGCTCTACGGTGTTGACACTGCAATAAGGAGCAGCACTGAACCTGCGGTTCGGTGGGTCGATGCATATGCCGGTTTTGTCTGGAAAAACCTTCGATTCACCGTGGGGCGCAAATCGGAAATTTTCGGTCTTACAGATCCGGTGCTGTCGGCCGGAGATGAGGTATACAGCCGGAATGCTCCTACTATCCCGAAGGTGGCTCTTTCGACCAACGGTTATATCAATGCAGCTGACTGGATCAGTGTGAACGCCTATTTAGCCCATGGCTGGATGGGTGAAGAGCAGTTTGTCAGGGATGCCTTTTTGCAGCAGAGGTTTCTCTACCTGCGTTTTGGGGATTCCATGGCAGACAGAGGAATCAATTTTTATGCCGGTGTCCATGACGTTGCGTTATGGGGCGGTGATGGCAAACCATCCGGACTCAATAATTTTATCAGGGTTTTCCTTGGTGCGCAGGGAGGAGCGGATGCCGCTGTGTCTGACCAGAAGAACTCTCTCGGCGACCATCGAGGCGTGATCGAGTGCGCACTTCAATTGAAGGGGAAGATGCGGGACTTTTATTTCTATGCCCAAACCATGTATGAGGACAGAAGCGGGCTGAAATTCTGGTATCCCGGTGATTGCCTTCTGGGAGGAAGCCTGATTCAAAAAGATCCGGAAAGCCGCATTCTGCGAGTCAACCTGGAATATCTCGATACCCGCTCAAGCGGCGATTCGCCGGCCGGGCCCGACAATTTTTTCACCAACGGCGAGTACGACGGCTGGGTTCATGAAGGATATGCGATCGGCCACCCCTTCATTCGCTTCATCAGAGGTGAAAACTTTGCCTATAATCCTGAAAACCTTGTCAAGGGGATCAACGCTTCCATGCTGATGCGTTTCAGCCGATCTCTGAACCCGCTCGTTCGCGTTGCCTGGATCAGAAGCAGCGGCAGTTTCGGCAATCCTCTCCCTGACGCTAAAAAAACCACCGTTGTAGCCTGCGATGTGTCCAACACAATGCTCTTCAAAGATGGCTGGTCTTTTGCTCAGCAGGTCAGCATTGATACCGGCAATGGCATGAATCCGAATTTCGGAGTCGTGCTGAACGTTGCCAGGCGCTTGTTATGACAACGTCGCAGTCAGCTCTTTTTTCTCCCATCACCTGCGGCATATCGGTATGGCTCAATCAACTCAATGCTTTGCTGTTGAATTTCAAATCAGCATCAGACAGGCACTCGCAATGACCGAGAGGACGGCATTGTGAGGTTTTGATGCGTAAAACACCTGTTTTTTTATAACTTCCGTTGCTGTTATCGTTTCGTGACTGAACCTTTTGCATGCCACGAGGGATTTAAGTATAGATTATCATTATCGGTGTTGGAATGGACCGTTACAATCTGACATTTGAGATTTCCGGAATTATCTGATGCGGTACGGAGCCGCTTTTTTACTTATGCCAATAGATGTTAAAACGATCTGGTCAGAAATAGTCAGGGGAGCTGCCAGCGAATCTCTTCATGATCCTGAAATAAAGATTTTTCTTGAGCAGCATATTCTGCGCTTTGATGATTTCGGCTCTTCGCTGGCGATGCTGCTCTCAGTGAAGCTTGGTTCAAAGCATTTCCCTCCGCTGGTACTGCAGGGACTTTTTGAGGAGTTTTACCGCCAGAATCCTGAACAGGTCGAGTATGCGGTTTATGATCTGGAGGCAACGCAGGAGCGCGATGCGGCGGCGGTCCATTATTTCGAGTCCATGCTTTTTCTCAAAGGCTTTCAGGCGCTTCAGGCTTACCGGCTCGGCCACTGGTTGTGGTTGCAGGGTCGTAAAACCATGGCCTATTTTATCCAGAATCGCATTTCAGAGGTTTTCGCTGTCGATATTCACCCTGCGGCAGTTATCGGCAAAGGGATTTTTCTTGATCATGCCACAAGTCTTGTAATCGGAGAAACGGCTGTAGTTGAAGATAATGTGTCGCTTCTGCATGAGGTTACGCTTGGCGGTACCGGCAAGGAGAGCGGCGACCGGCATCCGAAGGTACAGAAGTCGGTGATGATCGGTGCCGGTGCCAAAATTCTCGGCAATGTGGTGATCGGTGAGGGATCGAAGGTCGGTGCCGGCAGTGTGGTGCTCGATGATGTTCCGCCGCACTACACGGTTGTCGGTGTTCCTGCCCAGATAGTCGGTAAAACAGAGGTGCAGGAGCCATCACTTGACATGAACCAGCGGGTTGTCACTTCCGGCAGGGCAAACGCTTCCGGGAGTTAAGCCCGGAAGATATTGCGGACGCTCTCTCTGTAACGCTCCAGCCGCTCCTTGATTTCATCGAGATGATCACCGCCGAGTTTTTCAAGCAGAGCGTTGGCGATAACCGGTGCAACAACAGCTTCGGCTACAACTCCGGCGGCAGGTACGGCACAGGTATCGCTGCGTTCAAAGCGTGAAAGGGTCGGCTCCAGGGTCTCAAGATCAAAGGATTGAAGAGGCGTGACCAGAGAGGAAATTGGTTTCATCGCCGCCCGAATATGTATTGGCTGACCGCTTGACATGCTTCCTTCAAGTCCTCCGGCACGGTTTGTTTTTCTTTCAACGCCCTTTTCACGGGAGAGGTGAAATTCATCGTGAACCTGTGAACCGGGTTTTTGTGCATTTTCAAATGCGGTACCTATTTCAACTCCCTTGATGGCCTGAATCGAGATGATCGCTGCTGCAAGCGCGGCATCAAGCCTGCGGTCGTGCTGTACGTAACTGCCAAATCCCGGGGGGACTCCCGTAATGAAAATTTCTATGATTCCTCCCAGCGTGTCACCCTGTTCTTTTGCTGCATCGATAGCCAGAAGAGCCTCTTTTTCGGCCTGCCTGTCGATCATGCGTACCGGTGAGAGATCAGCCTGCTGTGACAGCGCTTCAGCCCCTTTATCAAGCAGCTCTGTGAGTTGCGGCAGAGCAGATTGTTCCGATGCCGGTCCGATGGACGATATATAACTGCCGATCTCTATGCCGAGCGATTTCAGAAAGAGTCGTGCCAGGGTGCCTGCGGCAACCCGCGCAGCAGTTTCACGCGCTGAAGAGCGCTCAATGACCGGGCGGATATCGTCAAAACCATATTTGATCCTTCCTGCCAGATCGGCATGGCCCGGCCTTGGAATGGTGATTTTTGCAGGTTCTTCTTCAGGCTTTTCAAACTGGGCCATCGTTGTCGTCCAGTTTTCCCAGTCACGGTTTTTAATGACAAGCGTAACGGCTGAACCGATGGTTTTGCCGAACCGGACGCCGGAGAGCACTTCAGCCTTGTCGGTCTCGATTTTCATGCGTCCGCCTCGCCCGTGCCCCTGCTGGCGGCGCTGCAGCTGGGCATTGATCTCTTCAGGAGTGACAGGGATACCTGCAGGCAGTCCGTCAACGATTGCCGAAAGTGCAGGGCCGTGGGACTCGCCGGATGTCAGAAAGCGTATCATAGTATAAAAAATCTGTTACGGGTTTTTCCGGCCTGCCGGCAATGAGCTGTGCTCCTCCGATTTGCCGCCAAGCAGTTCCCGACGATTTTATTAAAATTTGCCAGAAAGCCCGGCTGTCTCCTCATCGTACAGCCGGGCTTTCTGAATTCAGATATTCTCTTTACAGAGAGGCTCAACGAAGTAATTTTGCTGCTTCCTTGGCATAGTAGGTAAAGATAAGGTCGCCGCCTGCGCGTTTCATGCAGAGCAGTGATTCCATCATCACGCGCTGTTCATCAATCCATCCGCGTGCAGCAGCAGCCTTTACCATGGAGTACTCGCCGGAGACGTGGTAGATTGCCACCGGAACATCGAAACGCTCTTTGGTGCGGTTGACGATGTCAAGATAGGCCAAACCGGGTTTCACCATGACGATATCGGCACCCTCCATGATGTCGAGTTCAATCTCTTTCATGGCTTCATCGGTATTGCCGGGGTTCATCTGGTAGGTTGTTTTATCGCCGAACTGCGGTGCGGAATGAAGCGCATCACGGAAAGGGCCGTAAAAACTTGAGGCGTATTTTGCTGCGTACGAGAGAATTCCGATGTCGGAGAAACCAGCATCATCAAGCGATTCACGGATGGCTCCGATACGGCCGTCCATCATGTCGCTGGGAGAGACGAAATCAGCTCCGGCGTTGGCATGGGAGATCGCCATTTTACAAAGAACTTCAACGGTTTCGTCATTGAGGATGATGCCGTCACGTACCAGACCGTCATGGCCGAATGGAGTGAACGGGTCAAGTGCGACGTCAGTCATGATGCAGAGATCAGGCACTTTAGCCTTGATGGCACGGAGCGCCTCCTGAATGATGCCTTTTTCGTTGAAAGATTCGCTGCCGTCCTCGGTTTTCTGTTCAGGGATACCGAAAAGATCGATGCACTGGATTCCAAGGTCCCAAAGTTCCTGGCACTCTTTTACTGCATTGTCGATGGAGTAGCGGAAGCTGCCGGGCATTGATGCCACCTCTTCAACAACGTTGGTACCTGGGCAGACAAAGAGCGGGTAGACAAGATCGTTGACAGTCAGAGTGTTTTCCTGCACGAGGTTTCTGATTGCGGCAGATTTGCGCAGCCTTCTGGGGCGGTGGACAATATTGAGTAAATCGAGCTGGCTCATGGATGAAGACAAATTAGGGTTTTAAAAAGCCAAAAATACGAAAATCCGCAGACTTCAGGAAGCCAATTTCTTGACCGCTTTTTCTGAAAACAGAATCTGCTGCGGCTGTCTTTTTTTTGTCGTTGCTGTCCTTTTCTTAAAGTAAAAAACTCATCATGATGCCTGCTGCTACAGCTGATCCTATGACTCCGGCGACGTTTGGCGCCATTGCATGCATGATCAGGTGATTGTCAGGATCTGCCTTCAGTCCCTCAATTTGCGCTATGCGGGCGCTTTCCGGCACGGCCGCAACACCTGCCGCCCCGATAAGAGGGTTGATTTTGTTTCCCTCGGAGAGGAAAATGTTCATGAACCTGGCAAAAAGGATACCGCCCGCCGTTGAGAACATGAAGGCCGTTGCTCCAAGGATGAAAATCAGCGCAGAACTTCGAGTAAGAAATGTTGTTGCCTGTGTTGATGCACCGATGGTGACGCCGAGAATGATGGTTACGATATCAATCATGGTGTTTCTGGCGCTTTCGGCAAGGCGTTTTGTCACCATCGACTCTTTAAGCAGATTGCCAAGAAAAAGCATGCCGAGCAGCGGCAGGGAACCGGGAGCGATAAAGCCGGTGAGCAGCAGGCCGAATACCGGGAACATGACTTTTTCGAGCCTCGTGACCGAACGTGGAGGTTTCATTTTGATTTTTCTCTCTTCCCTGGTGGTCAGAAGTCGCATGATCGGCGGCTGTATAAGCGGTACAAGTGCCATATAGGTATAGGCAGCAATGGCAATGGAGCCGACGAGATGCGGAGCGAGCCTGGATGAGAGAAAGATCGCTGTGGGTCCGTCAGCACCTCCGATGATGCCGATTGAAGCGGATTCCGGGTTGGTAAAGCCCAAAGAGATGGCTCCGAGATAGGTCATGAAAATACCGAGCTGTGCGGCTGCTCCGAGCAGGATCAGCTTCGGGTTTGATATGAGGGGCGAAAAATCGGTCATAGCTCCGATTCCGAGAAAAATAAGCGGAGGGAAAACTCCTTTCAGCACTCCCTGATAGAGGTAGTTCATGACGCTGCCGTCCTGATAGATGCCGAGAGCCATCCCTCCATGCTCAATAAAAGGGGTGTTGCCGATCAGAATACCGAAGCCGATCGGAACAAGAAGTATCGGTTGATACTCATAGCGGATCGCCAGATAAATGAAAAGAATACCGACAAGAATCATCAACAGGTGTCCCGGAGTTGCATTTGCAAAGCCGGAATACCCGAAATACCGTATAAGTCCGTCCATAATGGTGTTATTCAATTTCTATCAGGATATCACCCTGCATGACTGTGTCGCCAACTGCTACCCTGACCGTCTTGACGGTACCGGTTTTTTCAGCAAAAATATTGTTTTCCATTTTCATCGCTTCCAGAACCAGTATCGGTTCTTCGCGTTTTACCTTTGAGCCGGGCTGGACCATGATGGCTATGATGGTACCCGGCAGCGGTGCCTTTGTGATGCTCAAGCCCGGGGTGTTGAGCGGCTGCGGCGGTTTGGATGGAGTCGGAGGGGTATATCGGACCAGCTTCGGTGTCTGCGGCCGTTTGATCTCATGGCCAAGCTCAACCTGGTAGGATGTGCCGTTGACTTCAATTTCGGCACTGTTCTCCTCAAGGGCTTTTATCTCAACATTGTAGCGGTTACCACCGATCGTGAACTTATATTTTCTCATCGTTGAAACCCTTTGAAATTAATGACATTGTATATTTTTGAATTCCATGGCGAGTAGCTTTTGCCGACCTTTTTGATCGTCAGAATTGCGGTTTCCTGATCGTGAAGCTCGTCGAGATAGAGCGAAATTGCCATTCCGATTGCCGCACTGACCTCTCCGGGAATCATGTTTCCTGCCAGGGCTTTTTTTGCCTCGTCACCCTCAGCATCAAAAGTTCTCCTGACATTCCATGACAGAATCCTGGGTATCACGCTGAAGAGCAGCGCGAGCAGGAAGAATGAAAGAAAGACGACACTGTAGCCGATGAGAGCCAGTTCAATATGCTGACTTTGGATCGCCGATAGATTGACCGGAAAATATTGAATGATCGATATCATGTTTTTTTCCCGTTTACAAGGGTAAGGTCGAGTGCTTTTTTGGAGGATTGGTGTCTTTTTTGGTCAAGAGCGTCTGCAGGGCACGGATTATTCTGAAACGGGTATTTCGCGGTTCGATGATATCGTCGATATATCCGAATTTTGCCGCCTCATAGGGATTGGAGAATTTTTCACGATACTCCGCTGCATTTTCAGCAACAAACCGGGCACGATCCTCCACATCTTCGATGGCATTCAGATCCCTGTTGAAGAGCACCTCAATGGCGCCTATGGGGCCCATGACAGCAATTTCGGCCGTCGGCCATGCATAATTGACATCTCCCCGAAGCTGCTTGGAGCTCATGACGATGTATGCTCCGCCATACGCTTTTCGCAGGATGATGGTGATTTTCGGCACAGTAGCCTCTGCATAGGCAAAAATCAGTTTTGCGCCGTTGGTGATGATGCCGTCAAACTCCTGTGCACTGCCGGGAAGGAAGCCCGGAACATCGACAAGGGTGACAATAGGAATGTTGAAGGCGTCGCAGAACCGGACAAATCTTGCCGCCTTGCAGGATGCGTTGATGTCGAGACACCCGGCAAGGTAGTTTGGCTGATTGGCGACGATACCGGTGGAGATACCGTTGAAGGTTACAAAGCCGATAACAATGTTTCTTGCATATTGCCGCTGTACTTCGAGGAACTCGCCGTTATCGGCAATCGAATAGATAATATCCTTGACGTCGTAAGGGATGGATGGCTTTTCGGGTATGATGGAGTTCAGCTTGTCGTCCAGACGGTCAGCCGGATCATCACACAGTACCAGAGGCGGTTCCTCAAGATTGTTCTGCGGCAGATAGCTGAGCAGCTTTTTGATCAAGAGAATTCCTTCGGTTTCATCCGCACCGACAAAATGGGTGACTCCGGATTTTGTAGCATGAACCGAGGCGCCTCCAAGATCTTCGTCGGTGATGGTCTCGCCGGTAACGGTCTTTACGACTTTCGGACCGGTGACAAACATATGACTGGTTTTTTCGACCATGACCACGAAATCAGTAAGCGCAGGGGAGTAGACCGCACCGCCCGCACATGGCCCGAAGATTGCAGATATCTGGGGAATGACTCCCGAAGCCATGACGTTTCTCTGGAAAATGCTTGCATAGCCGGAAAGACTTCTTACTCCTTCCTGGATTCTTGCTCCGCCGCTGTCGTTGATCCCGATGAATGGTGCGCCGACTTTCATCGCCTGGTCCATCACCTTGCAGATTTTCAGTGCATTTGTTTCTGAAAGCGAACCGCCGAGAACAGTGAAATCCTGGGAAAAAAGATACACAAGACGACCATCAATGGTACCGTGGCCTGTAATTACTCCATCTGACAGATAGTTTTCCTTGTCAAGGCCGAAATCAGTTGTCCGGTGCGTGACAAACATGTCATACTCTTCAAAACTGCCTTCGTCAAGCAAGAGATTGAGGCGTTCGCGAGCCGTAAACTTGCCCTTTTTATGCTGTGCTTCAATGCGTTTTTCTCCACCTCCGAGGCGGGCTTTTTCGCGTTCGGCAATCAAGCGTTTCATTGTATTTTCTGATATTGATTGACTAACTTGCCGAATGACGGTTACCTTGCAGAACGACCCGGATCATAATCCGAAGCGATGCTCTGCGTCATCACGGTTATGCAGAAGTGCTGCACAATAAGTCATTTTATTGCAACTTTTGACTCGTTTATGTGAAACACTTCTGAATATTGATAAAAAAAAGGGAATAACCGTCCCTGAGTTCATGCTGGGGCGAATAATATTATATTTTTCTTTAATAAGAATTTAAATGACACCGTGACAGTATGACTCCTGAACTTCAGTTTGCCGTTGAATTGGCCGAACAGGCGGGTCTGTTAACCCTTCGTTATTTTTCCCATAAGTCGTTGCAGGTTTTTACAAAAAGGGATGCAACCCCCGTTACTGAAGCTGACCGGAAAGCTGAAGAGCTCATCCGGGGAGCCATCAGTTCACGCTATGCGGATGATGGCGTACTGGGGGAGGAATTTGACGAGCGTCCATCCCGGAGCAACCGGCGTTGGATCATCGATCCGATAGACGGTACCAAAGCGTTTATTCATGGTGTTCCGCTTTATGGTGTCATGATCGCACTTGAAGTTGATGGATCCATTCAGCTCGGCGTTGTTCATTTTCCTGCGCTGAATGAAATGTACTATGCTGAAAAGGGGTGCGGAGCATTTCTCAACGGAGCTGCAATTTCAGTCACTACAATTGCAGAACCCGGAAATGCAACAGTGGTATTTACCGAAAAAGAGTACCTGCTCGATCCGCCATCCCTGCATCCGGTGGACGTGCTTCGCCGGGAGGCCGGATTGGTACGAGGCTGGGGTGACTGCTACGGTCATATGCTTGTTGCTTCAGGTCGTGCTGATGTGGCGGTTGATAAAATCATGAGTCCATGGGATTGTGCGGCATTGATTCCGATAGTAACGGAAGCTGGAGGACTCTGTTTCGATTATCGTGGAGAAACGACCATATACGGTGAAGGACTTGTCAGCGCCAACAGCGCCATCGGCAGGGCACTGCTTGACGACATCGCAAATCAGGTATAACCCCGCATTTGATGACGACAGTGCTGCTTATTGCAATAGTCGTACTGCTGGTTGCCCTTCTTGCACTGCAGTTGACCGGTTGGCCTGGAAGGGCAGAGAAAGAGATCAGAGAGACCGGCAGAGAGCTTCGCAGGGAGCTTGCCCAGCAACGCGCTGACTCAGTACAGCTTCTTCATGCCATGCGCATCGAGCTGGATGAGTCCTTGAGAGAAACGCTGGAGCAGAAACTCGATGCTGTTGCGGCTTTGAACGGCCGGTCATTTAACCGACGCAAAAAACAGGTACCTCCTCAGGCGCAAAACCCATATCAGCAAGCCGAAGAACAGGTTGAGGATTGCGATGAAGAAAATGATCATTCGAGCCGCAGAAATGGTCACAGCATCAGATCAGCAGTCGACGGCAGGCAGCTTCTGCTTTTTTCCGGAGTGCCGGAACAGCTAAAGCCGCAGACTGTAGAACCGGCTTATTCGGTAGCAAGCATCTCCTTCGATATTGATGATATTCCGGATATCGAAGATCTCCCTGACATGGAGGATTAAGCGGGAAGGGGGAAGCCTTATCAATCAATTGCCGAACCTGATCCGTGCGGTTACAGAAGCGCTTTGGCGATAGCCTGGGCAAAGCATGGACCGTCAAACGTTTCCGGAATAATATCAACCTGAAGGCCGAGTTTCCTGAGTGCGGTTGCGGTAGTTGTACCTATTGCAGCAACAAGTACGCCCGGAGGAAGCGCTGTTGAATGCATGGCTTCAAAAAAATTTATCGCCGTCGAGGGACTTGTAAATGAGAGGCAGGATAGCCCGCCGTTTTCGAGAAGCGCTTTGACTTTTGCAGTCTCTTCCAGTGATGGAGGAATGTTGTCGTACACGGTTAGTTCAACACATGTTCCCCCTCTTTTGCCGATAACTTCAGGGATAGTTCCAAGCGAAAGGCTGCCTCTGAGAAAAAGAAAGGTCCGCCCTGCTATGGCTTCACTGCCGATCTCTTCCATGAGCGTTACAGCATCGGCAATTTTCGGAATCGGCTGGGTTGTTACTCCATGCTCGGCAAGGTCACCGGAAGTTGTTTTTCCCACAGCCCACACCTTGAGCTTTTTAAGGTTTTGCAGCTCTTCAGGGCTCTCTTTCAGCAGTCGAGCCATAAAAAATTCGACGCTGTTGGGGCTGGTAAAAAAAACTCCGTCAAACTCTGTGAGGTCGGGGACCTTCCAGCCGGAAACCGGCCTGATCTCGATTGTCGGAAAGACAAATGAGTTCAGACCGTACTTTTCCAGTTCCTTGACAAATGATGCAGCCTGCTGTTTCGGACGGGTAACAAGAACTGTTTTCATCAGCGGGTTTTGCGGATTTGCGACAGAATTGCGTCCGCACCCTGTGCCAGGAGCTTTTCGGCAAGAGCAATACCGGCCTCTTCCGCCTGCTCTGGTGAGGTAAGTCCTGTTTTGGTGATCTCGTCATGCAGACCAACTTTTCCGTCAACTGAGCCGACATAGGCCAGCAGTTTGAGTGTGCCATTCTTGAAGGAGCCGTAGGCGCCGATAGGAATCTGGCAACCGCCCTGCAGATGACGGAGCAGTGCCCGTTCAGCCCTGCAGCAGTACTCAGTATTGGAGTGGTTGAGAATCCGAACAATCTCTCTTGTCTGTTCGTCGTCAACACGGGTTTCGATGCCGAGCGCACCCTGACCGACCGCCGGAAGCATCACTTCATGCGGAAGGATCTCGGAAATACGGTCGCTGAAATTCAGGCGGTAGACACCGGCATAGGCAAGCATCATGGCATCAAATTCGCCGGCATCAAACTTCTGAAAACGGGTATTGAGGTTGCCTCTGATATCGCGGATATCAAGATCAGGGCGAAGGCTGAGCAGCTGTGACATACGACGAAGGCTGCTTGTTGCCATTTTGGCGTTTGCAGGCAGATCCATCAGTTTGACGCCGCCTTTTGAAATAATGACGTCTCTGGTGTCTTCACGTTCGGTAAACGAGGTGATGATCAGACCTTCAGGAGTACCTGTAGGAACGTCTTTCAGGCTGTGAACGGCAAGGTCGATCTCTTTGGCGATCAGATGTTTTTCGATGTCCTTGGTGAACAGACCCATATCTCCGATTTTGGAGAGCGGAGAATCAAGAAGCACATCACCGGTTGTTTTAACCAGCTTCAGTGTGATATCGAGTTCAGGAAAATGCCTCGAAAGTTCCGTCTTGGTGAATTCTGCCTGCCACAAAGCGAGGGGGCTGGATCTGGTACCGATGATAAGCTGTTTTTTCAAAGCAATTACGGATTTTTATTTAGTGTGACTGATTTGGTTCTTCGAGATCGAAAACGTTGCGTACAAGATCAACCCGGCTTGGCATAGTGTCTGATGTGTCAATCGGAGCCTTGAGCATTTTGATCGGATGGTGCAGGATTTTTTTCAGGATCCTGTCGGTCAGGTGTTCCATTCTCTGGAGCTCTTCCTCGCTGACCTTGTAACGATACCGCTCAAGCTCCTTCTCCTTGATTTCAATGAATTTGGACTGAAGATCAACAATGGTGGGTCTGACTTTAAGGGTATTGATCCATTGGCCGAAAGCCACAAGCTCTTCCTCAATGATTGCATTGACTTTTGGAAGTTCATGACTTCTTTTTTCAAGGTTTTTGTCGATGATATGCTTGAGGGCATCGATATCCTTGAGGAACATGTTCTGAAGCTTTGAAATGTCAGGATCGACGTTTCTCGGCAGTCCGAGGTCAAGAATAATGACCGGCCTCAGTTTGCGTTTGAGCATGCTCTGATGCATATCTGCTTCAGTGAGAATATACTCTTTGCTGCTGACGGCCGTGATGATGATATCGAATTCGTGAAGATGTTCCTTGTATGACTCATAGGGCAGGACTTTGTTGGTTCCGAGCTCTTCGCTGAGGGCTTCGGCTTTTGACAGGGTCCTGTTGGTGATAACAATATTGCGGGCGTTTTTCTGGTATATGTGTTTTGCCGCAAGTTCACCGGTTTCACCGGCGCCGATGAGCAGCACCTTCTTCATGGAGAGGTTGGAAAAAATTTTCTGTGCCAGTTCGACAGCAGCATAGCTGACCGAAACGGCACCCTCCATGATTTTTGTTTTGGTCTTGACCTTTTTGGCGACACTGAACGCTGTATGGCAGAGACGGGTGATGAGAATACCTGCAGCCTGTGTTTCAGCGGCAATACGATAGGCGTTTTTGACCTGACCGAGAATCTGACCTTCACCGAGAATCAGTGAATCAATTGCGCTTGCCACTTCAAAGATGTGGCGGGCAGTACCGCAGTAGAAGCGGCTGAAAAAGTGTTCGGGCCGTACCTCCTTCTGAGCATCCTTGAACGCGATCAGGTACTCTTTGAGATATTCGCCCGTGACCTCATGCATTGCTGGAACAACATACAGTTCAGTCCTGTTGCAGGTGGATATCACCATTGCTTCATGAGCAATCCCGCTTTCAATAAGGCCGGTAATGAACTCCTTGTTCTGAACTTCTGAAAGTGAGATTCTTTCACGGATTTCAATGGGTGCAGTTTTGTGGTTGACACCGATCGAAATGATGTTCATGGCAGGGCTGTTTAAGTGATCTGATGATGTACGATTGCAATGAAAATACTCTATGCAGAACAAACCGATAAGTTTTAAATATATCTTAAAAGCCTGAAACTTTCAAACATAAGGGAATTTAAAAGCTCAGGGTATGAAAAGTCGGTGAAAAAAAGGTCATAAGGACGATGAGTGCGGTGACGAAAATGAAGAGCACGATGAACAGGTAGGCCATGTGTTTGATGTCCCATCCGATAAGCGGTTTTATAAAGATGCTCGTGCCGTAAAGCAGCCAGATGATGACAAGGGTGATAAGCTTCGGCTCCAGAAGGGTTATGGTGCCTTTGGTGGCGTGCTGCTCAATCATGCCGGCAAACAGGGTGATCGAGAGAAAAACAAAGCCGAATGCCACGGCATGCATAATAAGGCGTTCGAGCACCTCAAGGTTCGGCAGGCGCTGAAACAGCAGCTCGAACCGGTTAAGCTGTATCTGGCGGAAAAGGAGCAGGTAGAGAATGCTGTAAAGTCCGGCGATCGCAATGGCGCTGAATCCGAAAATCGTGGTAACCAGGTGCACGCCGATACCGATACCGCTGAATGCCATTCCCGTATTCGGAGTCAGTGCCGTCAGAACCGAAGAAATAAGCTGTGCGCCGGCGGCAAAGGCGATGACGAAAAATCCGGTTTCGTCACTTTTCGTTGTAACCTCAATAAAAAGATAGATAATGGTCAGGGTGAGCGCCACCATAGTCATCATGTTGACGGTCGAATAACTGATTTTGTATCCTTCAATGGAGGTCAAAAGACCGAGGTAGACGACATGGGTCAGTACCGTCATGCAAAGCATTGGCTGCTTGTAGCGCTTTGCAAACTGGCTGTCACTGAAAAAATGGGCTCCGTAGAGATATGTAGTCCCGAGATATAACAGGGAAACGAGTTGATTGAGAACCAGCAGCGGAAGATTGTTGAGCAATATATTATTCATTATTTGTGAAGGGATGTGACCGGTCGTTAAAAAGGTACTTTGACTTCCGGAGCAAGCCGGTACAAGGCTCTCCATGGTCGATCAAAGAATGATGACATAAATACAAATAAAAAAATGTATATTCCGGCCATTATGGGTTAGAAATATACTTTATTTACAAGGAAAAAAGATGAGCTCGACAAAGAATATTAGAAATATAGCCATTATCGCGCACGTTGATCATGGAAAAACCACGCTTGTGGATTCGATCTTCCAGAATACAGGCGCTTTCAGGGATAATCAGCAGGTAAACGTAAGGGTACTTGATTCCAACCCCCAGGAGCGGGAACGGGGCATTACAATATTTTCAAAAAACGCAGCAGCGGTTTATAAAGAGCACAAAATCAATATTGTCGATACACCCGGCCATGCCGATTTCGGCGGCGAGGTGGAACGTATTTTACAGATGGTTGACGGTGTACTGCTCCTTGTTGACGCGTTTGAAGGCCCTATGCCGCAGACCAAATTTGTACTGCGCAAGGCGCTTGAACTGCATCTGAAACCGATCGTGGTGATCAACAAGATCGATCGCCCCCAGTCGGACCCGGTCAAGGTGCACGATCAGGTACTTGATCTCTTTATTGCCCTTGGCGCCGAAGAGCATCAGCTTGATTTCCCGTATATCTTTACATCCGCCAAAAACGGCATTGCAAAATACAGCATGGATGATGAAGATGGCGACATGAGCCTTCTTCTCGACATGATCGTCAAGGAAATTCCTGCTCCGGTTGCCCATGACGATGGCGGTTTCCAGATGCTGGTTACCACGCTTGACTATAACGATTATATCGGCAAAATCGCTATCGGCCGCATTCATCGCGGCAAGGTAAGCCCCGGCAACCAGCTCGCAGTCGTCGGCCCCGATGGCGTGGTAGGCAAGGGTACGGTAACAAAGGTTTTTCAGTTCGACAAGGTCCAGAAAATCGAGGCAAAAGAGGCGACTTCGGGTGACATCATTGCAATCGCAGGAATACCTGACGCCACGGTCGGCTTGACGCTGGCATCAGTAGAAGATCCGGTGTCGCTTGATTCATTTGAAATCAGCAAACCTACACTTTCCATGCTTTTTTCGGTGAACGACTCCCCCTTTGCAGGATTGGAAGGTAAAGAGGTCACCAGCCGGAAAATCCGTGAGCGCCTGATGAAAGAGGTGATGACCAATGTCGCTCTCAACGTCGAAGAGACTGACAGCGCGGATACCTTCCGTGTTTCAGGAAGGGGAGAACTGCATCTTTCGGTTCTGATCGAGACCATGAGGCGCGAAGGCTATGAGCTTGCCATTGCCCGCCCGGAAGTTATCATGCATTATGATGAGCAGGGAACCATGCTTGAACCTATCGAGCATGTGACGATTGATATTCCTGAGGAGTATACCGGTGTTATTATCGAGAAAATGGGCCGCAGAAAGGCGGAGATGACCCACATGGGAACACTTCGCGGCGGAATGGTCAGGGTGGAATTTGAAATTCCCACCAGAGGCCTGATCGGTTACAACCTTGAGTTTACGACCGACACCAAAGGCGAGGGAATCATGTCACACGTCTTTATCAACTACCAGCCGTTCAAAGGCAAGCTTCCTTCACGCGAAACCGGCGCACTTGTCGTTTCCGAAACAGGGATTTGTGTTGCTTATTCGTTGAGCGCACTTGAAGATCGCGGAACCTTCTTCGTTTCGCCAAATACCAAGGTATACGCAGGTATGATTGTCGGCGAGTCCACAAGAGGTCTTGATATTACCATGAACGTCTGCAAAACCAAAAAGCTCAGCAACATGCGTTCTTCCGGTACAGACGAGTCGCTTCGTTTGACCCCTCCGAAAATTCTTTCGCTGGAGCAGGCACTTGAGTTTATCAATGATGATGAGCTTCTTGAGGTCACTCCTCTGAGCATCAGACTCAGAAAGAAGCTCCTTGACCAGAATGCCAGGGCCAGAGCGACGAAAAAGGCTAACGCTTAGTATTGAAGCAGACTTTTTGACGTCGGAAAGTTATTGCAAACATTAGTAAAGCAAAAAAAGGGTTACCTGAAGAGGTAGCCCTTTTTTTTGTGTGAGCCGAAACCTGATGCAGGGTTGCAGTGTCTATCTTCTGTCCTGTAGCGCCGTCATGTTGTAATGTACGCCGTTTTTGTCATCTCGAAACCGATGCAATCGGCTGAGAGATCTGTTTCTGCGATAGACTCAGAAAAACAAGGGACAGCTCCTTTCAGTCGATATGACAATCGGGGAGTTCAAGCGCTGTTTTTATTCTAAAAAAGGACCAAAAGGACTTCAAGGACAGCAATGACGAAGAGTGATATCATCCCTCACTCTTATTCAACAGGGCGACCACAAGGGGCGCCCCTACGCCATTCTAAAATCAAAATCCGGCATCCAAAATCGCTTCAGCTAAGCGCCGAAGAAGAGTTTTCTGAGTTGTGTTCGGGCGCCGGCAAGCAGTTCCCGAATTTCTGACTCCTCACGCTCTATCAACCCGGCAATATCACTGACGCTCAACTGTTCCTCTTCACTCATACGGTAGATCTCTCTTTCCAGTTCGGAAAGCTGCTGGATGCACCGTTTCATTTTCAGATCGTCATTTTCAGGCGAAGCATCTGTGTTATCCTGAATCGCTGCGGCGGCTTTACGCTTTCCGAAAAGCTCTTCAGTCGTTGCAGGTACCGGAGCTTCATCACTGACATCACCGAAAAGCCTGACAAACTGCATAAAATCGAGGCCTCCGGCGTTGCATGGTTTGATGCGGTTTTCCAGAATATCGCGGGCAAGAGTCTGAAATTTATCGCGCAGTTCCGGCAGCCTGACGGCAAAGTCGAAACTGTCGTCCATGTCGCGGGCTCCGGCATTATAGGGCACCTTCATGAGCACGGAGATACCTGCGGCCTCGGCATATTTTTCGGCAATGCCGCTTCCGTCGTCGCGATTGATGATGAGACCGAGCAGTCGGGATTGTCCGCCTATGGTTTTGAAGTAGTTGTTGGCCTGGCAGATGTTGTTTGCCGTAAATATGGATTGCCGGTCATTGTTCGTCACCAGAATGACCTCTTCGCTCAGTGATCGGGCCAGCGGTGTTGCAAATCCTCCGCAGACAACGTCGCCGAGAAAGTCCATGAGGATGATGTCGATATCCCAGTTGAAGATTCCGAGCTTTTCAAGCAGATCGAATCCGGATATGATGCCTCTTCCTCCGCACCCGCGCCCTACCTGCGGACCGCCGAGTTCAATGCCGTAGATCGGTTGCGGAAAGTCCGCAATATCGCGGCGGAAGACTATGTCGCTTATGGTGACCGGCTGGTTAAGTGCGTTTTTCTCGGCAAAAACATCGGTGACCGTCGGCAGCGGAATGCCTCCGAAGAGAGAGGTTGTTGAATCGTGTTTCGGATCGCAGCCAAGCTGCAGCACCCGCTTGTTCATCATGGCGAAAGTGGCGCTGAGATTGGTCGTCGTGAAGCTTTTTCCTATTCCGCCCTTTCCGTAAATGGCTATGGTTCTTGCTGGCATCGGGTACTGCTTATGGTTATCCGGGTTATGCGGTAGAGGAGCATGCGTTATCATCCTGTTCCGCACCGGTTTTCCAGATCAGGATCATTTTCAGGCAGTCAGGATCGCTGAACGCCTGGATGTAGGCTTCAGTGATATCATCTTCAACCGTGTGCTGATGGGTGAAAATTCTCCCGGCGTTGAGTTTGCGCTGGGCAATCAGCTCCCGAACCCGTTCAAGATCACCCTTGGCCCACTGCTTGGCAGCGATGAAGGAGAGCTCTTTCTGGAACGCCTGTGAGTAATCGATGTTCACTCTCTGGTAATATCCGCCGAAAATAACCAGTCCCTGAAATTTCAGAAACCGGAGTCCGGTATCGATGGCACTCATGATGCCCGTGCTGTCGATCAGCACATCGAATTCATGGCCTGCGAGGGCTGCTGACACATCCTCGTTATCCGGATTGACTTTCAGGTCAGCCGATGACAGGTTGAGCCTGTTCTGATTGGGTTCAGTCACCGCAACCAGTTTTGCACCCATGAGTTTTGCCAGTTCGGCGGCAAGTATGCCGACTGCACCCTGACCGAGAACCAGCACTTTTTTGTCTTCAACTTTTGCCAGATCGACAATATGCAGCGCAGTGGCACCAAGCGGCAGCGCAATGCCGCAGCGGGGGTTTTCGATGTTGTCCAGGACCGTTATGCTCTCAACCGGACAGACTATATACTCCGAAGCCCCTCCGAAAGCGGCATTTACTCCTATATAACCGAATGATCCGGCAACATAGGCGAATTTGCCTATCAGGCTCTGGTTGACATGCCTACCCACTTTGATGATTTTTCCGACGGTCTCATAGCCCGGAATAAAGGGGTAGATGAACGGCGGAGATGGTATAAGGCCGTTATAGGCCATTTTTTCCGTACCGGTGCTGATTGAAGACCAGTAAGTTTCAACAAGCACATCAGTCGATGACAGCGGCTTGAGGGTGACTTCCGATAGCGCAATCTGACGCACGCCGCTGAAGAGTATCGCTTTTGCTTTCATAACGTTCTGCTTTTCCGAAGTGATCAGGCCATCTCCTGCTGCTTGAGCTTTTTCTCATTGTGCTTTTCAAGAAGCAGCCGGATGACGAACTGTGCGGCATTGACAAGATAGCTCAGGTAGGCAAGCAGCGCCGTCCAGATGAGTGTGTTCTGATCGAGTCCCATAAAGAACAGGGCAAAATAGGATATGTGCACCACCATGGCTATGGCACTGCCGAAATCCTCCCAGAAAAACTCAGGCGCAAAAGCAAAGGCGCCAAAAACCTCCTGCTCGAAAAAGCCGCCGGTAACGAATATCAGAACAAGCATGAACGTTTTCAGGGTCACAAAAAAGGTGATCCAGTAAAAGTCGTGGATCCAGATATCCGATTTGTAGAGATAGGTGACAGTAAGGCCGGCAAGAAACATGACGAACTGGATCGGCGCCAGGATTCCCTGAACTTTAGTCCAGACTGATGCATTTCTCCTCTCAAGCTGTTCTGGTGTGTAACGGGGCATAAAACAATAAGTTCGCTGATAATGGAAAAAATTCTTTAAATGCTTTTGAAAAAAGTAGTTGAATATAGCAAAAATAGGCAGTGACGACAAGACCCGTTACGACTCCTCTTTTTGGGCATACAGCCCCACTGGTGCCGCTCTGAAAACTCTTGTGAGTTCCGCCCTTGCAGGGACGGAACAGCTTTATGGCTTTACTTTCCAGTCATACACATTGTAGAGTGTTGAGATCAGGTTGACGTCAGCATTGCTGATACGGCGGTTGAATCCCTCAAGCTCGTCGTAGTAATAGAGGAATGTTCTCGGCTGTTCATCGTGCAGGATTTTCTGAAAGTTTTTCCAGAGCGCAACTTCGCTTCCTTTTTGCAGCGGGCTGCTGAGTTGGGCTATAATGCCGTCAAGTTCGCTGTTGCGGAAAGCTGATGAGTTGAACGGTCGTTTTTCGAAATCAGAGCCCCAGATGACAAGCTGAAAGGGGAGTGTTTCAGCGGCAAGGCCGGACATGGCGGCATCGTAGCGGAAACTGTTCTGGTTTTTCAGGAACACAAGACTTTCATCGAATTTCAGGCGGCACTCGATGCCGATTTCACGAAGATTCTGCTGTACGATCGTGGCTGCATAGTTTCGACGGGGATTGCCGACCGGAGCAGCCAGTTCGAACGAGAATTTTTTTCCCTGTTTCTGAAGAATCCCGTCCGGTCCCGGAGTCCATCCAGCTTCACTGAGGAGTGCAGACGCTTTTTTCGGATTATATGCATACGGGTCAAGAGAGGAGTTTTCGATCTCTTTATAGGCCGGTGAAAGTGATGTGTTGACGATAGTGGCGTGCTCCGGCCCCATGAAGCCGTCAATTATGGATTGGCGGTCGATTGCCAGAGTAAGTGCCTGACGCACCCGTTTGTCGCCGAACAGCGGGTTGGGTTTTATCTGATGATTGTTTCTCCATGCATCTCCGTCAATGTTCAGCCAGACAATGCTGTCGAAGTAACGGTTCTTCACCGGTTTGATAACAATCGATGGAGAAGTTTTTGAGAGTTCCCTGATGTCTTTGGGATTGATGCCTCCGGCAGAGATCATGGCATCGATCTGGCCGGATTTAAGCATGGCAAGCCGGGTAGTGTATTCCGGAACCACGAGGAAAATCAGGTTTTTTATTGCTGCAGGGTGCGGCAAAGTGGATGCTGGATTTGAGACCAGTTCGAGTTTTTCCTGGCGAGCCCACTTTTTCACCTTGAATGGTCCAGCACTCAGGACGGGAATGTCCGAAGCTTTCGAGCGGATTTCATCGGGCGAATAGGATTTGAAAAGATGTTCGGCTACCGGCATCAGATCGTTGAAATGATCGAGTATGATCTCACCGGCA
>Ga0326726_10000935_pt1 | contig 26988 bp, 22 predicted proteins | sample MHFenrmetagenome_2_FD_207603 | JGI IMG/M metagenome (GOLD analysis project Ga0326726, IMG submission 207603) | Lab enriched peat soil microbial communities from Michigan Hollow, Ithaca, NY, United States - MHF15MN | ecosystem: Environmental > Terrestrial > Soil > Wetlands > Peat | place: USA... | reverse complement strand
AGGCTGCCACCGTAGCGGTCGGTGCGCTTGTTCGAGAGCGGCGAGAGGAACTGGTGCAGCAGGTAGCCGTGCGCCGAGTGCAGCTCCACGAGGTCCAGGCCGATGCGCCGCGCGCGCTGCGCGGCGGCCGCGAAGGCATCGGCAAGGCCGCGGATCTCCTCCGCGGTCAGCTCGTGCGGCGTGTGCCAGCCTTCGGCAAACGGCAGCGCGGAGGGGGCCACCGTCTGCCAGGGCGATTCGCCCGGCGACAGTGCCTTGCCGCCGGCCCAGGGCTGCTGCGTGGAGCCTTTGCGCCCGGCATGCGCGAGCTGCACGCCGATGGGCGACCTGGTGACGCCGCGGCATATCTCCACTGCGCGTTTCATCGCGGCCTCGTTCAGGTCGTGATAGAGGCCCGTGCAGTAGTTCGAGATGCGGCCCTCGCGCGTGACGCCGGTCGCCTCGATGATGAGCAGACCCGCGCCCGAGCAGGCGAGGCTGCCCAGGTGCACGAGGTGCCAGTCGCTCATGGCGCCGTCGGCAGCGCTGTACTGGCACATCGGCGAGACGACGATGCGGTTGGGCAGCGTGATGCCGCCCAGCTGGATGGGCGTGAAGAGCTTCGTAGTCATCAGGACTTCCTTGGATTGCGGAACTTGGGCGACTTGAGAGCCTTCGCCGGCTTGGGCGATCCGCGGGATGCGGGCAACCTTGGCACGGCAACGCCGATCAGGCAGTCGCGCGTGACCAAGCCGGCGAGCTGCGGCTCGTTCCAGCCGTCGGTTCCTGCGGGGCGCATCGGCAGCACCATGTAGCGCATGTCGGCATTGGAATCGTGCACGCGGATCGCCACCTTTGAGGGCACCTTGAGGCCGAACTCGGCGAGCACCTTTCTCGGCTCGCGCACCACGCGGCTGCGATAGGGGCGCGACTTGTACCACTCCGGCGGCAGGCCGAGGAGCATCCTCGGGTAGCAGGAGCACAGCGTGCAGACGATCACGTTGTGCGTGCTCGGCGTGTTCTCCATCACGATCAGCCGGAGGCCTGGCACTTCGAAGCCGAGCTCCTCGGCGGCGGCGCTGCCGTTCGCCAGCATGCGCGACTTGTAAGTCGGATCGAGCCAGGCGCGCGCCACCATGGCCGCGCCGCGCTCCGGGCCGCGGGCGCGCATCGCCGCCATCGCGCCGGCGATCGCGTCTTCGCTCACCACGCCCTTCTCCACCAGCAGCTCGCGCAGGCTCACCTCCATCAACTGGAAGTAGGAATACGGCTCGTAGCGTCCTGAACGTTGCGCCCCGCGAGGCGCCTTCGTGGCTCGCGCTGTCATGTCTCGATCCAGTGCTGGAAGATCTCGAGCTCGATCACGTCGTTTGGACTGCCGCGGTAGCCAGGCCACACTTCCCGTTGCCGGAAGCGCACACGGTAGAGCGGCTGCGCAGGCAGTCCGTCCCTCTGCTGCGCGAGCTCCTCCGGGTTGGGAAACGCGCCGCAGATGCGCTCGACCACGCCCGCGTGGCCGCGGATGTAGTAAGGCGTGCGCACATGCCCGAGCGGCGCGGCCTTCCTCACGCGCACCCGGTCGCCGATGCGGAACAAGGGCCCGGTGGACGTCGTCATCGCGTCCCCGCTCCCGCGCGCTTGCGAGCGGCTTGCGCGCGGGCTTTCGTTTTCGGTCGCCGCTCGCCGCGGCTGCGGGGCGAGCGCCGCTCCACGTCGGCCAGCTTGCGCGCCAGGTCGTCGGTGGTGAACACCCCGCGCTGGATCATGGTCTGGGTGAGCGAGATCACCCAACGGTCGTAGTAGCCCATCTTGTCGTAGTCCGCGGGCGGCAGCGCCTCGATGTTCTTGCGCAGCTCGTCCACCGTCATGCGCTTGTCCATGCCCGTGACGCCCATGAGCAACATCATCATCGCGTCCACGCGCAGCTCCCACTCGTCGTACGCGTGCTCGCTGCGCTTGACCTTGCCGGCGGGCTGCCCGCCCATGTCGTGGTGGCTGCGTTCGATCATTGAGTTCCGGACTGCCCGCTGATGCCTTATTCTGCGGCATTCCTCGGGAGAATGCATGCCCAAGACCGTACTGATCACCGGCGCCGGAAGCGGCTTTGGCCGCGGCGCCGCCATCGAGCTCGCGCGGCGCGGCCACAAGGTGATCGCCGCCGTGCTGGACGAGCAGCAGGCCGCCGCGCTCTCGAAGGCCGAGCCGAAGCTCACCGTCGTCAAGCTCGACGTCACCAAGGCTGACGACGTGGCCAAGGTTGACCAGTGGGACCTCGACGTCTTCATCGCCAACGCCGCCATCGGCCAGACCGGGCCTCTCTCCCTCATTCCGCTGGAACGGTTGCGCGCGGTGTTCGAGGTCAACGTCTTCGCCACCTTCGCCATCACGCAGCGCGTCGCGCAGAAGATGCGCAAGAAGCGCGCGGGGCGCATTCTCGTCGTGTCCTCGATCGGCGGCGTGCGCGCCGGCGTCGGCTCCGGGCCCTACACGATGACCAAGCACGCGATCCAGGCGTTCGGCACCGCCCTGCGCGCCGAGCTGAAGGCCTTCGGGGTGGACGTCGCGCTCATCAACCCGGGGCCGTACGCGACCGGGTTCAACGACCGCATGGCGAACGACCCCGGCCCCTGGTTCGACCGCAGGACCGCCGCGCCCGAGGACGTGGCGGTGATGGATCAGCTCGTGCAGAGAATCACCGTAGGCCAGATGAACCCGGCCGAGGTGGTCAAGCGCTATGTCGAGCTGGTCGAGGCGGACACGACGGAACTTGTCAACTTCATCCCGCCGGACATCGTCGAGCGCATGAGCAAGTCGATGCCGGCGCGCTGAGCGAGCGGCGCTGACGGCAGGAGCGCAGCCGCCTTGCCGTCGAGGTGCGCCGCCAGGTGCGCGCGCAGCTCGCGCGCATCGTCGCCCGCGCCGTCGATGAGCGCCGACTTGCGGCGCCTCAGGAACGGCAGGCCCATGAGGTAGAGCCCCGGCGCGTCCACGACGCCGCCGTCGTGGCGGATGCGGCCCTTGCGGTCGAACACCGGCACGTCGAGCCAGGAATGGTCGGGACGAAACCCGGTCGCCCAGAGGACGGTGCGGATCCCGCTGCGGGCGAGGTCGAGCGAAATCGGCGGCCCGGCCTCGATCCGGGTGGGCTCGAAGCGCTCCGGCGGCGGGACTTCGCCGTCCAGCCCTTGCGCGGCCGCCCACGCGTCGACGGCTTCGAGCAACCGGTTCATCTTCAGGTCGGAGAGCGCGGCCTGATTGGCGAGCGACCCTGAGAAAAGCGCCGTGCCATCGCGCAGGCCGGCAAGGCGGGCTGCGAGCCGCACGCCGATCGCCGCGAGCGCGTTCAAGTCGAGCGTGCGGCCGTGCGCATTGCCGGTGAGCTGCAGTGACGGGACGTCGCGCGCGCGGCTAAGGTCGTCGATCTCGTCGTAGCGCAGATCGAGAATCCCGGCGGCGTCCATCCACCACTGGATGTCGCGCCCGCGATAGCGCCGCGGCATGCGGATGTGCTCGCCCACCGCCAGCGTTACCTGGCGTCCCGAGCCCTGGATCTCCTCGGCAAGCTGTACGCCCGTGGCCGACGCCCCGACCACCAACACGCCGCCCTGCGCGAGCTGTCGGGGATTGCGGTACTGGTGCGCCGTGAGGCTCGCCACCCCCGCGGGCAGCGCAGCGGCAAGCGAGGGGATGTTCGGGAGATTGCATGCGCCGCTGGCGAGAACCACGGCGCGGCTGCGCCATGCGCCCTGGGTCGTCTGCACCGCGTAGCCCTCCTGCGTGCGCCGCACCGAGGTGACCGCGGTGCGCGTGCGCACCGGGGCCGCGATCGCCTGGGCGTAGCGCTCGAGAAAGGCGACGGTCTCGGGCATCGTGCGATAGCCGTGCGGATCGTCGCCCGCATAGCCGTAGCCGGGCAGGCGGCTCTGCCAGTTCGGCGTGAGCAGCCGCAGCGAGTCCCAGCGCTCGGTCTTCCACGAGTTCGCCACCTCGCCGCGCTCGAGGATCACGTGATCGATCGAGCGCTCGGCAAGGCAGCGGCTCATGGCGAGGCCGGCGTGGCCGGCCCCGATGACGAGCACGTCGGTGCGCATCGGCGGCGCCCTGCGCGGGTCCCGCCGCCTCAGTTGACGGAGACGGTGACGTTGGTCGGGTTGGTGACGATATCGAACACCGCCGAGCGCTTCTGCGACTGCGCCACCAGCGCCTCGATCTCTTCCTGCGTCGCGTCCGCGTCGATGTCGAACTTCACCTTGATGCCGTCGAAGCCGTTGCGTACGTCGCTGTCGATGCCGAGGATACCCTGGATGTCCATGGCGCCCTCGAGCGTCGCCTTGACCGAGCGCAGCTGGATGTTGCGCCGCTGGGCGATGGCGGCGACGCCCGCCGTCAGGCAGCCGGCGAGGCCCGTCAGCACCAGCTCCACCGGCGTCGCGCCCTTGTCCTCGGAGGCGAAGACTTCGGGGTGGTCGAGGTCGAACGTGAACTCAGACTTGTGCGCATGATCCTGGCCGAGGCCGTAGAACGCCTTGACGCTGGTCCGGCTGTGCGTGCCGCTCACCCACTTGCAGGTGGCTTTCCAGTTGAACTTGGCGGCCTCCGGGGCCTTGCTGAGCGCTTCGCGCGCGCCGAGGAGCGCCTCGACGTTCACGCCGTTGTTGACCTGCTTTTCCGCGACTGCAGTCATTGCTGTTCCCTCCTGAGGATTTGGTTGATGGCTGCCTGCTGCGGAGGGGACTGTAGGGCAGGCGTGTACTGGCGGAATTTCGGCCAGGGTGGAATCTTGTTTTCGGATTGTTTCAGCCGTGTAGCTGGGGGCGGGTCCCCGCGGCCGTGATCGCGCATCGGCAAGCTCACGCCATTGCCGCGCCTCGCGTGCAACCGGGCTACGCCACCCACTCCGATACCGGCGCTCTTGCCTCTTGCAGCGGCTGGCAAGCGACATCCACCAGCGTGGGACCGCCATGGGCGATCGCCTCCTGCAGCACGGCGCCAAGCTTGCGCGGATCTTGCACTGCCCAACTCTTCACGCCGTAGGCCTGCGCCACCTTCGCGTGGTCGGTCACGCCGAAGTCCACCGAGAAGTAGCGCTGCCCGTAGCCGGTCTTCTGCCCCGCCTTGATCCAGCCGTAGACGGCGTTGCGAATCACCACCAGCGTGATCGGCAACTTGTGGCGCACGAGCGTCTCCAGCTCGCCTGCGCACATGCCGAAGCTGCCGTCGCCCATCACTGCCACCGTCTTCACCTGCGGGCGGCCGAAATGCGCTCCCACCGCGGCCGCCATCGAGTAGCCGAGCGCGCCGTGCGCGCGGTTGGAGAACAGCGTCCGTCCCGTGCGCCGCACCGGGTAGTAGGCGGAAAGATACGGGCAAGGCGTGCCCGGATCCGCAACGACGATGGCGTCGGGATCGAGCGCCTTCGAGAGCTCCGCCACCAAGCGCTCGGGCTTGATCGGCGTGTCATCCGGTGCCGCGAGCGCGTTGAACTTCGCGAACTTCTGCTCCTTCGCCTTCGCCACGGCCGAAGCGTCGAGCGGCCGCCGCAGGTCGCCGAGCGCCTGGTTCAGCGCACCGAGCGCGAAGCGCGCATCGGCGACGATCGGCACGTCCACCGGATAGTTTGCGCCGATCGTGCCGGCGTCCACGTCGATGTGGATTACCTTGACCTTGCCGGGCATCGGATGGCGCCAGCGCTCGGTCGTCACCGAGCCTGCGCGGCAGCCGACGAAAACGACGACATCCGCCTGGTCCACGATCGCGCGCGTCTCCGGCGTGCCGCCGTTGGAGCCCACCACGCCTACCGCGAGCGGATGCTCTTCCGAGATCGAGCCCTGGCCGCTGATGGTGGTCGCCACCGGCGCCGAGAGCTTCTCGGCGAGCTCGCGCAGCTCCTCCTGCGCGTCCGCGATCACCGGCCCGCCGCCGCAGATGAACAGCGGCCGCTTCGCCGCGCGCAACAGCTTCGCCGCGAGCTCGACGTGAAACGCGTCCGGCGCTATCCGCCGTGACGGATATTGACCGAGCGACGGATCGCCCCAGACCTCGGTGCGTTCCACCGGGCCGTTCTGCACGTCGAAGGGCAGCGCGATGTGCGCCGCGCCCGGGCGCCCCGTGGTCATCGCATTGAAGGCAGCGCGGAACACGCGCGGAATGTCCGCCGCGCGATCGAGCACCGCGTTCCACTTGGTCAGCGGGCGCATCAGCGCCTTCTGGTCGAGCTCGGTGAGCGTGAAGCGCCCCCGCGAGGACACGGAGATGTCGGTGTTGATGGCGAGCACCGGAACGGAGGACTCGTTCGCCTCCACCAGCCCCGGCAGGATGTAGGTGGCGCCGCCACCCGAGGGCCCCTCGCACACCCCGACCTTGCCGCTGACGCGCGCGTAGCCGTCCGCCATGTAGGCTGCGTGGCGCTCGTCGCGCGTCAGGATGTGCCGCATGGCGCGCGCCGAACCTGCACTCCCCTGCAGGCGCGCGAGCGCATCGTAAAGGGGCAGGCTCGTGTCGCCGCAAAGGCCGAAGATCACCTCGACGCCATGCGCGCGCAGCATCTCCACCGTGGCTTCCGCGCCCGACAGGGTCGCAGCCTGGGCTTCGACCGGCTTGTTCATGCAGTTATATTAGCGCGACATGAGCGTCGCCGACCGCCAGCGGCCGCCTCCGGGCGCGCTGTTCCTTGATCACGTTTCGCATTTCGTGCCGAGCCTTGACGCGGCGGGCGCGCTGCTCGCGAAATTGGGCTTCGCCGTGACGCCGGTTTCCGCGCAGGTGACGCAGGCGGGCCCCGCCGGGACATCGAACCGCTGCGTGATGCTGCGCGACGGCTACCTCGAGTTCCTCGCGCCCACCGCAGACACGCCGAATGCGCAGCGTCTGCGCGCGTCGATGCGGCGATATCGCGGCGTGCACCTCGTCTGCTTCGGCACGCCCGCGGCGGCGGAAGAGCACGCGCGCCTGGCGCGCCACGGCTTTGCGCCGCAACCGCTCGTGCACCTGGCGCGCAAAGTTGAGCGCAGCATGACGGTGCGCTTTTCCGTGGTGCGCGCCGCACCGGGCAAGATGCCTGAGGGCCGCGTGCAATACGTGCAGCACCTCGTGCCCGAAGCGATCTGGCGGGCGCCGCATCTTCGCCACCGCAACGGCGTCGCGGGCCTTGCCGCCGCGTACGTCGTCGCGAGCAATCCCGTGCGCGCCGCCGCGCGCTGGGCGCGCTTCATGGGCGCGATCCCGCGGCGCGAGGGCAAGCTCGTATGCCTCGAGACCGAGCGCGGCAAGGTGCTGATTGGCACGCGCGCGCAGATGCAGTCATTGCTCGGCGCCGCGCCCCGCGCGCCCGGCATCGCGGGCTATGCCCTGGCCTGCAGGAACCCGAAGGCCTTTGCCGCGCGCTGCCGCGCTTCGGGCCTGAAAGTGAACCGCAACCTTGCCGTGCTGCTGCCGCCCGCGCTGGGCGGGGCATGGCATCTCGTTCCCATGGAGTCGCCATGAGCCAGGACCCCTGCTCCCTTTCCGCCACCGAACTGCTCGCCGCCTATCGCGCAAGGACGCTCTCGCCCGTGGAAGTGCTGGGCGCGGTGCTGGCGCGCGTCGAAGCGCTCAACCCGGTGCTCAATTGCTTCAACTTGCTGGATGAAAAGGCCGCGCTCGGCGCGGCACGCGCGAGCGAGGCGCGCTGGCGCAAGGGCGAGTCGATGGGCGCGCTCGACGGCGTGCCGGTTTCGATCAAGGACATCATCCTCACGAAGGGCTGGCCCACACTGCGTGGCTCGAAGACCGTAGACCCGGCCGGCCCGTGGAACGACGATGCGCCGGCGGTGGCGCGCCTGCGCGAGGCGGGTGCGGTGCTCTTCGGCAAGACGACGACGCCCGAATTCGGCTGGAAGGGCGTCACCGACAGCCCGCTCACCGGCATCACGCGCAATCCATGGAACCCGAAGAAGACGCCGGGCGGCTCATCCGGCGGCAGCGCGGCAGCGGTGGCCTCGGGGATCGGTCCGCTCACCGTCGGCACGGACGGCGGCGGCTCGATCCGCATCCCGTGCGCGTTCACGGGGCTCTTCGGCCTGAAGCCCAGTTTCGGCCGCGTGCCCGCGTGGCCGCTTTCGCCCTTCGGCACGGTCGCGCATCTCGGGCCGATGACGCGCACCGTTCGCGACGCAGCGCTGATGATGAACGTACTGGCGCAGCCCGATCCCCGCGACTGGCACTCGCTGCCCTACGACCGGCGCGACTACCTGCAAGGGTTGGACGATGGCGTGAAAGGCCTGCGCATCGCCTACTCGCCGGACCTCGGCTATGCGAAGGTGGACCGCGAGATCGCGGCGCTCGTGAAGCAGGCGGCGAAAGCGTTCGAGGACCTCGGCGCGAAGGTGGAGCAAGTCGACCCCGGCTTCGACGACCAGCAAGAGGTCTTCACGCTGCACTGGTTCCCCGGTGCGGCCTATGTCGTGCGCAACATCCCGCAGGCGAAGCGCAAGCTCATGGACAAGGGTCTGCTGGAAGTGGCGCGCGCGGGCGAGAAGATCACCATGCAGCAATACCAGGACGCGGTGACGAAGCGCGGCGCGCTCGGCGTCCTGATGAACCGCTTTCACGAAAAGTACGACCTGCTGCTCACGCCGACGCTGCCCCTGCCCGCGTTCGATGCAGGCAAGGAGGTCGCCGACGTGGTGAAGGAGCGGCGCTGGACCGACTGGACGCCCTTCTCCTACCCTTTCAACCTCACGCAGCAACCGGCCGCCTCGATTCCCTGCGGCCTGACGAAGGCGGGCTTGCCCGCCGGCCTGCATATCGTCGGCGCGAAGTACGCCGATGCGCTGGTGCTGCGCGCGGCGCGCGCCTATGAGACCGTGAGGCCGATCGCGCTGCCGGATCTTTCGCGGCTGCAACGATAGCCGCCGCGCCGACTCGCGCCGCTGGACGTGTCGCACGGGCTGCGCCGTGCGGCGCGACCTGCGCCGTCTCCGGCGCACCGTCGCCGCCGCGCCCAGCGTTCAGCGCGCCCGCAGCGCCAGGCTTTGCGTCGAGCGGCCGACGAGGCCGCCAGCGTCGTAGATGCGCGCCTCGGCGAGACCGCTCGAAGCCGGGCCGAGGAGCGTCTGCGCCTCGATGCAGATCCACTCGCCTTCGGGACGGCGCAGCAGATTGACGGTGAGATCGGAATTGACGAACACGTAGCGCGAGAAGTCCAGGATCGCGCTGATGCCGTTGCCGGAATCCGCCGCCACCGCCACGCGCTCGATCGGGCTCGGCGCCTCGCCGTCGATAAGCGGGTGGCGCAACCGGAACCAGACCGCGGAGGGCCCGCGGAAGAAGACGCCTTGCGCCACGCGCGTTTCCACCAGGTCCGGGTATCCCGGGCTACCGGTGACGAACGGGAACCGGCCGGGCTGGGACGACTCGGGCGGCTGTGGCGCGCGCGGCAGGGGATGGCCGGCAAGGCCCTGCGGAATCGGCAGCTCCGCCTCGCGCTGCACGAGCGCGGTGCAGCGCACGACATCCTTGCTTTCCGCAAACAGCGTCGCCGAGAAATGCGCGGCATTGCGCCCCGCGTAGTCGGTCTTGACGTCGACGCGCACTTCCGCGATCGGGATCGGCCGGAAAAGGTTCGCCGTGAGCCGTGCCACATGCGTCAATCCGAGGGGCGCCGCGGCGCGCTCGATCTGGCGCGCGAGGAGCGCGATCGGCGGCCCGGCGTGCTGGTGGCTCGGGTCCCAGGGCCCTCGCGTCAACCCGGTCGCGCGCCAGGCGCCGTCGCCCGCGGGGACATAGGCGCTGGCCGGCATCGCGCCTTGAGCTTCGCCCGACATCTGCCTACTCCGCGCGCCGCAACTCGAGCACCCAGGTCGAGATGACCTTGTCCTGCTCGAGCATCGCGCCGCGCACGCTGTAGGTCCTCGCGTCCTCCTGCCTCATGCACTCGAAGCCGCGGTAGCGGCCGGTGCCGCTCGCGTAGAAGGAAAGGATCGCGTCGCCCGCGATCACGAAGCGGCCGTTGAGCGAGCCGAGCGAGGCGCTCTCCGAGGACCAATGCGTGGCGTTCGAGCCGGGAGAAAAAGGAACGATCTCGGTGCGGTTCGCCTGCTCCCTGGGCGGGCTGGATTTCACGCGCAGCACGCCTTCGCTCAGCCACTTGCCCGCCTCGTGGCGCACGCGCGTCTCGCCGGCGACCTTCGTCACGTTGCCCGCGCCGTCGCGATACTCGCCCTCAGAGCGCCAAGCGCCCTCGCGGAACAGGAATGTGTGCCCGGCCACGCGCCTAATATACTTGCGCGCCGTGGAACCCCGCCACTTCGCCCACTGGCCGCCGGACATGCCCAGGAGCCTCGCGCTGCCGCCGCTGCGGCTGCACGACCTGCTCGTGCGTGCCGCGCAGCGCTTCCCGGACAAGGCCGCGAGCGTGTTCGAGGGCGTCACGCTCACCTATGGCGACATACTGCGGCGCAGCGACGCGCTTGCCGGGCACCTGCAGCAGGCCTGCGGCGTGCGCAAAGGCGATCGCGTGGCGCTCGACCTGCAGAACGGGCACGACTTCGTCATCGCCCTCTTCGCCGTCTTGCGCGCGGATGCCGTGGCGGTGCCGCTGAGCCCCGCCAATGTGGCCGAGGAACTCAGGCACTACCTGGCGGACAGCGGCGCGCGAGTTGCGCTCGTGGAGAACTCGGTCGCGCCGCGCTTCAACGGCTTGCCGCTCGAGCACGCGATCGTGATGGAGGAATTCCGGGGCGGCGCGACGCCGGCGCCCTCCGTGTCGCTGCCAGGAGATCTTTGCCTCATGCCCTACACGTCGGGCAGCACGGGGCAGCCGAAGGGCTGCATGCACACGCATGCGACCTGCCTGCACAACATCGCGGGCGCGGCGCTGTGGAAGCACATCACGCAGGACACGGTCGCGCTCGCCACAGCGCCGTTCTTCCACGTCACCGGGCTCATCCACAGCTTTCTCGCCGCCGTCTATGCCGGCGGCACCATGGTAATCCAGCGGCGCTGGGACCCGGCCGCCGCCGCCGAACTCGTCGCACGCCACCGCTGCACGCACTGGGACAACGTGCCGACGATGGTGGTGGACCTGCTCTCGCATCCGAAGGCGCTCGAGTACGACATCTCCTCGCTGCAATGGATCTTCGGCGGCGGCGCGGCCATGCCCGAGGCGATCGCGCAGAAACTCTTCGAGGTCTGCGGCGTGCGCTACATCGAGGGCTACGGGCTCACCGAGACCATCTCGCAGACGCACATCAACCCGCCGCAGAACCCGAAGAAACAGTGCCTGGGCATCCCGACCTTCGACACCGAGGCGCTGGTGGTCGATCCCGAGACGCTGCAGATCCTCGGCCCCGGCGAGCAGGGCGAGATCGTGGTGCGCGGGCCGCAGGTGCTCGTCGGCTATTGGGGCAACGAGCCGGCCTACCGCGAGTCCTTCGCCGAGATCGGCGGCAAGCGGTTCTTCCGCACCGGCGACCTGGGGCGCACGGACGAGGACGGCTACTACTTCATCTCGGATCGCCTCAAGCGCATGATCAACGCCGCCGGGTTCAAAGTCTGGCCCGCGGAAGTAGAAGCGGCGATGTATCAGCATCCCGCAATCAAGGAGTGCTGCATCATCGCCTCCCCCGACCAGCGCCGCGGCGAGACCGTGAAGGCGGTCGTTGTGCTCAAGCCCGGCGCGACGGCTACTGCCGATGAGATCATCGCCTGGGCGCATGGGCGCATGGCCGCCTACAAAGCCCCGCGCAAGGTGGCGTTCATGGACGCGCTGCCGCGCACCGGCTCCGGCAAGCTCATGTGGCGCGCGCTGCAGGAAGCGGAGAAATCGGGGTCAGACCCCAATTTCCGGAAAATTGGGGTTTGACCCCGATTTTCCTGGTGCGGTTTTCTGCGACACGCAGGGTCAGGCCGATGAGCCCGCGCTGCGCGTGGCTGCCGCCGAGGCGATGCGAGACCGCGGGCAGACCGCGCAGCAGAGCGGCGGCGTCAGCGTAGTTCTGTTCCTCGAAGGCCCGGAGCGCGCGGCAGGCGGGCAACCCCACCTCGCGCAGCATGAGTTCGTTGGTGCCGCCCTGCGCCAGCCGCGCACACTGCGCGCGCTGCAGTCGGCGCATGAGGTCCCGCCGGTGCGCGCCCGCGAAGGCCAGCATGGCGTGCAGATCGTTGAAGGCGCAGAAAGCATCCTCGGCGTGCGGCGCCCAGCGTTCGGCGAGCGTGCGCCAGCGCGGCCCCGGTTCCGTGCCGCCCAGCTGCAGGCGCCAGAGAAGCGCCGACGCGTCGATCAGCTCCGAGAGGGCTGGAGCTGCGGCCGCCGCGATGCGCCGATCGTAGAGCTCGATCGCGTGTCTGGCGTCGCCAAGCTCCAGATGATGGAGCGCGAGATGCCACCACACGTGCGTGCTGGAGGCACCCGCGCCGGTCCAGTACGCGGTGCGCTCGCCCATCCAGCGCAAGCCCTCCGCGGCGCGCCCTTGCATCTCCAGCACGTGAGTGCGCGCATGGTGCGCGCGGATGTCATACGGCTCGAGCTCCAGCGCCGCGAGAGCCGCCTCTTCCGCGCGCCCGTAGTCGCCCGCCTCCTCCAGCCCGAATGCGAGCATGGCCAGCACGCCGTGGTAGCCGGGATCGGCCGCGGACCAGGCCGGCAGCACGCCGGCGACCCGTGCGCGCAGGTCGTGCGTGTCGCCGAGATAGTGGTCGATGGTATGCGACACCGCGAGCGCAACGAGGTCGCGCGGGTACCGCGCGAGGATGATGGCGAGCAATTCCCGGGAGCGGCCATAACTTCCAGCCAAGGCGGTCGCGATCGCCGCCGCGTGCATGCGCTCGCGCGCGTTCTGCGGCAGCCCGCGCGCGCGGCGCAACGCCTGCCGCGCCGGTCGCATGTCCGCCGGATCGCGGCTGCATAGATGCAGGTGCGCTTCCAGCAGGTGCGCCATGACGAAGCCGGGCGCCGCCTCGCGCGCACGCCGGGCCTCGACGCGCGGCTCCCCGGTCCAGGAGAGAAATCCGGCGAGCGCGCGCTCGTAGTGCTCGAGCGCGATCCCGCTCGCGCCCGTGAGCTCGCAACCGCGCGCGTCGCGGACCATGCTCACAGACCGGCCGAGGTCGGCCTCGCCTGCGGCGTGAACAGGCCGATCCACAGCCGGCGCAGCCGCGCCACCAAGCTGCCCCTGAAGTCGCGCGCTGCGCTGTAGAGCTCGACAGGCGCCGCGCTGCCCGCCTTGACCAGCACGATGCGCCGCGCGAACTGCTCGGGCTCCGGCGCGGTCAGCGTCACCACGCTGCGCTCGAGCGCGTAGCCGATTGCGGCGCCCTGGCGCTCGAGCCGATGCCAGTCCCCCGCGCGCAGCAGGTGGTCGCGCCGCTCGCCGTGCTCGGTGAGCCAGATCTCGCCTTCCCAGACGTAGATCAGGATGTCGCGCCCGTCCTCGACGCGCAGCATGCTGCGGCGTGTGAGGCTGAGGGAGCGTTGGACGATGAACTCTTGCATGAGCGTCTCCTCAGGCAGCCATGCGCAGGTCGGTCGTGCCGACGCTGGCGATGATGGGCGCAAGCGCCCCGCCGATGCGCTCACGTTGCGCGGAGGTGGTGAGGCTGGCGAGGATGGCGCTGAAGCGCGGTTCCTGCACGGCGGAGACGATGTATTGCCAGCGGTAGGCCGCGAGGAACGCGTTGTACGAGCGCTCGGCTTCCGCCGCGGGCCGCAAGCCGGCAATGGCGTTGAAGTACTCGGCGTCGGCCCTGGCCTGCGCCTGCAGCAGGCCGTCCACCGCGCCGGCGAGCGCGATCAGGTCATGCACCGCGCGCTCACGCGCGGCGGCGTCCAGCTTGTCGTGCTCGCGCCGCCACTCCAGCTCGTCGAGGATCGCGTGCTGCGACTCCTCGCGCCAGTGGTACATGAACACATCCTTCCACAGCTCCGAGAGCTCGCCGTCGGGCTGGATGCTCGAGCGGTAGTGCGCCATCACGAACAGCTCGATGAGGCAGGTGAGGCCGAGCACCGACCAGGTGGACTTGGACAGCACCGCCTGCGCGACGGCGTTGGGCTCGGGCACGAAGGTGTAGCCGGAGGGCATCTGCGCGGCCATCATCGCGTCCAGGCGCCGGAACAGCTCCTGGTGCTTGATTTCCTCGTCGGCGGATCGCACCAGCGCCTCGAGCGCCTTCTGGTCACCCATCCAGTGGTCGCGGCTCACCTCCAGAAACTTCGCGCCGATGAAGCGCTCGACCAGGCCGAACATGTTGGCGTAGGTGCGCCCCTGGATCTGGCTCACGAAGCGCCGCCCCTCGGCGCTCAGGGGGCCGAAGCGCTCGATGAGCGCCAGGCTGTCGGGCAGGAACTTGCGGCTGAAGTCGAACTCGCGGCCGCGGATGACGTCGCGGTCGATGTCCCAGCGCACGCGCTTGGATGCGTCGATGGCTGTTGCGTAACGGTTCATGGCTTCCTCTCCTTGGTAGGTGGGCCGGCGTGCTCGCCGGATGGAGAGGGAGTCTGGGCGCGCGGGGTAACGCGCCGATGTCGCTATGTAGGCGCTTTGTTACCCGTTGGTAATGCCGCGGCGAGCAGCGCGCGCAGGCGCTGCGGCTCGACGGGCTTCTTCGCCAGCGTGCGTACCCCCGCCGCTTCCAGCGCGCGCGGCTCGAGGTCCTCGCCGTAGCCGGTGCACAGGATCACCGGAATCCCCGGGCGCATACGCGTCACGAGCGTGGCGAGCTGCAGCCCGGTTAGCCGCGGCATGGTCTGGTCGGTGATCACGGCGTCGAAGCTCTGCGGATCCTCGGCGAAGACGTCGCGCGCCTCGGCGCCATCGGCGCAGGCGGCGACCTGCAGCCCCCAGCCGGCGAGCATCTCGGCGAGGAAATCGCGGATGATCGTCTCGTCGTCCGCCACCAGCACGCGTCCGGCAAGCCGCGCCGGGGCGGCCGCGCCCGCGGGCTCCTCGGGGAGCTGCGCGCGCGCCGCCGGCGCGCCGGTGGGCCACTCGAAGAGCACGCGGAACTCCGTGCCCCTGCCGGGTTCGCTTTCCACCAGCACGTGCCCGCCGTGCTGGTGCACGATGCCGTGCACCATGGCCAGGCCCATGCCGCTGCCCTTGCCCACCTGCTTGGTAGAGTAGAACGGGTCGAACATGCGGTCGCGCACGCGCGGCTCGATGCCGGTGCCCGTGTCCCGCACCGCGAGCTCGACGAAGCGCCCGGCGACGCGCTGCCGGCACGCGGCACAGGTGGCCCGGCCGTACTCGGCGGCGCGCACGCTGACCGCGATCGTGCCCGCGCCGTCCATCGCGTCGCGCGCGTTGATGCACAGGTTCATCAGCACCTGCTCGACCTGCACCGGGTCGGCGGCCACCGCGGGCAGCGCGTCGTCAAGCTCGGTGCGCAACTCCAGCGTGGCCGGCAGCGAGGAGCGCAGGAGCTTGAGGCCCTCGCGCGTCAGCGCGGCAAGCGAAGCGGGCTTCCTCTCGCCGCGGCGGCCGCGGCTAAAGGTGAGCATCTGCTGGATCAGGTCGCGCGCGCGCTGCGACGCCTGTCGCGCCCGCTCGAGGTAGCGCCCGAGCCGGTCGTCGCCGAGCTCGGCCTGTCGCTCTTCCGCCAGTACCAGGTTGCCCAGGATGCCCTGCAGGATGTTGTTGAAGTCGTGCGCGATGCCGCCGGTGAGCTGGCCGATCGCCTCCATCTTCTGTGCCTGGCGCAGCTGCTCGCCGAGCTCGGCGCGCTCGGCCTCGGCGCGCTTCATTTCGGTGATGTCGCGGCCGACGTAGAGCACGTGCGGCTGGCCCTGATGCCGCACCGGCACGCCGCGCACCTCGATGTCGAAGGCCTCGCCGCTCTTCCTGCGCGCGCGCGCCTCCCACTGCACGAGTTCCCCGGCGATCGCCTTCTCGTGCAGCGCGCGGATGCGCGCGCCGAGCGCCGGGTCGCTCATGGTGACCTCGCGGACGCCGAGCACCTCGGCGCGGCGGTGGCCGCTCATCGCCTCGTAGGCGGGGTTGACGTCCACGATGCGGAACGCCGCGTCGCGCAGCACCATCGAGTCAGTGGCGGCATTGAAGATCGAGCGATACTGCTCTTCGCTCGCGCGCAGCGCGCGCTCGGCGAGCTTGGTCTCGGTGGCGTCGCGCCCCATGTACAGCACGTGCGGCTTACCGCCGTAGCTCATCGGCACGCCGCGCACCTCCAGCACGAAGCCCGTGCCGTCGGGCCGCACCCCCTCGGCCTCGAAGAAGATTGACCGTCCCTCGATCGCCTCCCGGTGCAGGTCGGGGCGGTGCGCCGACACCGCGGAGTTGCGCGTCAGCGTCAGGTCCCGCAGGCCGATCACCTGCTCGCGCTTGCGCCCGCTCATCGCCTCGTAGGCGGTGTTGACGTCCACGATGCGGAACTCGGCGTCGCGCAGCACCAGCGCGTCGGTGGTGGCGTTGAAGATGGCGCGGTACTGCTCCTCGCTCGCGCGCAGCGCGCGCTCGGCGAGCTTGCCCTCGGTGATGTCGCGGCCGATGTAGAGCACGTGCGGCTTGCCGCCGTAGCTCATCGGCACGCCGCGCACCTCCAGGACGAAAGGCGTGCCGTCGGGACGCCGGCCGTCAGTCTCGAACTGAACCGGCTTGCCGCCAAGCGCCACGGCGTGCAGCTTCACGCGATCCTCGGTGACGTCGCGCGCGCTCACCGTGAGCATGGTCTGGCCGACCACCTCGGCGCGGGTCTTGCCGCTCATCGCCTCGTAGGCCGGATTGATATCCACGACGCGGAACTCCGCGTCGCGCAGCACCAGCGCGTCGGCGCTGGCGTTGAAGATCGCGCGGTACTGCTCCTCGCTGCCGCGCAGTGCCGCCTCGGCGCCCTTGCGCGCCGTGATGTCGCGGCCGATGTAGAGCACGTGCGGCTTGCCGCCGTAGCTCATCGGCACGCCGTGCACCTCGCAGTCGAGCAGCGTGCCGTCCTCGCGCATTGCCTTGCTCTCGATGCGCACTGCCTCGCCCGCGAGCGCGCGGCGATGCAGCTCGCGCGCGAACTCCGCGTCGCGCAGGCTGAGCGTGGTCACCCGGTCGGTGCCGATCATCTCTTCCAGCGCGTAGCCGGTCATGCGCGCGTAGGCCGGGTTGGCGTCTACGATGCGGAAATCGGCGTCGCGCAGGGTCAGCCCGTCCGAGGTGGCGTCGAATATCGCGCGGTACTGCTCCTCGCTCGCGCGCAGCGCCTCCTCGGCCCGCCGCCGCTCGGTGATGTTGCGTCCGACGTACAGCACGTGCGGCGCGCCGCGGTACTGCATCGGCACCACCAGCAGCTCGACATACACCGGCGAACCGTCCGGGCGCGTGCCCTCAGCCTCGACGCGCTCGCGCGCGCCCGCGAGCACCCGGCGGTGCAGCTCGAGGTAGTCCGCGGTCGTGCCGAGGAAACGCACGGTCACGTCGCGCCGGCCCAGCACCTCCTCGCGCTTCACGCCCACGGCCGCCTCGTAGGCGGGATTGACGTCGACAATGCGGAAATCCGCGTCGCGCAGTACGAGAGCGTCGGCGGCGGCGTTGAAGATGGCGCGGTACTGCTCCTCGCTCGCGCGCAGCGCTTCTTCGGACGCCTTGCGCTCGGTGATCTCGCGGCTCGCGGCCAGGATGTGCGGCTTGCCGGCGAGCTCCACCTGCTTCAGCGTGAACTCGTCCCAGTGCAGGCCGCCGTCCTTGTTGCGCCGGTGCCACTCGCCGCGCACGATCTCGCCGTCGCGCGCGCGCCCGATGAGGCGCCGGGCGTCGGCGACGGTGAAGGGCGGCTGGCCCGAGCTCAGGTCCTCGGCGGTAAGGCGGCGAAGTTCCGCGACGCTGTAGCCGTAGACCGCGCAGGCCTTGGGGTTGGCGTCGACGATCGCGCCCGTGTCGGAATCGAGCACGAAGATGCAGGTCTCGGCGCTGTCGAAGACCGCGCGGTAGCTCGTTTCCGTGCGCTGGCGCTCGATCTCGGCCGCGACCCGCGCGCCGAAGATCTTCAGCATCGCCTCGGTGAGCTCGGGGTCGCCGAGCTCGCCGCGCGACATGACGCTGAGCGCGCCGATCGGCGCGCCGTGCGCGTCGTGCAGCGTAGTGGCGGCGTAGCCTTCGATGCCGTTTTCCGTCAGCGTGCAGTCGCGCGGAAACTGTTGCGCCACGCCGCTCGCGTAGAAGCCGAAGGCGCGGCCGATGGCGAGCTCGCAGGGCGTGCCGGCGACCGGGTACTCGACATTCCTTGCCAGCTTGCCGCGGTAGAAGGTCGCCAGCGTGCGCAGCATCGTGCGCTGCGGCTCCACGTACACGGAGATCAGCGCGAACTCGACGCCCAGGATGCGCGCCAGCGCGCTCACCAGGTCCTCGAACACGCGCTCGCCTTCCGCCGTCGAAACGGCGAGCGCCGCCTGGCGCAGGGCCTCGGTCAGTTCCTTCGGTGCCTGCATGCGCCTGCAGTCTAGCCGGGGCGGCGCCGCGCCGACTGGCCGGTTACCCGGCGGCTACGATTGAAACAATCCGGTTACACAAGGCGCCGCCCGGCACGGCGGGCGGCAAAAGCGGTGCCGCGCGTCACGGCGGGCGGCAGAAGCGGCCTAGTCGCCGCCCGGGATGAAGATGTAGCCCGCGCCACGCACGGTCTTGATCACGCGCGGCTTCTCCGGATTGGTCTCGATCTTCTTGCGCAGGCGCGCGATGCGGATGTCGATCGAGCGGTCGAAGGGCTCCCATTCCCGGTTGCGCGTGTGCGTGAGGAGCTGGTCGCGCGACAGCACCTGGTTGGGGCGCTCCGCGAACACGCGCAGCAGGTCGAACTCCATGCTGGTGAGCGGCAGGTCCTCGCCGCCCTTGCCGAGGAGCTGGTGCGTGTCCAGATCGAGCGTGCACTTGCCGATCTTCACGCGCCGGCCGCCCGCGCCAGGTTTGGCGGCCTTGGCGCCCCCGCGCGCGCGCCGCAACACGCTCTTCAAGCGCGCGCGCAGCTCGCGCGGGTCGAAGGGCTTGGCGAGATAGTCGTCGGCGCCGACCTCCAGGCCGATCACGCGGTCCACGACCTCGCCCGCCGCCGTCACCATGATGATCGCCACGTCGTGCTCGGCGCGCAGCCAGCGCGCGAGCGACAGGCCGTCCTCCCCCGGGAGGTTGAGGTCGAGCAGCACCACGTCGGGCACCGCCGCGGCGAAGGCCTTGCGCATGGCCTCGCCGCCTTCGGCGAGGGTCACCACGTAGCCGTGGCCCTGGAGGTATTCCCCCATCGACTCGCGCACGTCGCGGTCGTCGTCGACGATGAGGACGCGTTCGGTTGGCATGGGTGCAGTTTACATGGCGGCAACAAACTGTTTCCAGACCGACATCACGGCAATACGCGCCTGGCCTAGCCTGCGGGCGTCCACAAAAGCCCGGAGGTGTCATGAACAAGACAGAGAGGATCTCCTACCCGTTCACCCAGGTGGTGGCCGTCATGCTGGCCGCAGCCTACGAGAAGGTGCGGGATGCGCTGCGCGCCTACGGCGAGGCGCGCGCCCGCGCGGCCGCCGCCACGGGCGAGCTCGAGCACCTGAGCGACCATGTGCTGCGCGACATCGGCTTGCACCGCAGCCAGCTGGGTGCGGGCTCGCGCAGAGAGCGGTCGTGGTGGTGATCCGGCAACTGCGTGTGCAGGACGCGGCGGCGTTTCGCGCTTTCCTCGAGCGCCTCTCGCCCGCCTCGCGCTACGCGCGTTTCCAATACGTGGTGAAGGACGTCACGCCGCAGTTGCTGCGCCCGCTGCTCGAGGCCGACCCGCGCTGGCACGTCGCGCTCGGCGCCTTCGACGGCGAGCGGCTGGTGGGCGAAGCCCGCTATGTGCGGCGCCAAGAACCCGACAAGGCGGAATTCGCCATCGCGGTGGACGACGGTTGGCGGCGCCGCGGCCTGGCCAGCCAGCTAATGACCGAGCTGCTGCGCCACGCGCGGCGTGACGGCGTGCAGCGCCTGGAGGGCGAGGTGCTCGCCGGCAACGAGGCGATGCTCGCTTTCGTCGTGCACGCGGGATTCCAGGTCCACCACCATTTCGAGGACGCACGGCTGGTGCGCGTCAAGCGCGAGATCCCTGGCCGCCTGCGGCCGGCCCGTCCGCTCTTCCGCAGCGCCGACTCGGCGCGCTTCGACATCGGCGCCGGGTTCGGCTAACGCGCCCCGAGTAGCGGCTGCGGCGCAAGCTTGCCCGCCTCGTCCACCCAGCCGCCGCCCACCGCCTGGAAAACGCTCACGATCTGCGTGTAGCGCTCGGCGCGGGTGCGCACCGCGGTGAGCTCGGCGCTGAAGAGCTCGTTCTCCGCGTAGAGCACTTCGAGGTAGCCCGCGTAGCCGTTGTCGAAGCGCAGGCGCGAAAGGCGCGCGTAGTCGCGCAGCGCCGCGACGCGCTTGGCCTGCGCCTCGGCCTCCTCGCGCTTCTTCACCGAGCCGATGAGCGCGTCGTTGGTCTCGCGCAGGGCGAGGAGGATCGACTGCTCGTAGGCGGCGAGCGCGGCTCGCCGCGCGGCCTCCGCCGTGTCCACCTGGCCGCTGATCGCGCCGAAGGTGAAGATCGGCCCCGAAAGGCCCGCCGCGACGCTCGCGGCGCCCGCCGGGCCGGTGAGGAAGTTCTCGAGCGCGGTGCTCGCTGAGCCGAGCACGCCGGTAAGCGAAAGCGTGGGGAAATACTGCGACCGGGCGGCGCCGATATTCGCTGTCGCTGCAGCGAGCTGCTGCTCGGCTTGCAGGATGTCGGGCCGGCGCCCAAGGAGGGTCGAAGGCAGGTCGCCCGGAATACCCGGCGCTGCGAGCTCGTCGATCGAGCGTCCGCGCGGGATCGGCCCGGGATTGCGCCCGAGCAGGATGGAGAGCAGGTTTTCCTGCGCCGCGACCTGCAGCTCGAGCGCCGGGATGGCCGCCAGGGCCTGCTGGTATTGCGACTCGACCTGGCGCAGCTCGATCTCCGAGACCACGCCACCCTTGTAGCGCATCTCGAAAATCTCCAGGGTGCCGGAATAGTTCTTCGCGGCGGCGCGCGCGATCTCGAGTTGGCGGTCGAGGGCGCGCAAGCCGATGTAGCTCGCGGCGACGCTGGCGACCAGCGTGAGGATCACGCCGCGCCGCCCCTGCTCGCTCGCGTACACCTGCGCCTGCGCCGCCTCGCTCTGGCGCCGCACGCGCCCGAAGAGGTCGATCTGCCAGCCCGCGCTCAACGCGCCCTGGTAGAGCGTGTAGTAGGGGTCGGCCCCGGGCGCGAGCGGCGGCTGCCCGACGCGGCTCGAACGGTTGCTGCTCGCGTCCAGGCCGTAGCCGACCTGCGGATAGAACTGCGAGCGCGTCGTCGTCAGCTGGCCGACGAATTGGTCCACGCGCGCCGCGGCGATCAGTAAGTCGCGGTTTTCGCGCAGCGCGATGCCGATCAGATACTCGAGCACCGGGTCGCCAAACTGCTCCCACCAGCGCGTGTTGGCAACTTCGGCCGCCTCGATGACCTCGATGCGCCAGCCCTGCGGCGCGTCGACCTCGGGGCGCACATAGTCGGGGCCGACGGCGCAGCCGGCAACGAGCGCCGCGGCGCCCGCGGCGGCCAGCATCGCGGCAGCGGCGTGCCGCACGTCAGCCTTCCCCGCGCCGCGCCTGCGGCGCCTCTGCAGGTGCGGCGCCGCCGTGTGCGGCGCCGGATGCCGGCCGCGCCGGCGCAAAGCGTGCGCTGAGGCTCTCCAGCATCCAGAAGAAGAGCGGCGCGAAGAAGACGGCGACGACAGTGGAAGCAAGTATGCCGCCGATCACGCCGGTGCCGATCGCGCGCAGGCTGTTCGCGCCCGGACCGCTGGCGATCGCCAGCGGCACGCAGCCCAGGCCGAAGGCGAGCGAGGTCATGACGATCGCGCGCAAGCGCAGGCCCGCGGCCTCGAGCGCCGCCTCTCTTGCCGCCATGCCGTGGCGCACGCGCTCGATGGCGAACTCGCAGATCAGGATTGCGTTCTTCGCCGACAGGCCCACCAGCGTGACCAGCCCGACCTGGAAGTACACGTCGTTCTCCAGGCCGCGCGCCCAGGTGAGCGCGAGCGCCCCGAGGATCGCGACCGGCACGGTGAGCACCACGGCGATCGGCAGCGTCCACTTCTCGAACTGCGCGGCGAGCAGCAGGAACACCACGACCAGGCCGGCGATGAAGGCGATGGCGGAGGTTCCGCCTGCATCTTTCTCCTGCAGCGCCTGCCCGGCCCACGCGGTGGCGAAGTCACCGGGCAGCGTCTCGCGCGCGATCGCCTCCATCGCTGCGATCGCCTGTCCCGAGCTGTAGCCCGGCGCCGGGCCGCCGGTGATCTTCACCGCCGGAAAGCCGTTGAAGCGCTCGAGCAACTTCGGCGCCGCGACGTAGCGCACGGTGATCAGCGCCGAAAGCGGCACCATGGCGCCGCTCTTGGAGCGCACGTGCACCTTGTTGAAGTCCTCCGGGTTGACGCGGTACTCGGCATCCGCCTGCAGCACCACCCACCACACCCGGCTGAACTGGCTGAACTGCCCGGCGACCGAGGAGCCGAAGAACGTCTGCATGGTCTGGAACACTTCCTGCACGCTCACGCCGAGCACCTCGGCCTTGTTGCGATCGAGGTCCACGTACAGCTGCTGGGTCGCGCCGCGGAAAGTCGTGTTAATGCCCGCGAGCTCCGGGCGCTGGCGCGCTGCCTGCATCAGCTTCTGCACCGCGTCGTTGGTGGCGCGCGGGTCGCCCGAGCCGCGGTTCTGGACGTAGAACTCGAATCCGCCCGTGGCGCCCAGCCCGGGGATCGAGGGCGGGTTGAGCGCGAAGGCGAAGCCTTGCTTCAGCCTCGTGAACTGCGCGTTGAGGCGCGGCAGCACCTTGAAGCTGAGCAGCTCCGGATCCACGCGCTCCTCGAAGGGCTTCATCGAGGCGAAGAGCACCGCCGCATTGTTCTGGAACTGGCCGTCGATCAGGCTGAAGCCGTTGACGGTCGCCACGTCCTGCACCGCCGGGTCAGCGGCGACGATGTCCGCGGCCTGCGCGGCCAGCGCGCCGACGTAGCCCTGGCTCGCCGTGTCCGGGGCGCCGACGACGACGAAGAAATAGCCCTGATCCTCGTCCGGCACGAAGCTGGCGGGCACGACGCGGAACAGGATGAGGATGCCGGCGATCACCGCGCCGAAGGCCGCGAGCGCGAGCGGCCAGCCCTGGATGAGGCGCGCCACGCCGCCGACGTAGCCCCGCGTCAGCAATGCGAAGCCGTTCTCGAACCAGCGGAAGAAGCCCTTCTTCTCGCCGTGGTGCGCGCGGATGATGATCGCCGCCAGCGCGGGCGAGAGCGTGAGCGCCATCACGCCCGAGAGCACCACCGAGATGGCGATGGTGATGGCGAACTGCTGGTAGAGCGTGCCGGTGACGCCGCCGAGGAACGCCACCGGCAGGAACACCGCCACCAGCACCAGCACGATCGAGATCAGCGCGCCCGCGATCTCGCTCATCGCGCGCTTGGCGGCCTCGAGCGCCGGCAGGCCGTGCTTGACCATGTTCGACTCGACGTTCTCCACCACCACGATGGCGTCGTCCACCACCAGGCCGATGGCGAGGATCATGCCGAACAGCGTCAGCATGTTGGTCGAGAAGCCCAGCAGGTGCATGCCGATGAAGGTGCCGACGATGGACACCGGCACCGCGAGGATCGGGATGATGGTGGCGCGCAGGCTCTGCAGGAACAGGAACACCACCGCCACCACCAGCACCACCGCCTCGAAGAAGGTGTGCACCACCTTGTCGATCGAGTTGAGGGTAAAGAGGCTCGTATCGAGCACGATCTTGTAGTCCAGGCCCGTCGGGAACTGCTTCTTCAGATCCTCCATCCGGGCGCGCACCAGCTTCGCGGTCTCCACCGCGTTAGTGCCGGGCTGCTGGTAGATGCCGATGGTGGTGCCGAGCTTGCCGTTCATGCGGCTGGCGATCGAGTAGTCGCGCTTGGCGAGCTCGGCGCGGCCGATGTCGCGCACGCGCACGATGGCGGCGCCCTCCTTCGCCGCGCGCACGATGATGTTGTCGAACTCCTCCGGCCGGGTCAGCAGCCCCTGCGCGGTGACGACGAAGGTCTGCTGCACGCCCTGCGGCGTGGGCTGCGCGCCGATCTGGCCGATGCCGAAGGTCTGGTTCTGGCTCTGGACGGCGGCCGCCACGTCCTGCACCGAGATGCCCAGCTGCGCCATGCGGTCGGGCCGCAGCCAGATGCGCATCGCGATATCGGGCAGCCCGAAAACGAACGAACGGCTGCCGCCCGGGATGCGCTTCAACTCCTCGAGCACGTAGAGGTTCGCGTAGTTGTCGATGTAGGTGGCTTCGTAGCGCTCGTCGGGCGAATAGACCGACAGCACCATCATCAGCGTCGAGGACTGCTTGGAGACCACCACGCCCTGCTGCGAGACCACCTGCGGAACGAGCGGCAGCGCCTGGCTGACCCGGTTTTGCACGTTCACCTGGTTGATGTCCGGGTCCGTGCCGGGCTTGAAGACGACGTTGATCGAGGTGTTGCCGCTGGAGGAGCTGACCGAGTAGTAGTAAAGGAGGTTGTCCACGCCGTTGATCTGCGTCTCGATCGGCGCCGCGACCGTGTTGGCGATCACCTCCGCGGTCGCGCCCGGATAGCGCGCGTCCACGTTGACCTGCGGCGGCGCGAGCTCCGGGTACTGGGCGATCGGCGTGACCCACATCGCCACCGCCCCGCCCAGCACCATCAGGATCGAGATGACCGACGACAGAATCGGCCGGTCGATGAAGAAGTGGGTGAACACGGCGCGCTGCGCCTACTTCGTCTCAGGGGCGCTCTTGGCCGCCGCGCCGCCCGCCTTCGCGGCGCCGGGCTTCTCGGCTTTGGCGCCCGGCTCCACGACCTTCACCGGCGCGCCGGGCACTACGCGCAGCACGCCGTCCACCGCCACGCGATCGCCCGCTTGCAGGCCGGTGAGGATCACGATGTCCTTTTCCCCGTAGTAGTCGCCGACCACCACGGGCCGCACCTCGGCGGTCCCGTCCTGTTTCACGACGTAGACCAGGTGGCCGTTCTGGCCCTGCTGCACGGCGAGCTGCGGCACGACGATCGCATTTGGCCGCATGGCACCGCGCACCAATGCCGTGACGAACATGCCTGGCCGCAGCTCGCGTTCGGGGTTGGGCAGCACGCCGCGCACCAGGAACGACCCGGTGTCCTGGCTGAACGACGGGTCGGCGAAGTTGATCTTGCCCTTGTGCGGGTACGGCGCGCCGTCCGACAGCAGCACTTCGACTTCGTAGTCGGCGCTGGCCGGCAGGATGACGCGCTTCTGCGCGGCCTCCTGGCGCCATTTGTCGGTCTGGTTCTGCGACACGCTGAAGTTCACCCAGATCGGGTCGATGGCGGCGACGTAGGTGAGGCTCGCGCTCTCGGACGTCGCGTTGACGTATGCGCCCTGCCGCTGCCGCGAGCGGCTTGCGAGCCCCGTCACCGGCGAGCGGATCGTGGTATAGCCGAGGTTGAGTTCCGCCTCCTTCACCTTCGCCTGGGCCGCGAACACGGCGGCCGTGGCGTTGTCGAACTCGCCTTGCGCACGATCGAGGTCCGCCTTGGAGAGCGCGTTCTGCTCGGCGAGCGGCTTGACGCGGCCCAGGTTCGACTGCGCCGTCTTCAGGCGCGCCTGCTGCGACTGCAGCTCGCCGCGCGCGGCTTGGAGCTGCGCCTGGAAGGGCTTCGGGTCGAGCTGGAAGAGCAGCTGCCCGTCCTTCACCACTTGCCCTTCCTCGTAGGCGATGCGATCGAGAAAGCCCGACACGCGCGCGACGATGTTCACCTGGCGCGAGCTCTCCGTCTGCGCGACGAAGCTTGGCACATAGGGGATGTCCTTCGGCGCCACGGTGATCACGGAGACTTCCGGCACCGCCCGCGGCGGCGGCGGCGCCTCCCTGGAGCACCCGGCCGCGAGTAGGGCGAGTGCGACAAGGGCCGGTGCCGGAGAACGGGACGTGAGGGCAGTCATGGGCGGAAATCTCGTCGATATTGCGGTCAACCATCCCGGCGCGTTTGACCTACGTCAAGCAGCTCCTCGCAACGGGATCTATTCGGGCCTGCGGCCAGTGTACGCGGCCTCGAGCAGCACGCGCACGGCGGACCGCTCCACCGGCGCGGGATTTGGGTAGGGCGCCTGCGTCGCGAGCTCGGCCGCGCGGTCCAGGTCGGCTGCCTTCATGCCGAGGTCGGCAAGCCGCATCCTGAGCCCGAGATGCAACTCCAGGTCATAGAGCGCCGTCGGCGCATCTTTCGCGCCAAGCGCGCGCGCGATGCGCGCCATCGCTTCGGGCGCCGCATCGCGGTTGTAGCGTGTTGCATGAGGCAGGACGATGGCGTGCGTCTCCGCGTGCGGCAGGTTCCACGTACCGCCAAGCGTGTGGCAGAGCTTGTGGTGCAGCGCCATGCCGGCCGAGCCCAGCGAGATCCCGGCGAGCCACGCGCCGTAGAGCGCGTCGCTCCGCGCTTCCAGATTGCGCGGTTCGCGCACCACGACGGGCAGCGCAGCGGCGAGCGCGCGGATGCCCTCCTCCGCCATCATGGAGATGATCGGATTGGCGTCCTGCGCGTACAGGGCCTCCACGCAGTGTGCGATGGCGTTCATGCCGCTCGCCGCGGACAGCGCCGCGGGCAGGCTGACCGTGAGCGTCGGATCGTAGATGACGGTGCGCGGCAGCACGCGGGCGTCGCGCCCGGTCTTCTTCATGCCGCCCTCGGTCAGGCCATAGATCGGCGTCATCTCGGAGCCCGCGTAGGTGGTGGGCACGGCGAGGATCGGCAGGTTCGAGGTCAGCGCGATCGCCTTGCCGAGTCCCGTCGTGGATCCGCCGCCCACGGTGATGCCGACGTCGGCCTGCAGTTCGCGCGCGACGCGGCGTGCATCCTCCGCGATTTCGAGCGGCACGTGCATCGCCGCCTTGTCGTACACGCCCACGGCGCGATTGCCGAGGCGTGCCGCGACCTGCCGCACGGCGTCCGCCTGCTCCGGCGTCGAGAGGAGCAGCGCGCGCTTC
>Ga0326726_10000934_pt1 | contig 26990 bp, 24 predicted proteins | sample MHFenrmetagenome_2_FD_207603 | JGI IMG/M metagenome (GOLD analysis project Ga0326726, IMG submission 207603) | Lab enriched peat soil microbial communities from Michigan Hollow, Ithaca, NY, United States - MHF15MN | ecosystem: Environmental > Terrestrial > Soil > Wetlands > Peat | place: USA... | reverse complement strand
ACCTCGATTCCCGCACGACAACCCCGGCGCGCCCCTGAACCACCTCCGCCAAGGCTGCGGCGGTCAAGGCGGGTCGGGCCCAATAAGCGGTCGATGGTCGCGCTACAATCCTTCCGCATGCGGCCCGAGGATTGCGCCATCGGCGACGCCGCGCTCGCGCGCGGCGCATGGGACGAGGCGCGCGACGCGTTCGAACGGGCGCTCGCCGCGCGCGAGAGTCCTGAAGCGCTCGAAGGGCTCGGGCTCGCGGCCTGGTGGCTCGACCGGGCCGATCTCGTCTTCGACTCACGTGAGCGTGCGTACCGCTTGTATCGCGATCGCGACGACCGCCCGGGCGCCGCGCGGATCGCCGTCTGGCTGGCCTGGGACACCTGGGCCTTTCGCGGCGAGCCTGCCGTCGCCAGCGGCTGGCTGCAGCGCGCGCGCACGCTGCTCGAGGGCCTCGGCGACACGCCGGAACTCGCGTGGCTCGAGTTGCGGGAAGGCGCGCTCTCGCTGTTCGACGATGGCGATCCCGATCGGGCGCATCGCCACGCGGCCGAAGGCATCCGCATCGGACGGGCCCTCAAGATCATCGACCTCGAGATGCTCGGCCGGGCCGTGCAGGGCCTCGCGCTCGTCGCGTCCGGCGCCGTGGCCGAAGGGATGCGCCACCTCGACGAGGTCAACACCGCCGTCGTCGCCGGTGAGCTCACCGACTTGATCGCGATTGGACTGTCGAGCTGTTATCTGATCGCGGCCTGCGATCGCGTCCGCGACTACGACCGGGCCGTGCAGTGGTGCGCGCGGCTCAAGGAATTCGCCGCGAAATGGGGCTTGAAGGTGTTGTTCGCCGTCTGCCGGACGCAGTACGCGTCGATCTGCATGTGGCGCGGCACGTGGATCGAGGCGGAGCAGGAGCTGACCGCCGCAACCGAGGAGCTTGCGGCGAGCCGGCCCGCGATGACCGCCGATGGTCTCGTCCGTCTCGCGGAGCTGCGCCGGCGGCAGGGACGTCTCGTCGAGGCGGCGGCGATGTTCGAGAAGTCGGAGCCGCACGGGCTCGCGGTGCTCGGCCGCGCGGAGCTGGCGTTCGATCGCGGCGATCTGCGCGCGGCGGCGGACCAGGCCGAGCGCTACCTCCGACGCGTGCTCGCGCACAATCGCACGGAACGCGCGGCCGGACTCGAGCTGCTCGTCCGCGCGCTCGTTGGCGCCGGCGATCTCGAATCCGCAAAGACGGCACTGGCGGAGCTCTCCGCTATCGCGGCGCTCGTGTCGACCGTGCCGCTCAAAGCGGCCGCGAGTCTTTCGAGCGGCTACATCGCGCACGCCGACGGCGATGCGGAGGCCGCGCGACGCCATCTCGAGGACGCGGTCGATCTCTTCAGGCAGAGCGGGGCGCCGTACGAGCTGGCGCGGGCGCGCCTCGAGCTCGCGCGGACGCTGGCGTCGCTGCAGCGCACCGACGCGGCGATCGAAGAAGCCGAGCGCGCCGTCGATCTGCTGACGGAGCTGAATGCCGAGCTCGATCTATCGCGGGCGCGGACGCTGATCGCGTCGCTGACGGCGCAGACGCAGGCGGCCGTGCGGCCCGACGGACGAAGGGCCGGACTATCCGCGCGCGAAGTCGAGGTGCTGCGGCTGGTGGCCGAAGGCCTCAACAATCAGGCGATCGGCGAGCGGCTCTTCGTCAGCGAGCACACGGTCCACCGTCACGTCGCCAACATCTTCAGCAAACTGAGCGTCTCGTCTCGCGCCGCGGCGGTCGCCCAGGCAGCACGGCGGGGAATACTCGCGCAAAACTGAAAACTGAAAAGAGAAAACTGAAAACTGGCCCGAACAGGCCATTCTGGTCACCCTTATCAAAATGACCCGCGCGTGGGACGCGCGCGCCCGATCCTCCCGGCTACGCTGCGCCCAAGAATGTGGGCCAGTCGGCCCGCTGGGAGGGTCACCATGATTGCCACCGCTCGCCGCATCTTTCTGACGTTCGTCTGCGTGACAGCCGCCGGCTCGTTGGCTGGCCTGGCCGCGCAAAGCCACGCGCACGTGATCCAGACGCCGAAGGAGGCGCAGTGGGGGCCGGCGCCGCCGCTGCTGCCCGCCGGCGCACAGATCGCCGTGCTGGCCGGCGACCCCACGAAGGCCGTGCCGTACACGATTCGCCTGAAGTTCCCGGCGAACTACGCGATTCCCGCGCATTCGCACCCGACCGATGAACACGTCGTCGTCGCCTCGGGCGCGCTGACGTTCGGGATGGGCGAGAAGCTGACCAAGGGCGCCACGAACAAGACGCTCGGCGTCGGCGGATTCGCGCTGATGCCGGCGAACATGAATCACTTCGCGTACACGACTGCGGCCGAGACGACCATCGTGCTCTATGGTCAGGGGCCGGTCGAATTCAAGTATGTGAACGCCGCGGATGATCCGCGCAACATGAAGACGGCTACGAAGTAGCGCTAGCGTCCCGGCGTGCGAACGCCGAGATTCGCAAGCCGATCGGACAGCGCCTCGGCGCGCGTCATGGCGACGCCGAGGCGCTCCTCGACCTTGTCGAATACGAACGAGTGACCGGCATGTGCGGCTTCTTTCAGCGGCACGTCGGCCTGGTCGTAGTCGTACTGCAGCGACGCCCGCAGCGGCGCGTCCTTCACCCGCCTGATGAGCGGTCGCACGCCGTCGAGCAACGCGCGCGTGTCGCGCGTGCGCTGCAGGAGGATTCGCGCGTTGGCCGCGTATTCGACGCGCTCCCGCGGCTTGCCGCGGCCATGGCAGTTGTTGCACTCGCTCTCGAGGCCCTTCGGCGACAGCAAATACGCGGCGACATCACCATGGCAGGTCGAGCAGCTCGGCGCCGCCGTGTCGCCGTTGCGCAGCAGCAGGTAATGCTTGCTGGTCCGGAATTCGGTGTACGGACCGGAGTGACACTTGCCGCACGTCGCCGGGAGATTCCGCCGGTTGACCGGATTCTCGAGGCCGCGGCCGCGCCCGATCGTCTGGTGCGCGCGAAATGCATCGACCGTCTTCGGGTTGCCGCCGTGACACGCCTCGCAGCCGATGCCGGCGCGCCCGTGCGCGGACAGATCCCACTCGTGCAGGTGCCGCGGATTCGGTCCGCCGGCATTCGCAAAGTGACAGTCAGCGCACAGACTCTGCTGAGCGGACGCGGGCGCGACCATCGTCAGCAGCGCGGTGAAGGCCGCGAGGCAAACGGCTGAGAAGCAGCGTGGTGCCGCCATGGGGACGCCTCGGTTCGCCGCGCGGCGGATTCCCGGCAGCGCGCGCGGTTCATCCTCGAAAGCTGCAAGCCGAATACCGCTACACGCGGTAGCCGCCCACGGCCTCCCGGACGGGCGGCGCCGGGAGAATCGATCGGCCCTGCGAACGGACGAGCTCGTCGTACGCCGCGACGATTCGCCCGGTGACGGGTCCGACCGCTCCGGTTCCAATGACCCGATCATCCACGGACACCACGGGCACGACTTCCGCGGCCGTCCCGCAGATGAACGCTTCGCGCGCCGTCCACACGTCGAAGAGCGTGAACGGCTTCTCCACGACCCTGATCCCGAGCGTGGCGGCGAGCGCGATCAAGGTCTCGCGCGTCACGCCCTTGAGGTTCGTCGCGGTCGGCGGCGTCATCAGCGCGTGATCGGTCACGATGAAGAAGTTGTCGACCGTGGCCTCGGCGACGTAGCCGTGCACGTCGAGCATTAATGCCTCGTCGGCGCCGCAGTCGTTGGCTTCGATCCGCGCCAGGACATTGTTGAGGTAGTTGAGCGACTTGATCGACGGGCTTGTCGTATCGGGTGGATTGCGGCGGAACGTCGACGTCACGACGCGAATACCCGTCGACGGCGACCGGTAGATTGAGAGCGCTTTCCGCGCGATGACGATGACGTTCGCGCGCGGACACGTGCGCGGATCGATCCCGAGATCGCCCGCGCCGCGCGTGACGACGAGCCGGATGTACCCGTCGACGACCGCGTTCTCCCGGCAGGCTTCGACGACGATGTCGCACATCTCTGGGGGCGTGTGCGGAATCTCGAGCCGGATCGCCTTCGCGGAGTCGAAGAGCCGCTCGATGTGCCGCTCGAGCTTGAAGACGCGCCCGTTGTACGCGCGGATGCCTTCGAAGACGCCGTCGCCGTAGAGCAGGCCGTGATCGAACACGCTGATTGCCGCGTCCGCCGCCGGCCGGAACGCGCCGCCCACGTACACGAGACCTTCCATAAAGATCCTCCGGTTCAAGGAACCCTGAAGCCGATTTATGATTGGACTGCTATTTCTTCTGGCGTCGGACAACCCGACGTTCTCATCATGGCCAAGAAGACCGTTTCGCAATCAGACCAATCAGTGAATGGCTTGTTTCGGGCGCTGAAGGCGGACCCGCGCGCGCTTCCGCGCACGCGGCCGCTGTACCGCCGGCTCGTCGATCTGCTCGAAGGCGGGATCGCGCGGGGCGACGTCGCGCCCGGCGTGCGTCTGCCGCCGGAGCGCGAAATGGCGACGTCGCTGCGCGTCAGCCGCGCGACCGTCGTGAGCGCGTACCGCGAGCTCGAGTCCCGCGGGCTCGTGCGCGGCTATGTCGGGCGCGGTACCTACGTCTCGGCGAAGCCGGACGCCTCCAGCGCGCCGTTCGCCTGGCGCGGCAAGATGGCCTCGAGCGCGCTGCTGACGACCGATACCACCGTGCGGGACTTGATGCGCGCGGCGGCCAATCCCGCCGTCGTGTCGCTGGCAGCCGGCGTGCCCGCGCTCGACTGCTTTCCGACGGAGGCGTTCCAGCACGCCTTCGACCGCGTGCTCACCCGTGAGCCGCTGACGGCGTGGCGCCACGGGCCGACCGAAGGGCTGCCGCGGTTCCGCGCAGCGCTCGCCGCGCGTTTCGGAGGCGAGCCCGAGCACATCCTGCTGCTGGCGGGCGCGCAGCAGGGTCTCGATTTGCTGGCGCGCTGCCTGATCGATCCCGGTGACGCCGTCGTTCTGGATCGCCCGGGCTACCTGGGCGCAATTCAGACGTTCCGCTCGGCGGGCGCGCGTCTGATCGGATGGGACATCAACCGCGCCGACATCGACGAGCTCGAGGAGCTGCTGCTGCGCTACCGCCCGAAGCTGATCTACACGAACCCGACCTATCAGAATCCGACCGGCGTCGTGCTGCCGATCCGGCTGCGGCGTGAACTGCTCGAGCTGGCGGCGCGCTACCGCGTGCCGATCGTGGAGGACGACACCTACCGCGAGCTCGGCCTCACCGGCTCGGCGCCGCCGTCGCTCTTCAAGCTCGACGAGGAACACAAGGTCGTGATTCGCATCAACAGCTTTTCGAAGATGCTGGCGCCCGGTCTCCGGCTCGGCTGGATCAGCGCCGTCCGTCCTATCGTCGAGCAGCTCGCGATCATCAAGCAGCAGGTCGATCCGCACACGCAGAACCTGTCGCAGCTGGTCGTCTCCGAACTGGTGGAGCACGGGGTGTTCGACGCGCATCTCGTCACCCTCACGGCCGAGCACCGCCGCCGGCGCGATGCGATGGTCCACGCGGTGCGGCAGCACGTGCCCGCGGGCGCCCTGCGCTTCACGGTGCCCGACGGCGGGATGTACCTGTGGTGCCAGCTCGGCACCCACGTGCAGGCCCGCGCGGTCCATGAGCACGCGCTCCGGGAACATGTCGTCGTCGTCACCGGCGAGCCGTTCTATGTGGATCAGGGCGGCGGGCACCAGTTGCGCGTGTGTTACACGTCGCAGGCCCCCGAGCAGGCGGGGCCCGCGGCCAAGACCCTCGCGCGGAGCCTTGCCGCCGCGGCGCGTCCGAGCGTGGAGTCCCCCCGCGTCCGCCTCGTCTGAAATTTGCGGCTACAATTTGCGCCATGCGCCTGATCAACCGCACGGCGGTCACCATCATCGGCGCCCAGCCGTACCTCGACTGGACGCTGCGCACCGACGCGGACGCGAACAAGGGGGCCGTCACCGTCGCGCATGCGAAGACGTACGGCTCCGCGTTTCTGCTTCCCGAGTACGACCTCGAGGAGGACCTGCAGGAGTGGGTGGAGGAGAACGCCGAGTGGCTGTTCGAGTTTCAGCTCTCCGCCTGGTCCGAGGACGCCTCGACCTGGCCCGGGACCCGCGACCTCAAGACGTTTCGCGAGTGGTTCCGCATCGACATCCACAGCGTCGTCGTCGACGTAGCCGATGACGAGATCGAAGGAGAGGAACTATGAAGATCCTCCACGTCGTGTCGTTCAAGTACAAGGCGGACGTCGACGCCGCGGCGCGCACCGAGCACCGGGAGCGGCTTGCCGCGTTACACGATATAGACGGGATCGCCGAGCTGAAGGTTGGCATGGACGTCGTTCGCTCGCCGCGCTCCTACGACACGGGCCTCTCGATCGTCTTCCACGACCGCGCCGCGCTCGACGCCTACCAACGGCATCCGCGCCACGTGCCCGTCGCGCAGTTCGGCGCCGGCCTCTGCGATCACATCGTCGCCGTCGATTTCGAAATCTGATTTCATCCCCGGAATCGTGATCGCGATTTCGAACACTGTGCGACGGCGGTGTGCGATCGTTGCGATTGTGAACGCCAAACTTTCGGCCTCTGCTGCCGTCTATTGCAGGCAAGATGCAGAGAGCCGCGCTCGTCGTCCTCGCTCTTCTCGCGTTCGTTCCGCTCGGCGCGTCACGCGCCACCGCCGCCGGCGTCCTGCCGGCGACTCCCATGCTGCCGCCGATGATCGTGACGGTGGCCGCCGCGTCGGAAGTGCCGTCGTCGCTCGTCTCGATGATGCTCGACGAGACGAACGCGATCTGGCGTCGCGCCGGTTTCACGTTCGTCTGGCAACGCGTCTCGCTCGACGCGGCCCCGCTCGACGCGTCGCCCCGCCCGTCCTCGCTGCGTGTCGTCGTCGGCCGAAATCAGCGGACATCGGCCGAAGGCACGATGCCGCTCGGATGGATTGTGTTCGACGACGTGGCGACGCCGGAGCAGGAAGTTTACGTGTCGTACACAAGCGCGGTGCGATTCCTGGAGACGGCGGGCTCGGCCGTCGGGCCGATCAACTCGATGCCGCGGCTGCAGCGCGAGACGCTGATGGCGCGCGCGATGGGCCGCGTGCTCGCGCACGAAATCGGTCACTACCTCCTGGCGTCGAAGGTGCACGCCGCTCAAGGCCTGATGAAGGCGGTACAGACGGCGGTGGAGCTGTTCTCTCCCGATCGGTCTCGATTCGTCGTTGAACCGTCGCAGATGACGGCGGCGGCGGCGCGCGTCGCGGCCTTGCAGCCCACGGTCCCGGCAGTCACGCCCCGCTATCGTGGGGGCGTGGAGTAGTCGAGAGTCGGTCGTCGAGAGTCGAGAGTCGTCCCGCCTGACCAACCGGCTCCGAGACGTGCCCTGCTTTCCAGGTGCGTCTCGGGGCCCTTCCGCGTTACCATCCCCGAAGTTCTCTCCTTCCCAAGAGGTCCTTATGGTCAAGAAACTCCTCTCGCTGGTCGCGCTGGCTGTCGCCGTCGGCGTGGCGACACCGCAGGCGCAGAACAAGGCGGCCGCATCAAAAGGTTCGGCGTCGAAGGTGACGGCGCCGAAGGATCAGTTCGGCCACGGCATCGGCGACGACTACGTCCTCGTCAACTACACGCAGTACCTGGACTACGTGAAGAAGATGGCGGCGCAGTCCGAGCGCATGCAGGTCGTCGAGATCGGGAAGACCGAAGAGGGGCGGCCCGAAGTGACGGCGATCATCACGTCGCCCGAGAACATGCGGAAGTTGCCGCTCATCAAGGAGAACAACCGCAAGCTCGCGATGGCCGAAGGGCTGACCGACGATCAGGCGCGGCAGCTCGCGCGTGAGGGCAAGACGATCGTCTGGATCGACGGCGGGCTGCACGCCACGGAGGTGCTCGGGGCGCAACAGCTCATCGAAACCATCTACCGACTGAACACGCGGACCGATCCCGAGACGCTGCGCATCCTCAACGATGTCGTCATCCTCCTCACCGAGATCAATCCGGACGGCATGGAGCTGGTCTCGAACTGGTACATGCGCAACGCCGACGAGAAGCAGCGATCGACCGGTGCCGTTCCGCGGCTGTACCAGAAGTACATCGGCCACGACGACAACCGCGACTTCTACATGATGAACATGTCGGAGAGCGTCAACGCGAACAAGATGATGTATCGCGAGTGGTATCCGGCCATCATGTACAACCACCATCAGACGGGGCCCGCCGGCGCGGTGCTCTTCGCGCCGCCGTTCCGCGATCCGTTCAACTACAACTTCGATCCGCTGATCCCGCTCGGCATCGACATGGTCGGCGCCGCGATTCACACGCGCCTGGCCGCGGAAGGGAAGCCCGGCGCGGTGATGCGCACCGGCGCGCCGTATTCGACCTGGTTCAACGGCGGCATCAGGACGACGTCCTACTTCCACAATCAGATTGGCATCCTCACCGAGACGATCGGCAATCCGACGCCAGTCGAAATCCCGTTCGTGCTCGACATGCAGCTGCCACGCGCGGACGTGCCGAACCCCATCGCGCCCGGCACCTTCCATTTCAACACCGCCATCGAGTACTCGGTGACGAACAACTACGCCATCCTCGACATCGCCTCGAAGCGAAAAGAAGACTTCCTCTTCAACATGTACAAGATGGCGAAGAACGCCATCGAGAAGGGCAGCCGCGACAGCTGGACGATCCACCCGAAGCGGATCGAAGCGGCGCGCGCGGCGATTGAAGCCGAACAGGCCGGCGCGTCCCGAGGCGCGGAGAATGTCGGTCCGCGCGGCGGCCGCGGCGGCGGTGGTGGTGGTGGCGGGCGGGGCGGCGCGCCGGTCGCGATTTACAATAACGTCCTGCACGATCCGAAGATGCGCGATCCCCGCGGCTTCATCGTGCCGTCGGACCAGCCGGACTTCCTGACCGCGACGAAGTTCGTCAACACGCTGATCAAAGCCGGCGTCGTCGTGCACCGCGCGACCGCGCCGTTCACCGTCGCGGGCAAGCCGTATCCGGCCGGATCGTACGTGGTGAAGTCGGCGCAGGCGTTCCGCGCGCACCTGATGGACATGTTCGAGCCGCAGGATCATCCCGACGACATTCCGTACCCGGGCGGTCCGCCGCGCCCGCCGTACGACGTGACCGGCTACAACATCTCCTACTCGATGGGGATCAAGTTCGATCGCATCCTCGACGGCTTCGACGGTCCGTTCGAGAAGATTCCCGATCTCGCGCCGACGCCGGCCGGCAAGGTCACGGCGGCGCCGCGTGGCGGCGCCTACATCATCGACGGCCGCGTGAACGACGCGTTCGTCGCGGTCAATCGGCTGCTGAAGGCCAACCAGGCGGTGTCGCGCGCGTCGGCGCCGTTCAGCGTGAACGGCAGGGCGTATCCCGCGGGCTCGTTCCTGATTCCCGCCACGGCGGAGTCCACGCCGATTGTGGAGAAGGCGTCCCGCGACAAAGGACTCGTCATCGACAGTACCGATCGCGTGCCGACCGGTGAGCGCGCGCCGTTCGCGCTGCGCCCGGTCCGGATCGGGCTGTGGGATCAGTACGGCGGATCGATGCCGTCGGGCTGGACGCGCTGGCTCTTCGAGCAGTTCGAGTTCCCGTTCGAGGTCGTGTTCCCGCAGACGCTCGACGCGGGGAACCTGAATGCGAAGTACGACGTGCTCGTATTCGTCGATGGCGGCATCCCGGCGCGCGATGGCGCCGCCGGCGGCGGCGGATTCGGCGGCGGCCAGCCGGCGCCCGAGAGCATTCCCGCGGAGTTCCGCGGCTGGCTGGGCCGCGTCACGGTCGCGAAGACGGTGCCGGAACTGAAGAAGTTCGTCGACAACGGCGGAACGATCCTGACGATCGGATCATCGACCGTCCTCGGCTACCACTTGGGCCTGCCGATCAAGGATGCGCTCGTCGAGCGTGTCGCCGGCGGCGTCGAGCGGCCGCTGCCGCGCGAGAAGTACTACATTCCAGGGTCGCTGCTCGAAGCGCGGATCGACAATCTGAATCCGCTCGCGTACGGCATGGAAGAGAGGGCCATCGTGTTCTACGACGAGAGCCCGGCGTTCCGGCTGCAGCCGGAAGCGGCGCTCAAGGGCGTGAAGCCCGTCGCGTGGTACGACAGCCCGACGCCGCTGCGCAGCGGCTGGGCGTGGGGTCAGCAGTACCTCGATCAAGCCGTGTCGATCATCGACGCGCAGGTCGGCAAGGGCCGCGTCGTGCTGTTCGGCAACGAGGTGAACTGGCGCGGGCAGCCGCACGGCACGTTCAAGCTGTTGTTCAACGGCATTTACTCCGGCAGTGCGGCGGCGCCGGCCGGGGCGAGAGCGACGGACCAACCTTAGAAATTGCGGAGTGCGGAGTGCGGAGTGCGGATTGCGAATTGATCTCATTGGCTTTTTCCAATCCGCATTCCGCATTCCTCAATCCACGCTACTGGGAACGGTCAAAGGAGTCGCGATGCGGACACGAATCGCAGGAATCGCAATCGGGCTGGCGTCGTTGCTGGTCGCTGGTGCGGCCGCGCAGCGCGGCCGCGGCGGCGCGCCGTCCATGCCGACGGCGCCGACGCCGCCCGGTCCCCCGCGCGTCGAGGAGCTCAAGCGCGAGGCCGCAGTCGAGGTCGAGAGCCAGCGCGTGTTCACGCAGCAGATGGTCGATCAGGTGTTCAGCTTCGGTGAGCTCGGGTTCCAGGAATTCGAGACGTCGAAGTACCTCACCGGCATTCTCGAGAAGAACGGCTTCAAGCTCGAACGCAGCTACGCGGGGATTCCGACCGCGTGGACGGCGACCTGGGGATCGGGCAAGCCGGTCATCGCGATCGGATCCGACATCGACGACATCCCGCAGGCGTCGCAGAAGCCGGGCGTCGGCTACAAGTCTCCCATCATCGAAGGCGCGCCCGGGCACGGCGAAGGCCACAACTCCGGCGTGCCGCTCAACATCACGGCGGCGCTCGCCGTGAAGAAGATCATGGAGCGGGAGCATCTGCCGGGCACGTTGAAGCTCTGGCCGGGCGTCGCCGAGGAACTCGTCGGCGCGAAAATGTATTTCATCCGCGCGGGCATGTTCCGCGACGTCGACGTGTCGTTGTTCGCGCACGTCGGCGCGAACCTCGGCGTGAGCTGGGGCGGCGGCTTCGGCACCGGCCTGCAGTCGGTCGAGTACACGTTCAAAGGCGAGAGCGCGCACGCCGCGGCCCAGCCGTGGCGCGGGCGCTCGGCGCTCGACGCGGTCGAGCTGATGGACGTCGGCTGGAACTTCCGCCGCGAGCACCTGCGCCTGCAGCAGCGCTCGCACTACGTCATCCCCAACGGCGGCGATCAGCCGAATGTCGTCCCGTCGAACGCGGCCGTCTGGTACTACTTCCGCGAGACCGACTATCCGCACATCAAGGAGCTGCGCGAGATCGGCGACACGATGGCCAAAGCGGCGGCGATGATGACGAATACCGAGGTGTCCTGGCGAATCCTCGGCGCCGCATGGCCGCAGCACATGAACAAGACCGTCGCCGAGACGATGTACGCGAACATCCGGACGGTCGGTCTGCCGACGTGGGACGACGCGGACGTCGCGCTGGCCAAAGGGATCCAGCGCGAGCTGAAGCAGCCGCAGGTCGGGCTTGCGACGCAGATCGGCGGGCTGCGCGGCGGCCTCGATCCCGAGCAGAACATGGGCGGGCCCTCCGACGATATCGGCGACGTGTCATGGAACGTCCCGACGGTGACGCTCAGTTACCCCGCGAACATTCCGAATCTCCCCGGCCACAACTGGGCGAACGCGATCGCGATGGCGACGCCCATCGCGCACAAGGGTGTGACTGCCGGTGCGAAAGTGCAGGCGATGACGATCATCGACATGCTGATGCGTCCGGAACTCGTCACGTCCGCGTGGGACTACTTCAGGAACGTCCAGACCAAGGATCAGAAATACATTCCGTTCATTACGGACAAGGACGAGCCTGCACTCTGGCTGAACGCGACGATCGAGGAGAAGTACCGGGCGGAGATGAAGAAGTACTACTACGACCCGACGAAGTACAAAACGTACCTCGAACAGTTAGGCATCAAGTACCCGACGGTACGATGAATTGTGTCATCTGATCATCTGGTTATCTCGTCATTGATTTGGTCATCGACCTTCCCAATGACTCGATAACCAGATGACTCGATGACCAAATTCACCGGTCTGGAACCAACTCCGGCGACGGAATGAAGCCGTACAGGTGCCGTCCAACGATCTCCTGAATCACGACGTCCGGATGCTCCTGCGTGACCAGGTCCGCGTCGAAGTCGTTCTGCCACAGGTAGACGGCGCGGCTGAAGTGCTCTGACAGAAACGGCACGAGCTGCGAGACGAACGAGTCGCGGAAGATCAGGGCGCGGGGCAGCGACGGATCGTCGATCTCGGTGACGAGCCGCCCGAGCGGGTCGGTCGGCTGCGCGCCCGGCGGATCGACGACGCGCGCGCGGCGCGGCCGGCGGGGGACGAGCGTCATGTTCGTCTCGCGCAGCACGCGCGACAATCCGATCATCCGTCCCAGATCCATCGCCGGCACATCGCGATCGACGGCCTCGAAATCGTCGCGCGTCCACGCGGGCGGCGTGGACGGCACGCGCCGTCTGACCGCGTTGATGATCTCCTGATACGCGACGAGCGCGCCGCGATCGTTCCAGTGCGTGTCGGTTCGCTGGTAGATGCGCTCGCGCGATCGCGCGGCGAACAGCGCCGGCCGGACGTCGACCGCGACGCCGAGATCCTGCAGGGCCGTGTAGAGCTGATCGGTCCTCGAGAGATCGCCGACCTGCACGAGCCCGGCCGGCAGTTCCTCCGGATAGAGCACATGCTTGTCTGGCGCGACCGTGAAGATGTACGGCACGTGGCGGGCGGCAAGCCAGTCCCTCGCGCGTACTGTCGCCTCGCGCCAGTTCGCGATGGCGTCCGGCGTCATCGGATCGATCCGCGCGTAATCGTCGAGCGACGAGTCGTCGGCGTAGAAGAGCCAGCCATCCCGGCCCTTCGCCACGGCCGTCGACGGCGAGACGCCGAGCCCGAAGAGCCGGCTTTCGCCGTACCAGCGGATGAGCGCCGCGCGAAATCCGAAATGATCCTCGAACCAGGCGGCGGGCGTGTCCCAATGAAAGGCGGCGAGGTCGCGATGTTCTGCGCCGGGATCGGCGCCGTCGACGCCCGCGAGGTTCGCCGCAAGCGGGAGACCAATCACGATCACGAACAGCGAGACGAGCACGGCCTTCATCAGAAGCGGAAATAGATGAACGGGTTGTACGTCCGCGCGGCCATCTGCATGACGGACGCCAGGAGGATCGCGACAAGCAGTGTCACGCTGGCGAGCGAGGCGCTCCACGCGACGCCGGGCGTCGTCGACTGTGACAGCCGGTCGGCCAGCGCCGGAGCCCACGGCGTGGATCCGAGCGCGCCCGCGAGCAGCGCGAGCCAGAGCTCAGGCGTGAGGTACCACTGCACGGTGTACGGCGACGGCGCCGCAACGGTGAACCCCGCGAGCGAGCGAAGAAATGCGACGGCGCCCGTCAACGTGTCGGCGCGAAAGAACACCCAGCCGATCATCACGACGAGCATCGTGTAGACATGCGGCCAAATCGGCCAGGAGAGAGGCCCGGTAGGGCTGGTGGGGCTGGTAGGGCGCGTGGGGCTGGTAGGGCGGGTGGGGGAGGTGGAAGTGTAGGGCGGGTCCTTTCGGACCCGCCGCAGTGTGATCCGCTCGAGCACGAGGAACGCGCCGTGCCAGAGACCCCAGATGACGAACGTCCAGCTTGCCCCGTGCCAGAGGCCGCAGAGAAAGAACACCGTGACGAGATTCCGGTACTGCCGGCCCACGCTGACGCGATTGCCGCCGAGCGGAATATAGACGTAGTCGCGGAACCACGTAGACAGCGACATGTGCCAGCGACGCCAGAAGCCCTGCACGCTCTCCGCGACGTACGGCCAGCGGAAATTCTCGGGAAAGCGGAAGCCGAACATCCGGCCGAGACCGATCGCCATGTCCGAGTAGCCGGAGAAGTCGAAGTAAATCTGCATCGTGTAGCAGACAAGGCCGAGCCACGCGTGCGCGGCCGACAGCTGATCGGCCCGCATCGCGAAGATCCGATCGGCGGGTCCCGCCACCACGTTCGCGATCAGCACTTTCTTCCCGAGGCCGACGATGAACCGTCGTACGCCGTACGCGAAGTCGTCGAGCGAGACGCGGCGGCGGGCGAGCTGATCGGCGATGTCGCGGTAGCGGATGATCGGACCGGCGATCAGCTGCGGAAACAGCAACAGGTACAGCGCCGCGTGCACCGGGCTCTTCTGCGCCACCGCATCGCGTCGCGACACGTCGATGACGTACGAGATCGCATGGAACGTGAAGAACGAAATCCCGATCGGCAACAGCACGCGTGGTGTGTGCAGGGGCGGGACGTGCAGCAGGCCCAGCGCGGCGTTGACGTTGTCGGCGAAGAAGTTGGCGTACTTGAAAATGCCGAGCACGACGAGGTTGACCGCGACCGCCGCGGCGAGCCGCGCGCGCGCGGCCGGCGTGCCGTGCGCGCGATCGACCGCGATCGCCATCCCGTAGTTGAAGGCGATCGATGCGAGCATCAGCAGCGTGAACCAGCCGCCGCCGGTCGCGTAGAACAGCACGCTCGCGATCAGCAGCAGCCAGTTCGCGTACGACGCGTGCTCGCGTGAGAACGTGACGAAGTACAGCCCGAGCAGGACTGGAAGGAAGAGGAATAGAAATGTCGGTTCGGTGAAGAGCACGAAGAATGGAAACTGAAAAGAGAAAACTGAAAAGGGAAAACCTGGTGCTATGGCTTCATCGTGAAGATCAGGATGTGCTGGCGGGGGAGGGACTCATCGACCTTCGCGAGCGTGAAGCCCTCGGCTTCCACTTCCGTCTTCGCTTCGGTCACCGTCATCTTGTGTTCGTACTTGATCGGAACCGACGGATCTTCCTTCCGGTACTCGAGGAGCACCAGCCGTCCGCCCGGCTTGAGCGCCGCGCGCAAATGGCGCAGCATCGCCTGCGGCTGCGACAGCTCGTGATACACGTCGACCATCATCTCGAGATCGACGGACGCGTCGGGCAGTCTCGGATCATCGATGGTGCCCTGTATCAGCACGACGTTCGTGATCCTCCCACTCGCCAGCCGGCTCGCGAGCATCTGCAGCATTTGCGGCTGGATGTCGTTCGCGTAGACCTTGCCTTCCGGCCCCACGCGCGCCGACAACTTCATCGTCATGTAGCCGGACCCGGCGCCGATGTCGGCCACCGACGAGCCCCTGGCGATCTTCAGGACGTTGATCGCGGTGTCGGGATCTTCTTCCTCGGCCCGTTCGTGACGCTCGAGCCAGTCGGCGCCCTGCCAGCCCATGACCGGCGCGAACCGCCGCCCGCTGATCGGGTGGACGCCCGGCGCCTGCGCCCCGGCGACGACGCCGACGGTGACGGTCGCGGCCAGACCTGCGGCGAGCAGGCCGCTGCCGAAGACGAACCGCTTCCATGTGCGCATGTGACTAGAATAACAACTAATGACCGACACGACGCTGACTCCTTCACGGCTGTGGAAGCGCATGACCCTCGATCAGCGGCAGCGCGCCGCCCGTGCCTTCTGGCAGGAGCCCGAGGCGGCCGACGATCAGATCCAGGCGGCCCTCCTCATCGCCCAGCAGAAGAAGTTCCGGGCCAAGACCGTCATCGCGCTCGATATCGACCGCAAGGCGCGGCACCTCGCGAGCCTCGCGACACTGCCGGAGCAGATTGCTGCACGCGCCCTCATCGTCTATCACCTGGCCGAGCAGCGGCCGATGATGGGCGCGTTTCTCGACGCGCTCGGCATCTCGCATGAGAACGGGTTGATCAAGGACGATTCCGCCAAGCCAGACGCAGCGAAGCTGGCGCCGGCCGCGGACCAGATCTCGAAACAGTTTCCCGCCGACGATGTGCGGTTGTACTTCGATACGCTGCGCTGTCAGGATCCCGAAACCTGGGGCGGTCTTCCAGCCTCCAGTCCCTAGCCTCCAGCCTCCATCGGCAGCCAGACTTCGAACGTCGTCCCCTCGTTCGGCGCGGTCGAGAACGTGACGGCGCCGCGCGCCTCGCGCGCGATGCCGTAGACGATCGACAGGCCGAGTCCCGTGCCCTTCGAGGCCTCCTTCGTCGTGAAGAACGGCTCGAAGATGTGCGCCTGCGCCTCGGGGTCGATGCCGACGCCCGTGTCCCGCACGGCGATGCGCGCGAAAACACCCGGGCTGACGCCGGAGACCCGGAGCGCCGCGCCTTCGTCGAGCGTGACGGCCGACAGATCGATGTCGATCGGTCCGCCGTCGGGCATGGCGTCCCGCGCGTTGACGACCAGGTTGAGCATCACCTGCTCGAGCTGACCGGGCTCGATCATCACGGGCACCGGCGCGCGGGGCACGTGGATCTCGAGCCGGGCGTTCGCGCCGGCCAGATTGCGCAGCAGGCTCAGGAGCTGCGGCAGGGCCCTCGTCAAGTCGACGCGTTGAGGTTCGAGCGCCTGACTGCGGCTGAACGTCATGAGCTGCCGGGTGAGCGCGGCGCCGCGCTCGGCGGCCTTCCGGATGTCGAGCGCCTCCTCGCGTGACGGATCGTCCGCTGGCAGCCGCTTGGCGAGCAGATCGCTGGAGCCCAGAATGGCGGCGAGCAGGTTGTTGAAGTCATGCGCGATGCCGCGCGCGAGCCGGCCGACCGCTTCCATCTTCTGCGCCTCGCGCAGCTGGTCCTCGAGGGCGCGCCGCGCCGTGATGTCCTCCGCGATGCCTTCGAACGAACTGACGCCCTCGTCGTTCTGCACGACCCGCGCGGTCAGGTGCACCATGATCGCGGTGCCGTCCTTGCGCCGCCATTGCACGTCGACGGCGCCGCTCTCGGGGTTCTGCTGGCGATACCGGTCGAGGACGGCCTCGCGGTCGGCGGGAGACGCGTACACGTCGGAGATCTTCCGCGTCATCAGCTCCTCGACGCTCTCGTAGCCGAGCATGTGCGCGAGCGCCGGGTTGGCGTTGAGAATCGTACCGTCGATCGACGTGCGGAAGATGGCGTACGCCGCGCCTTGAATCAGCGAGCGATAGCGGGCCTCCGATTTCTTCAGCTTCTCTTCGGCGTCCTTCTGGCTGGTGATGTCGCGCGCGATCGCGTGAACCGCGTCGATGTGATCGCCCGCGTACACGATCTGCACGTGCTGGCCGACCCAGACGGTCGCCCCCGTCTTGGTCACGGCGGGGAATTCGAAGTAGGTGTTCGGCAGCCGCTCCTGAATCTGCTGCGTGTAGAGCGCGACCGCGGCGGCGCGGAAGTCGGACCGGATGAGCGTCAGGAAGTGACGCCCGATCAATTCGCTCTCGTCGTACTGCATCACGCGCGTCGCCGCCGGATTGACGTACGTGAAGTGACCGTCCACGTCGCAGTAATAGATGAGGTCCTGCGCGTGCTCGACGATGTGCCGCAGGCGCGTCTCGCTGGCGCGCAGCGCATCCTCGGCCAGTCGCTCGTTCCCTGCCATCTCAGCGCTGCGCGGTCGACGCGCTCCCCGGTTGGAGGTACTTGTCGTACCACGCGACGATGCGGTTCAGGCGATCGAGGAGGTGCTTCTCCTCGCGCAGCCCGTGCGGCTCACGTGGATACAGCACGAGGTCCGCGTCGACGCCGTATCGCTTGAGCCCGCGGTAGAACTGCTGGCTCTGCCCGATCGGATCCGTCGTGTCGTCCTCGCCCTGCAGCAGCAGCGTCGGCGTTTTGACGTTCTTGACGAAGGTCATCGGCGAGCTCTTGATGAAGCCGTCGAGTTTCTCGTACGGCGTTCCGTAGAACCACTCGTCGTACGCCGAGCCGTTCTCGGTGCCGAACTCGCTCGCCATGTCGATGACCGGCGCGCCGGACACGGCGGCCTTGAAACGGCTGGTCTGCGTCACGGCCCACGCGGCCATGTAGCCGCCGTAGGACCACCCGCCGATGCCGAGACGGTTCGGATCCGCGATGCCGCGCGCAATCGCCCAGTCCACGCCGGCCATCACGTCTTTGAAATCGCCGCCGCCCCAGTCCGCGCGGTTCATCTCGACGAAGTGCTGCCCGTACCCGGTCGATCCGCGGACGTTCGGATAGAGCACCGCGTACCCGCGTGCCGCGAGCAGTTGTCCCCACGGTTCGAAGCTGTCCGACCAGCGGCCGGTGGGACCGCCATGGACCAAGACGACAAAGGGCAGAGGGCTAAGGGCAGAGGGCCGAGGGCTGGGCCGAAGCAGCGCCGCTTCGATCTCGACGCCGTCGAAGCTCTCGTACTTGACGAACTCGGGTGCGACGATCGGAACGGACGCCCAGGCCTGATTGACCGTGGTCACCGAGCGAGGAGCCGTGTCCTTGAGCCGCTGGCTCGTGACGTCGGCGTCCGCGAGTTTGATCCACAACTCCGGCGCCTTCGTCGCGGTCTCGCCGACATACGCCCATGTCCCCGTGGACGCGCGCGCGAACGACGACGGGTTCACGCCCATGTCGCCGATCATCCGCGCGCCTCCATCGACGTTGACGACGCCCAAAGTGCTCGCGAAACCGCTCGCGACGTGAACGCCCAGCACGCGATTGTCGATCCACTTCGGCTGGGACGCGGGCTTGTCGAGCCCCGAGGCGGTCAGATTGCGCGTTGAACCTCCAGCCACCGGCCGGACGAAGATGTCGTGCGCGTCGGGACCGTCAACGCGCGCGCCGACGTACGCGAGCATCCGCCCGTCAGGTGACACCGCGAGCGGGCCCATCGGTCCGCGCGGCGCGCCGATTTCGGTGAACCGTCCGTCTTTCACGTCGATGGAGTAGATGCGCTCGTTCCATTGATCGGACGCCGGATTCGGGCTCGCCGCGGCGATCAGGCGATCGCCGGAGGGCAGCCACTCGATCTGGCCGATGCGCCAGTCGACCGTCGTGACCTGCGTCAGCGCGCGTGACGCCAGGTCGAGCATCCACACCCGCGCGCGCCGATCGTCCTTGTCGACGACGCGGCTGTCGTCCTTGTCGCGTTCGCGCTTCTGCCGCGCGTCGGGCTTCGGCTCCGCCATCATCAGCGCGATGCGCGTCCCATCGGGCGACCACCGGAAGGCACCGACGGCGTCCTTGTGGTCGGTCAGCTTCTCGGCTTCGCCGCCGCGCATCGACAGGCGATAGAGCTGCGCCGGTCCTTCGCGATCCGACGTGAACGCGATCGCGCTGCCGTCCGGCGCCCAGCGCGGCGCACCATCGCTCTTGCCGGAAAACGTGAGCGGCCGCGCGCCTGCGCTCGCGACGTCGAGCATCCAGATCGCCCGGGCGCGCGCCGTGCCCTTGACCGGTTCGGTCACGGTGAAGACGAGCCGCGACCCGTCGGGGGAGAACTCGAGATCGCCGATCGCACGGCGGTCCAGGGTCTGTTCCGGCGTCAGCGGAGCTCGCCCTGCACCCTGTCGAGGGGCCGCCTCTATCACAGTCAGGCTCGCCGCGATCGCCAGCGTGACGCATGTCAGGCGTTTCATAAGTTGATGCGACTTACCTTAGCATTAGAGCCCGACAGTGGACACGAAAACGCTCCTCTTCATCGGGCTCGGCGTCGTGCTCGTCATCTACGGGGCAACGATCGTGCGTGGCGGATTCGCCAGGCCCACCTTCCCGCAGACGGCCCTCGGATTCGTGACCGCGTTCTTCGACACGCTCGGCATCGGCTCGTTCGCGACGACGACCACCGTCTTCAAGCTGCGGAACATGGTGCCGGTCAAGCTGATTCCCGGCACGCTCAACGTCGGGCACACGCTCCCGACGATCGCACAGGCGTTCATTTATACGAGCCTCGTGCCCGTTGACGCCAAAACGCTGGTCCTGATGATAGCTGCGGCCTGCGCCGGATCGTGGCTCGGCGTCGGATTCGTCGTGCAATGGCCGAGAAGGCGGATCCAGATAGGCATGGGGCTCGCCCTTTTCGGCGCGGCCGTGGTGCTGTTGATGCAGCAACTCGAGTGGTTTCCGGGCGGCGGCGAGACGCTGGGGCTCTCCGGGCCGCGGCTGGGGGTCGGCCTCGCGGGCAATTTCGCGCTGGGCGTGCTCATGATGCTCGGCATCGGGCTCTACGGACCGTGCATGATCCTGGTCAGCCTGCTCGGGATGAACCCGACGGCGGCGTTTCCGATCATGATGGGCTCGTGCGCGTTCCTCATGCCCACCAGCGCCGTGCGCTTCGTGAAGACGCGCACGTATCACGTGCAGGCCGCGCTCGGCCTGGCGCTTGGCGCCGTCCCGGCCGTGCTCATCGCGGCGCTCCTGGTGAAGTCCCTGCCGATCGGCGTCGTTCGCTGGCTGGTGATCGTGGTCGTCGTGTACACGTCGATCAACATGCTCGCGACTGCGGGAATTGCAGAAGGGCAGGATGGCCATTCCCATGCGTAAACCGGTCGTTCTCATCACCGGCGCCGGAGGCGAGATCGGCCATGGGCTCGTCACGCGGCTCGCGCCCACGGGCGCGCTGATCATCACGCTCGACGTCAACCCGCTCGAGCGGCCGCTCGCGAAGCTCGTCACCCGCGAGTTCACCGGGTCGATCACGGATGCGAGCCTGCTCGATCGCGTGCTGGCCGAATTCGAGGTCGAGCGCGTGTTTCATCTGGCGGCCCTCCTCTCCGCGCGGTCGGAGTTCACGCCGACGACGGCGCATCACGTCAACGTGGAAGGCACGCTCAACCTGTTGGAGTTCGCGCAGCGCCAGGGCGAGTCGCACGGCCGGCCCGTCACCTTCATCTATCCCTCGTCGATCGCCGCGTACGGGCTGCCGAGCCTGGCCGAGAAGGCCGCGGCGGGCCGCGTGCGCGAGGACCAGTACGCCACGCCCACGACGATGTACGGGTGCAACAAGCTGTACTGCGAGCAGCTGGGACACTACTACGCGAAGCACTACAAGCAGCTGTCGGCGGACGCGATCCCCCGCGTCGATTTCCGGTGCGTCCGGTTTCCCGGGCTGATCTCGGCGGTGACGACGCCGTCGGGAGGGACGTCGGACTACGCGCCGGAAATGATCCATTTCGCCGCGCGAGGCGAGCAATACGACTGCTTCGTGAGGCCCGACACGACGATTCCCTTCATGGCGATGCCGGACGGCGTCGAGGCGCTGCTGAAGCTGGCGGCCGCGCCGCGCGATCGGCTCACGCGGACCGCGTACAACCTCACGGCGTTCAGCGCGTCGGCGTCCGGGATCCGCAGCACGGTCCTCGCGGCGTTTCCCGACGCGTCGATCGGCTACGCCGTCGACCAGAAGCGGCAGGGCATCATCGATTCGTGGCCGGCGGACGTCGATGACGCGGCGGCGAGGCACGACTGGGGCTTCAGCCCCGCGTACGACTTCGCCCGCGCGTTCCGCGAGTACCTCATCCCGACGATTCACGAGCGGTACAAGCGGTGATGCCATCGACTGTAACGGCGTTTGCTCCGGCCACGGTGTCGAACGTGGCGTGCGGATTCGACGTGCTCGGATTTCCGCTCGAGTCGCCCGGCGACGAAGTCACGGCGCGGCTGGACGGGACCGGTGTGCGGATCGACGACATCCTCGGCGACAACGGCCGGCTGCCGCGCGAGGCGACGCGCAACACCGCCGGCGTCGCCGCGCAGGCGCTGCTCACACGGCTCGGCGAGCGCCGCGGCGTCGCGCTCACGATTCGCAAGGGCCTTCCGCTGTCGAGCGGGCTCGGCGGCAGCGCCGCGAGCGCCGTCGCAGCCGTGGTCGCCGTCGACGCCCTGTTCGGCGCGCGCTCGTCGCTCGAAACCCTCATGTCCTGCGCGTTCGAGGGCGAGCGTATCGGCGCCGGATCCGCGCACGGCGACAACATCGGCCCGGCGGTCTACGGCGGATTCGTCCTCGTGCGCGTCGCCAATCCGCCGGACGTCATCCGCCTGCCCGTCCCGGCCGGCCTGACCGCGGTCGTCGTGCACCCGGATCTCGAAATCGAAACCGCCAAGGCGCGCGCGCTGCTCGGCGCCACGGTGTCGCTCGGCGACGCGATCCGGCAGTGGGCGAATCTCGGCACGCTCGTCGACGCGCTGCACCGCGGCGATTTCGCGCAGCTCGCGCGATCGCTCGAAGACACGATCGCCGAACCCAGGCGCGCCCCGCTCGTTCCGGGCTTTGCGGCGATCAAGCAGGCCGCGCTCGACGCTGGAGCGCTGGGCTGCAGTCTCTCCGGATCGGGCCCGTCGCTCTTCGCGCTGTGCCGCGACGCGACGTCGGCCGCCGCGGTCGCCGCGGCGATGACGCGTACGGTGAGGCAGCACATCGGGGGCGAGCCTCAGACCTACGTGTCGCCGATCTCGACGCGCGGTGCCCGCGTGTTGTCGACATGAAGTTCCTGTCGACACGCGCCCTTCGGCAACCTCAGGGCGCCCCGCCGGTGTCCTTCACGGCGGCGCTCTTCGACGGTCTGGCGCCCGACGGCGGGCTCTACGTCCCCGAGAAGATTGAACCGTGGACGGCGAGCGAGCTCGCCCGTCTGCCGCGCCGGACGCTCACCGAAATCGGCCTCCGCGCGCTGCGGCCGTTCACGCGCGGCGAGATCGATCCCGCGGTGCTCGAAGCCGTCGTCGTCGAGGCGCTGAACTTCGACATTCCGCTCGTCGAGGTCGAGCCCGGGATCTTCGCGCTCGAGCTCTTTCACGGCCCGACGCTCGCGTTCAAGGATGTCGGCGCGCGCGTGATGGCGCGGATGATGGCGTCGCTGCACCAGGCCGAGGAGCCCCTGACGGTCCTCGTCGCCACCTCGGGCGACACCGGCAGCGCGGTTGCGCACGCGTTCCATCGCGTGCCCCATACGCGCGTCATCATTCTGTATCCCGATGGGCGCGTGAGTCCCACGCAGGAGGCGCAGCTGACGATGTTCAACGGCGAGCGCACGAACGTGCGCGCCTACGCCGTGTCCGGCAGCTTCGACGACTGTCACCGGCTGACGCGCGACGCCTTCGGCGATGCGCCGCTGCGCGCGCGCATGCGGCTGACGTCGGCGAACTCGGTCAACGTTGGCCGCCTCCTGCCGCAGTCGGTCTACTACTTCCACGCCGTCGCGCAGGCGATGACGGCGGGCCGCGTAAACGCGGCCCCTGCGCCCGTGGTCTTCTGCACGCCGAGCGGCAACTTCGGCAACCTGACCGCGGGGCTCATGGCGAAACGCGCCGGCCTGCCGGTCGAGCGGTTCGTCGCGGCGACCAACGCGAACGACGTCGTCCCCGCATACCTGGACTCCGGCCGTTTCGAGCCGCGGCCCTCGATGCCGACCCTGGCGAATGCCATGGACGTCGGCCATCCGAGCAACTTCGAGCGCATGACGTGGCTCTACGGCGGCGATCTCGAGGCGATGCGCCACGACATCGCCGGCAGCCGGCACACCGACGACGAGGTGCGCGCGACGATCCGTCAGGTCTTCGAGACGCGCGGCTACCTGCTCGATCCGCATTCGGCGATTGGTTATTTGGGGTTGACGCGTTTCGTGGCGTCCGGCTTCAGCCGGACAGGCGTGGGGATCTTCCTCGCGACCGCGCATCCCGCGAAGTTCGCCGAGATCGTCGAACCGATCATCGGCCGGCCCGTCGAGAAACCCGCGCCGCTGGCCGACGCGCTCGCGCGGCCGCGCTACATCATCCGGATCGACGCATCGCTCGACGCCGTCCGCGGCCTCTTGACCAACGACTGACGACCAACGACTACGACGCCCAGTTCCTCCGTTCGACGAACGTGTGTGGCTCGAGCGGCCGGCCGAGCGGAAAGTGCGCGGCGTCGCGGCGCGCGGCCCAGAGCAGTACCGGGCCCACGACGCGATCGATCGTGGTGGTCATGCCGCCCCACTCGCGCTCGATGTCCCTTCGCAACGCGCCGATGCGATCGCTGACGTCCCGGTTGGACTCTCGCAGGTAGCGCTCCATCGCCCAGAGCGCTGCGCCCCAGCCGCGCCGCAGTTTGTTCGCGTCCTCGGCCACCCGCGCCCGGACGCGCGCATCGGCATCGTTGCGGTACCGGCGCCAGCCGGCCAGCATCGTCCGCATCATCCGGTACAGCGTCGGGCCATTGATTCGATAGTCGCGCTCGAACGCGCCGTCGAGCCACGTCTTCGAATCGTCGCGCGCGATTGAGGCGTGCGCGAAGTTGAACTTGTACTGACCGTGAATGTCGGCCAGGTCGATGCCGTCGAGCATGCGTCCCTGCGCCTCCATTTCGGCGTGCAGCGGCGTGCCCGGGACCGGCGTGTAGAGCATGAACTGATGCGCGTCGGCGTCGTGAGCGATCGCGTGATCGATCTCCTCGCTCATCGTGTCCGGCGAGTGATGTTCCATCCCGACGATCGTGGATCCCTGGACGCGGATGCCGTGCGCCTGCAGCTCGCGAGTCAGCGCGACCGTATCGGCGTCCTTGAGCTTGACGTACGACGCCTGCGCCGACTCGAAGCCCATCCATACCCAGGTCACGCCGAGCTCGACCAGCTGGCGCATCTCGTACTTCCGGATCGCGTTGGCCGACGAAAACACGAACAGCGACCAGGCCTTGCCGCCCCGCTTCATGTGCTCGAGCAGCTCGAGCGCGCGGCGTTTGTACAGCAGGAAGTTCTCGTCCATCATGAAGAACGTGCGAACCTTGAGTGTCCGCTCGACGTCGCACATCACGTCGTACAGCTGGCGGCCGGTGTCGTAGAAGTTGATGAATTTGCCTTTGCCGCCGAAGAACGACGAGGTCGTGCAGAAGTTGCAGCCCATGGGACACCCAACCGACGGGATGATCGTCGCGGCGGGATCGCCGCCGCCGCGCGGCCCTTTCAATCCCATTAGCCTGAAATCGAACGATGAGGCGATCGCCGGATGCACGATCGGCGCGTCAACCGGCTCGCCGAGAAACTCGCGGAACCAGCGGATGCCTTCGCCTTTGACGATGTGATCGGCGTCGATCATGCGCTCGACGCCAGGTAGCGCCGCGACGTGGCCGCCGACGACGATGGTGGACTGCGGAGAAAACGTCCGGACGAGCCGGCACATCTCGCGGATCTTGCCGACGTTGACAATGATGCCGGAGAGGCCGACGACGTCGTAGCGATGGCGCGTCAGCTCGCGCACGAAGCGCTCGCGCGTGGGGAAGTCGAGCACGGTCGACGGCGCGGCGATGTTGTGCTGGATCATCATGATGCCCCACGAGCGGTGCGACATCCGCAGCGAGAACGGTCCCTGCGCGCGCGTGACCTGGTTGTGATACAGCTCCATCGGATTCATCGCGCGGCTGCCGAACTCATCGTCTTGAGCGAAGGGACCGAACACAGAGGAGAGGAGAATGCGCATCGTGCGATCGTAGCCGCGATTCGCGCGCGTGTATTACGATTCGCAGTCAGATTCGATGTTCACGTATAAGACCTTTATCCTCCAGTCGCTCCTCATTCACGGCGTGCGTCCGACCGAGCACACGCCGCCGGAGGTCGCGCGCGATTTTCTGCGCGACCTCTACAAGTACGAAATCCGCCGGCTGCGCGAGCGCTACATGCGGCAGGAATTTCCGAAGAAGGAGTACGCGGAGAAGGTGGACGCGCTTCGCCGGAAGTACCCCGCGCTCTCACTTCCGGCATCGCAGTGGATCGAGTCGTCCTAGAATGCCACGCCCACGTTGATCAGCCGCGGAACGGGCCACACGCTCGGCGCGGCGCTGCGCGATCCGGCCGCCAGTCGGGTCATTCCGAACCCGAGGCTGATGCTCGTCCGCTGCTGCCTGCCGAGGAGCCACGCGCGCCCGACATCGAGGCCCGCGCCCGGGACCGTGTCCGCGCCGTGCGCGTAGTCATGAAAGCTGAAGATGCCGGCGTGTGCGCCGAGATAGAAACCGTCAAGGGGAGTCTGAGCCGGGTACCAGCGGACCATGACCGAGGCGCTGGCGTACTCCGACGGGATTGCCGAGGCAGAGGCGACCCAGGTCGTCGCCGGGCCCACCGTCCGTTCGTACTCGACATTCCACCAGGTCAGAAGATCGCCAAATGGATTGGTGGATAGCACCTGATGCGTGGCCGCGGGCGCCGCTTCCTGTGTCTGGGCCTGCGCGGTTCCGGCGCACAGCGCCACGGCGGCGATGAGGGTGAGTCGAGGAAGAGTCGTCATAATGCACTCCATTGGCGCCCGTCGAGTTTGTCCACGGGCCGTTCTCACTGGATAATGCGAAAGCCCTTCAGCGATCGGCTCAATGAGCACTGACCACGCCCAACCGCCTGATGCAGAGGCGCTTGCTCCGCTCGTGTACGACGAGCTCCGCCGGCTTGCCGGGGGTTTCATGCGCGGGGAACGCCCGGGCCAGACGCTGCAGGCGACCGCGCTCGTCCACGAGGCGTATCTCCGTTTGGCCGGCGCCGGGACGCCGTGGCACGACAAGCAGCATTTCATCGGCATCGCCGCGCGATCGATGCGGCAGATCCTGGTCGAGCGCGCGCGCGCAAGAGGCGCGCAGAAGCGCTGGGGTGGACTGGATCGCGTGTCGCTGACCGACGCCCTCGCGCGCGCGGTGCAGGAGGACGCGATGCTGCCGGCGCTTGATGAGGCGCTTACGCGCCTCGAGCAGATCGATCCGGAGCAGGCACGGATTGTCGAACTGCGCTACTTCGTGGGTCTCGGCATCGACGAGACCGCCGAGGCGCTCGGGATGTCGCCTGCGACGCTCAAGCGGCGCTGGAGCCTCGCGCGCGCCTGGCTGTTTCGAGAGATGGGCGGCGCTCCGGCATGACACCGGATCAGCGGCGGCGCGTCCGCGATCTGTTCGAAGCTGCGCTCGATCTCGACGCCGCGGCTCAACGCCAGTGGATTGCGGACGCGGCGGCCGACGATCCGCTCGTGCGCGACGAAGTGCATTCACTCCTCGCGCACCATTCCCGCGCCGGCGCGTTCCTGTCGGCGCCGATCGTCGATCGCATGCCGCAGCTGCTGGACGACGAGCCGATCGCGGCCGGCACGGTGATTGGCACATATAC
>Ga0326726_10000933_pt1 | contig 26999 bp, 24 predicted proteins | sample MHFenrmetagenome_2_FD_207603 | JGI IMG/M metagenome (GOLD analysis project Ga0326726, IMG submission 207603) | Lab enriched peat soil microbial communities from Michigan Hollow, Ithaca, NY, United States - MHF15MN | ecosystem: Environmental > Terrestrial > Soil > Wetlands > Peat | place: USA... | reverse complement strand
GCTCGCGACCCAGAATCGCACGATGTCGGCGCCGTATTTCTTGATCAGGTCCTGGGGAGCGACGACGTTGCCGAGCGACTTCGACATCTTGCGACCCTGCCCATCGACGACGAAGCCGTGCGTGATGACCCCGTCGTACGGCGCGTCGCCGTAGAGCGCGACCGAGGTCAGGAGTGACGACTGGAACCAGCCCCGGTGCTGGTCGTGGCCTTCGATGTAGAGGTTGGCGGGCCGGTTGCCGGCGGGCCGGACGAGCTCGGGCCACTCTCCCGAGCGCAGCACGGCCATGTGCGAGACGCCCGAGTCGAACCAGACGTCCATGATGTCGGTCTCGGCCTCGAACGCGGCGCGGTCGAAGCCGCGCAGGTCCGCCCCGGGCGGAAGGAAGTCCGTCGCCGGCCGCGCGTACCAGGCATCGGCGCCTTCCGCCGCGAAGATCCCGGCCACGCGGTCGAAGAACCTCTTCTGCTCGGCGGCAGAGTCGCTCCACGGGTAGACGCCGGCCCGCTCGCCGTCGCGCATGGCGTAGAGGAGCGTGATGGGGGAGCCCCAGTGGCGCTGCCGCGAGATGACCCACTCGCGCCGGTTTTCGACCATCCCGAAGATGCGCTGCTCGCCCCAGGCGGGCGTCCACTGGAGCTTCGGGATCGCCTCGAGGGCTCCGCGGCGCACGTCGGTCGTCGGGTCGTCGAGGCGCACGAACCACTGCACGGTCGCCCGGAAGATGACCGGGTTCTTGCAGCGCCAGCAGTGCGGGTATTCGTGGCGGAACCCCGTGTCGAGGCCGACGAGAGCGCCGGCGGCCTTCAAGTCCTCGACGATCTCCGCGTTCGCCTCGAGGACCTTCCTGCCCTTGTACTTCGCGACCGTCGTGTAGCGGCCGGCCTCGTCCACGGGCGAGAGGATCGGAAGGTTCTCGCGCCGGCCCGTCAGGAAATCGTCCTCGCCGTGGCCGGGCGCCGTGTGGACGAGGCCCGTGCCCGTGTCCATGGTGACGTAGTCGCCCGCGACGACGCGGAAGGACCGCCCCTGCTCCTCGGCGGTCAGCTCGCCGCGCGATTCGGCCGGGAGGGGGTGGCCGTAGACCGCGCCCACGAGCGATCGCCCGGGCACCAGCGGGCCGCGGTGCCAGGCCTTCCAGCCGGCGTCCTTGGCCACGCGGTCGACCAGCCGGTCGGCGACGAGGTAGTGGCGGCCGTCCGCCGACACCCAGGAGTAGGACTCCTCGGGGTGAATCGCGATCGCGACGTTCGCGGGGATCGTCCACGGGGTCGTGGTCCAGGTCAGGAACGCGGCGTTCTGGATGCGCTCGTTGCCCGACCGGAACTCCGTCGGAAACGCCACGTACACCGCGGGATCCGTGCGCTCCTCATATTCGAGCTCGGCCTCGGCCAGCGCGGTGCGGTCGGTGAAGCACCACCGGACCGATTTCAGGGCACGGTAGACGAGATTCTTCCCGTAGAAGCCGCCGAACGCCCGAGCGATCTCGGCCTCGAACGGGTAGCTCATCGTCATGTAGGGGTGATCCCAGTTGCCGCCGACGCCGAGGCGCTTGAACTCCTCGCGCTGGATTTCGATGAACTCCTGGGCGTAGGCGCGGCAGGCCTGCCGGATCTGGACGGCGCTCATGTCCCGTTTCTTCGAGCCCAGCTTCTTGTCCACCTGTTGCTCGATCGGGAGGCCGTGGCAATCCCAGCCCGGAACGTAGGGCGCGTCGAAGCCCATCATCGCGCGGCTGCGCACGACGACGTCTTTCAGGATCTTGTTGAGCGCGTGGCCGATGTGGATGTGGCCGTTGGCGTAGGGCGGCCCGTCGTGCATGACGAACCTCGGGCGGCCCGCGGCCTCGCGCCGGATGAGGGCTTCGAGCCCGAGTTTGTTCCAGGCCTCGAGCTGCAGGGGCTCGCGCCGGGCCAGGTCCGCCTTCATCGGAAAGTCGGTCCGGGGCAGGTTCAGCGTGCTCTTGTAGTCGGGCGCGTCGCTCATGGGAGGGCGCAGTTTAGCGTAAGGGCGCGGCGGCCGGACCTCCGGTGACGAGCGCGACGACGGCCGCCGCGATGTCGCGGCCGTGGGTGATCGACACTTCGCAGAGGCGCACGTCGAGGGCCCGGGCCCGGTCGAGCGCCTTCCCGTGAAACGCGAGCAGGGGCTTTCCGCGCGGATCGCGGCCGATCTCGATGTCGCGGAACGCGAGGCCGCGCCAGCCGAGACCGAGCGCCTTCATCGCGGCTTCCTTGGCCGCGAATCGCCCGGCGACGTGCTCGGCGAAGGCGCGGGGATGCCGGCGGGCGGTCCGGATCTCTCCCGGACGGAAGACGCGCGCGAGGAATCGCTCGCCGTGCCTCTCCAGGACGCCGGCGACGCGGTCGACCTCGGTCAGGTCGAGGCCGAGAAGCAGGCGGCCCTCTCCCGGGCCCGGCGTCGCAGCGCCGCTCATCGGGCGGCGATCCTCTCGACGGCGCCGCGGGGATCGGCGCTTTCCTGGAAGAGCCGGATCGCGGCGACGCCGCTGATCCGGTCCCGGTAGGGCTCGAGCTCGGGCAACCGGCTTTCGTCCACGCCGCCGATGGCGTAGACCTCGCAGGAGTGGCTGTCGCGGCGCGGAAGCCCCGCGAGCGCGGCCGGCCCGAGAGGCGGCCCGAAGGCCCGCTTGGAGGGCGTGTCGAAGACCGGCCCGATGACGACGAAGTCGGCGCCCTGCGCGATCGCTTCCCCGGCCTCGGGCGCGGAGTGCGTCGAGACGCCGATGCGAAAGCCGCGGGGCGTGTTGGCCCGGACCTTCGGCAGGGGCAGCCCGCTCGCGGGAAGGTGAACGCCTGTCGCCCCGGCCGCCACCGCGATGTCGAAGCGCCGGTGAACGTAGAGGGGCACCAAATCTCCGATGCGGCCGCGCGCCTCGCGGGCTCGCGCAAGGAGTGTTCGGTCGTCGGCCGGCGTCTCGCGCAGCGAGACGGCGAGGTCGGGGGCGCCGGCCAGGCTCGCGAGAAGATCCGCGAGGCCCGCGTCGCCGAGCGCGGCGCGGTCGGTGACGTAGAGAGCCTTCATTCGCCCCTGGCGCCGGCGTCGCGCGCCTCGAGCCCGCGGGTCAGGTTGCGCAGGTCGGCGATTCCGGCCGCGAGGTGAACCAGACCGAGGCCGGAAACGAAGCCGCGGAAGAAGCCGGAGCCGAGGACCCCGGGAAGGGGATGCCCGGTCCAGGGCCGGAGGAGAAGGTACACGCCGACCGCCGTGCAGTAGAAGACGAAAATGGCGTTGGCGAGCAGGGAAAGTGCTCTCCGGCTCATGGGAGCCGGTCGCCCGGATCCAGGGTTCGCGCGGTCACTGGCCGGGATTGTCTCAAAAAAAAGACCGCGCCGGATGGCGCGGTGTGAAGAGGAGGAAACCTCGGAAGAATTCTCGTCAGCGGGTGCCCGGCGGCCGCGCGGAGGAGCTCGGCGGCGGCGCCGGCGCCGGCCGCGGTGCGGGCGCCGGCGGCGGCGCTGAATGCTGCGGAGGGGGCGCAGGCGAGCGCGGCTGCGGCGCCGTCTGCGGCGGGGCGGCAGGTCGCGGAGCCTCGCGGGGCGCGGGGGCCGTGGAAGCGCCGCGGTCGTGCTGCTGCGGAACCGGGGAACCGTTGGGGCTTCGCGGCGCGGTCTCCCTGTACGACGAGCCGCTCCCGTCGGGTGTGCGGCGTCCGGGCACGGATCCCTCGATCACGCGGCGGGCCGGAGGCATCGAGGAGCCGTGCGAGCGCCAGTCCTCGCCGCCCCGACCGGAGGCGTCCGACCGTTCGGCCTGAGGCTGGGTGTTGCGCGTGTTGCGGCCGGTGTCGGCGGACGAAGCGTCGGTGCGCGGCGCGCTGCCGGTGTCGGCGCGGGCCCGCCAGTGCTCGCGGTTCTCCCGTCCCGCCGTGTTGACGTCGGGGCTCTGTCGGGAAGCCTCCGGAACTCGGCCGGGCTCGCCGCCCCCGGTGCGGGTGCGCCAGGCCTGGGTCGTCTCCGAGCGCTGCTCCTGCCGGAGGTCGGTTTGGCGCAGGTCGGGGCGCGTGGCCTGGTTCGCCGGCTCGGCCGGACGGCCCGTTCCCCGGATGACGGTGCGACCGGTCGCGCGATCCGTCTCGATCCGCGTGGTGCTCTCGACATGGACGCCGCCGCGGCCGCGCTCGACGACGGTGGCGCCCCGGGGCGCCAGGTCGGCCGCGCCCGGACCGCTCAGCCGCCCGCGGTCGGCGACGACCGCTCGGTCGCGCAGCGTGTCCACGCTCGCGCGCGGCAGTTCCCGGTCGCGGGCGAGCACGGGCTCGAGGCGCTGCTCGGTTTCGCGGTCGGCCGTGCGCTGGATGGCCCGGGGGGCCTCGCGGAGGTAGTCGCGCATCGAGTCCCGCACTCCAACGCCCGTGCGGGTGCTCAGGACAATTGGGCGCGAGGAGATCGCGAGCTGGCCGCCGAGGCGATCCACGACCCGGGTTCCGGGAACGATGTCGACGCGTCCCCGGGTCGTTCCGAAGCCATTGGAGCCCGTGAAGTTCCACCCGCGCAGGTCGACGCGGCGCGTCGCATACGTGCCGTTCAGGGCGAAGGCGAGGCCGGCCCGGGGATAGGACCAGCTCTTGTAGTAGTTGTTCCACCACGGCGAGTAGTAGCCGTACCAGCCGTTCGGGCACCACCCGACGTATCCGGGCGTGTAAGCCCAGGTTACCCACGCGGGGGAGTACACGTAGCCCGGGGCCCAGCACCAGCTGTTCCAGCCGGTGTCGAAGAACCAGTTGCCGTAGTGGTTGGGGTACCAGCCCCAGGGATCCGCCGACCACCAGGTCAGGCCCGCCGGCGTGTAGTACCAGCTGCCGGACGAGTAGGGAGTCCAGCCCATTGCGACCGAGGGACGCCAGACGTAGGTCGAGTAGGTGGAGTTGTAGTCCCAGTTGCCGTAGCCGTCGAGCGACGCGACGTCGCCGGCGTAGTCCTCGCCGACGTACTGGCTCGACGCGTTCTGCGGCGAGTCGTAGGTGACCGAGAGCCGGTCCGCGGCCCAGCTGTCGAAGCGGTCGTGCGAGAAGCTGCCTCGGGCGAGCTCCGGCTCTTCCTCGCCGTGAGCGAGCAGGTAGTTGCCGGCGCGCACGGTGTAGGAGCCGGCGGGGCTGCGCACCTCGACCGAGCCGGCGCGCACGACGACGGCGGTGCCGTGGCGGGGGTCGGCGTTGACGCGCACGCGCGAACCGGAGTTCGCGTAGACGGTGACGTCCTCCGTGTCCACGCGCGGCACGGCCTTCTCGTCCGAGCCCACGACCGACAGGATGACCGACCCCTCCCTGAGAGAGATCGCGGAAACCTCGTCATCGGAACCCTGCTGCGCGTAGAGCGACACGAACTGCACCGACGTGCCGCCTCCCACGTGCAGGACGCTGCCTTCGGCCAGAGCGACCTCGGCGCGGCCGGGGTCGTCCGTGCGCAGCTCGTCGCCGGGGGAGATCGGGAGGTTGCCCCGCGCCTCGACGGTTCCGTTCAACCCCGACACGACCGTCACCTCGCCCGAGACCTCGCGGACGTAGGAGTAGGCGCTGCGACGCTCCGTCTGCGCCGTCACCGCGGCCGCCGTGAGAGCGATCGAGGCCGCCAGGATCGCGATTGGCCGGGTCGTCATCGGACTGTCTCCCCGCTCCTGCATAGAGCGAGGGACGTGCCATCGCGGCGGCTTGCCCGCAGGTCAAGAATATGCTCTAAATCAAGGACTTATGGCTTCGTCGGGGTGGGGAGCGGGTGGGCCTGTGTCATGCAGGGGGGACAGCCTTGGGAGCGCCGAGGACAGGCGGGGCGCGTCTTGATTCGGGACATCGTGCACTTCGGGGACCCGCGGCTGACGGCCGAGAACGAGGAAGTCGACGCCACGCGCGAGGACCTCTCGGGTCTCGTGGCCGAGATGGTCGCAACCTGCCACGCCGCGCCGGGCGTCGGCCTCGCCGCGCCGCAGATCGGCGTCAACCGGAAGATCGCGATCATCGACCTCTCGGTCGGAGCGGACCCGAACGGCGTCATCGTCCTGGTCAACCCCGTCCTGATCGAGAGCTCCGGCGAACAGAAGGAGGAGGAGGGCTGCCTCTCCGTGCCGGACCTCGCCGAAAAGGTCGTGCGTCCCGCGCGGGTGAGAGTCCGGGCTGCCGACGCGTCCGGGACCGTGCGCGAGGTCGAGGGCACGGGGCTCCTTGCGAGGGCCCTCTGCCACGAGACCGACCACCTGAACGGGCTGCTCTTCGTCGACCGGCTCCGGGGATTGAAGCGCGAGCTGACCTGGCGAAAAATCCGACGCGCGAAGGAAAAGGGGATCTGGTGAGCCTCAGGGTCTTCAACACGCTCGGCCGCCGGCTCGTGGATTTCGAGCCGCTCGACGCCGGCCATGTCCGGATGTACACGTGCGGACCGACCGTCTACAACGTCGTCCACATCGGCAACCTGCGCACGTTCCTCTGGGAGGACGTGCTGCGACGGCACCTCATCGCCCGCGGCTGGCGGGTCACCCAGGTCATGAACCTGACCGACGTGGACGACAAGACGATCCGCGGCGCCGCCGAGGCTAAGCTTCCGCTCAAGGACTTCACGACGAAGTACGCCGATCTCTTCTTCCGGGACATCGACCGACTGGGGTTCCAGCGCGCGGAGCAGTACCCTCGCGCGACCGATCACATTCCCGGCATGCAGGAGATCACGGCGAAGCTGCTCGAGCGCGGCCACGCCTACGAGTCGGAAGGCTCCGTGTACTTCCGGATCGCGACGTTCCCCGGCTACGGCAAGCTCTCGGGCATCGACCTCGATCGGGCGCGTCGCGGCGAGCGCGTGGCCGACGACGAGTACGAGAAGGAAGACGTCAAGGACTTCGTCCTGTGGAAGGCCGCAAAGGCGGGCGAGCCGTCGTGGCCCTCGCCGTGGGGGCCGGGCCGGCCGGGCTGGCACATCGAGTGCTCGGCAATGAGCATGAAGTACCTCGGCGAGCACTTCGACATCCACACGGGCGCCGTGGACAACATCTTCCCGCACCACGAGAACGAGATCGCGCAGAGCGAGGCCGCGACGGGCCAGCCCTTCGTCGACGTCTGGCTCCATGCCGAACACCTGATCGTCGACGGCGAGAAGATGGCCAAGTCGAAGGGCAACTTTTTCACGCTCGACGACGTCCTCTCCCGCCGCAACGATCCGACGGCGGTCCGCCATCTGCTTCTCTCCGTGCCGTACCGCCGGAAGCTCAACTTCACGTTCGACGCGCTCGCGGGCTCGGCGGCCGCGGTCGACCGCGTCCGGTCGGCGGCGGCCCGCATCGCCGAGGTCGCGGCAGGCGGCGCGAAGAAGCCGGGCGCCTTTCCGGCGGCCGAGCGCGGGGGGAAGTTCGTCGCGGATTTCCAGGCGGCGATGGACGACGACCTGAACACGTCGGAGGCGCTCGGGACGCTCTTCCCGTTCCTGCGCGAGGTGAACGCGGCGATCGACGGCGGGACGCTCGACGCCGAAGGGGCCTCGGCCGCCGCGGCGGCGTTGCGCCGCGCCGACGCCGTCCTCGGCCTGCTGCCGGCCGCCGAGGAAGTCCTTCCTGCCGAGATCGAGGCCCAGATCGCGGCGCGCCTGGCCGCGAGGAAGCGGCGCGACTTCGCCGAGGCCGACCGCATCCGCAATGACCTGGCCTCGAAGGGCATCGTCCTGGAGGACGGCCCCTCCGGGACGAGGTGGAAGCGGGCGTGAGAGGCGAGGCGAGGAGTTGGTGTCCGGGCGCCCTTGACAGCCCACGGGAGCGGCGGGATGATGCCGGTTCGATGACGACGGCGCGCCGTTCGGGCAACTGGTGGTGGCGGGGGAAATCCCGGTAGGGCGAAAGAGCGCCCTGCCGAACGCCTTCGGCCGGGGCAATCCAGAACGACGAGAATCGCAACCCCCGGCCCGGATGGGCTCGGGGGTTTTGATTTATGGGCAACGTGATGCCGATTCCGGCCCGCATCGCTTCGCTCGCGCCGAAGGACGCGGCCGACGCGGCGCGCCTGACTGCGCGCGTCCCCGCCGGCGCGAACGCCATCGAGTTCCGCATGGACCTGGCCGAGCGCCCCATCCCGGCGAAGGCGCTCGTCGGGCTCGACCCGCGGCCCTCCATCCTGACGTGGCGTTCGCTCGGAGAGGGTGGCAGCTTCTCCGGCTCGGCGGACGACTACCGGCGGCTCGTGACCGAGGCGTACGACGCCGGCGCGACCGTCGACATCGAGCAGGCGCGCGGCCTTCTCGGCGAGCGGGCGGCCTTTCCGGAGAGGGAGCGAACCCTCGCCTCGCTTCACTCGCCCTTCTCGCTGCCCGCCGACTGGGAGGAGCGGCTCTCGGCGATGCGGTCGACCGGCGCACGGGCCGCCAAGCTCGTCGCGGGCGCGGCCGATCTGGCGGGCGGCCTGCGAATCGCCGAGCTGCAGAGGAAGCACGCCGACGGCCGAGTGGCGATCTTTCCCATGGGGCCCGCGAGCGCGCCGGGGCGCGTCCTTTCTGCGCTCTTTGGCGGGGCCCTCGTCTACGGCCCGGTCGAACGCGACACGGCGCCGGGTCAGCTGCCGATCGGCGACCTGCTCGCCACCTACGAAGTCGATCGCGCGCGGTCGATCGAAGCCCTCTTCGGCGTCGTGGCCGGGAGCACGGCACGGTCGCTGTCGCCGCGGCTGCACAACAGGCTCTTTCGCTCCCGCGATCTGCCGTTTCTCTATCTGCCGCTGCAGGTCGCGGACTTCGAGCGGGAGAAGCCGCACGAGATCGACTTCGACCCTCCGTTCCGCGGCTTCGCCGTCACGCAGCCCTGGAAGCTCGCGGCGGCGCGTTTCGGGCGGCCGTCGGAGGACGTGCGGCTGATCGGCGCCTCGAACACGCTGGTGCGCGACGCCGGCGGCTGGCGCGCCGAGAACACCGACGTGGACGGCGTCTTCGATCCTCTGGCCGACCATGGCACCGGCGAGGGAAGGAGCGCGATCGTGGTCGGCGCGGGCGGCGCGGCGCGCGCCGTCATCGTCGCCGCGCGGCGTCTCGGTTACGAGGTGACCGTCACGGCCCGGCGCGACGCCGAGGCCGACCGGGTGGCCGAGGCGATGCACGTCGACTCGCTCGCGTGGGCCGACCTCGCCGCGACCGAGGCGGATCTCTACGTCAACGCGACCCCGGTCGGCTGGGGCGACGACGAGCCCCCGGCGATTCCGCCGGCGCTCTTCGAAGCGCGGCCTCTCGTCTTCGACTGCGTCTACCGGCGCGACGGCCGCGAGACCGCGACGATCCGGGCGGCGCGGGCGGCGAAGTGCCCGACCATCGAGGGGCTCCAGATGTTCGCCGTGCAGGCGGTTCGGCAGTCACAGCTGTTCGGCGTGAAGGGCGCAACGACGGACGAGGTGCTGGGGATCCTTCGCGAGGGCTTCGCCTCGTGAAGGCGCCAGGCGCGGAGCGGGAGGATTTTCGCGCCCGGGCCAGGGCCGGCCACTGCGTGCCGGTCGCGCGCGTCTTTCCGTCGGACCTGCTCACACCCGTGATGCTCTTTTCGAGGATGCGCGATCCGGGCGAGGAGTCGTTTCTGCTCGAGAGCGTCGAGGGCGGCGAGTCCATCGCCCGGTACACGTTTCTCGGGACGCGGCCCGTCGCCCGCTGGGAGTTGCGCGACGGCGTCGCGCGGCTCGAGCGCGACGGCCAGGCCGCGCGCGCCGCGGGGCTGCCTCTCCAGGCGCTCGAGAAGCTCGTGCGCCGGGCTCCCTTCGTGGCGGACCCGGACCTTCCTCCGCTCGCGGCCGGGGCGGTCGGCTTTCTCTCCTACGACGCGGTGCGGCTCTTCGAGGAGATTCCGGATCGCCACGCCAGGGAGGGGCAGATCCCCGACGCGCTGTTTCTCGTCTTCGACGCGGTCCTGGCCTTCGACCATCCGCGCCAGCGGCTGCTCCTGCTGACGACTCTCGATCTGACGGCGGGCGACGACGCGGGCGCGGAAGTCGACCGGGCGATCGCGAGGCTGGACCGGCTCGAGGCGCACACGCTCGGCCGCGTGACGGCTCCGGCGCCCGCGGCCCGCGCCGCCGCCGCGAACAGCGAGCCCTCGTTCGAGCCGATCGTTCCGAAGGAGCGGTTCCTCGAGGCCGTCGGCGTGATCAAGGAGGCGATCGCTTCCGGCGAGGTCTACCAGTGCGTGCTCTCGCAGCGCTGGACCGCGCGCCTCGACGTGGATCCCTTCGATGTCTACCGGGCGCTGCGAGCGCTCAACCCGTCGCCGTATCTCTACTACCTCGAGTCGCGCGAGGCGACGGTCCTCGGCTCCTCGCCGGAGATGCTGGTGCGCTGCCGCGGCCGCGTCGTCGAGACGCGCCCGATCGCGGGGACGGCCCCGCGCGGCGCGACGCCCGAGGACGACGCGCGGCTGGCGGCCGCGCTCCACGCCGATCCGAAGGAGCGCGCCGAGCACGTCATGCTGGTGGACCTCGCTCGCAACGACCTCGGGCGCGTCTGCGCGACCGGGAGCGTCTCGGTCGAGCGCTATGCCGTCGTGGAGAAGTTCTCCCACGTGCAGCACCTCGTCTCCGAGGTGCGCGGCCTTCTCGCGTCCGGCCGGTCCGCCGCGGACGTCCTGGCCGCGTGCTTTCCGGCCGGGACACTGACGGGCGCGCCCAAGATTCGCGCGATGGAACTGATCGACGGTCTCGAGGCGTGCCGGCGAGGCATCTACGGCGGCGCCGTCGGATATTTCGACGCCGCCGGCAACTGCGACCTGGCGATCGCCATTCGCACGGCCGTCGTCGAGAAGGGGCACTGGAGGATCCAGGCCGGCGCCGGCATCGTCGCCGACTCCGTCGCGGAGCGCGAATACGCCGAGGCCGAGTCCAAGGCCGCCGCCCTCTTGCGCGCCATCGGCCTCGCCCGGGAATGGTTTCCATGATCTTCGTCGTCGACAACTACGACTCGTTCACCTACAACCTCGTGCAGGCGCTCGGGAAGCTCGACGAGCGCGTCGAGGTCGCGCGCAACGATCGCTTCGACCCGGCCGCGGTGGCGCGGTCGAACCCGCGCGCCATCGTCCTCTCGCCGGGGCCGGGAAGGCCCGAGGCGGCCGGACGGTCTCTCGCGATGATCGGCGAGGCGGAGCGGGCCGGGATCCCGCTGCTCGGCGTGTGCCTCGGGCACCAGGCGATCGCCGCGTTTCACGGTGGAGCGGTGGTGCGGGCGCCGGCGCCGCGGCACGGAAAGAGCTCCGCGGTGACGCACGACGGCTCGGCGCTCTTTAACGCGGTGCCGAGCCCTTTCGAGGCCGGGCGATACCATTCGCTCGTCGTGCGCGAGGAGGAGCTCCCCGCGGATCTTGCCGTGACGGCGCGCAGCGACGACGGCCTCGTCATGGCGCTGGCCCACCGCTCGAAGCCCGTTTACGGCGTCCAGTTCCATCCGGAATCGGTGCTGACGCCCGAGGGCGAGAGGCTCCTCGCGAACTTCGTCGGGGTGAAACGATGACTCCCGCGGTCGCGGAGGCGCTGAGGGTCGTGGCGGACCGGAGGGCGCTGGCCCGGCCGCTCGCCGAGGCGGCCTTCGGGGACCTCATGGACGGGCGAGCGACCGAGGCGCAGAAGGGCGCGATCCTCCTCGGGATCGCGACCCGTGGCGAAGCCGCCGACGAGATCGCCGGCGCCGTCGCGGCTCTGCGGCAACGGATGCGCCGCGTCGCAACCCGCCGCGCTCCGCTGCTCGACACGTGCGGCCCGGGCGGCCTCGGGCGCGACCTCTTCAACATCTCGACGGCCGCCGCGATCGTCGCGGCCGGCGCCGGGGCCGCGGTCGCCAAGCACGGCAACCGCTCGATCTCCTCGCGCGTGGGGTCAGCGGACATCCTCGAAGCGAGCGGCGTGCGAGTAGACCTCGAGCCCGCGGCGGCGGGCCGCGTGCTGGACGACGTGGGCCTCGCGTTTCTCTTCGCTCCGAGCTTTCACCCTGCGATGCGGGAGCTGGGCACGGTCCGGCGCGAGCTCGGCATCCGGACGATTTTCAATGCCCTCGGGCCGCTCGCCAACCCGGCCGGCGCCACGCGCCAACTGATCGGAGTGGGGCGGCCGGACCTCGTGCCCCTGCTCGCCGAAGCCCTGGCCGCTCTCGGCAGCGAGCGCGCGATCGTGTTCCATTCGGAGGCCGGCCTCGACGAGCTCCTGCCGGGCACTCCGGCCTTGGGTGTCGAGGTCGTCGATGGCGGGACCCGCCCCTGGAGCTTCGACCCGGCGGACCTGCCGCAGCGGCCCGTGTCGGTCGAGGACCTGAAAGGCGGCGACGCGGCGGAGAACGCTCGAATGCTGGCGAGGTTGCTCGATGGGGAGCCCGGTCCACGGCGGGAGGCGGTCCTCGCCAACGTCGCCGTCGCGCTCGTCGTCGAGGGCCGGGCGCAAGACGCTCGCGACGGATACGAGCAGGCTCGCGCGGCGCTCGACGCAGGCGCGGCCGCCCGGAGTTTCGAGAGGCTGAAGGAGGCCTCGCGCGCGGCATGAGCGACATCCTGGCGGAGATCCTGGCGTCCAAGCAGACGCGCCTCTCGCGCGGCGAGTACGCGCCGCGCGGCCAGGCGTCCCGGCCGAGCGACGGCCCGTCTCTTCTCGCCTCGCTGCGGCGACCGGGCCGCCGGATCATCGCCGAGTTCAAGGCACAGTCGCCGTCGGCCGGGCAGATTCTGACCAGCCCGGACACGAAGGTCGAGAGCTTCGCCCTCTTCTACCGGCGCGGCCACGCCGCCGCCATCTCGGTCGTGACGGAGCAGGATCACTTCGGCGGCGACCCGGCCTGGATCCCGCGCGTCAAGGCCATGTCGGGGTTGCCGGTTCTCATGAAGGACTTCGTCTTCGACGAGCGGCAGCTCGATTTCGCGGCCTCGCTCGGCGCGGACGCGGTGCTTCTCATCGTGCGAGCGCTCGGCGAAAAGGGCCTCGCCCGCCTGCGTTCCGGGGCGCGAGAGCGCGGCCTCGCGGCCGTCGTCGAGGCGCACGGCGCGCTCGAGATCCGGCAGGCCGCCGCCGTCGAGCCGGACGTCATCGGGGTCAACGCGCGCGACCTCGCGACCTTCTGCACCGACGTCGGCTCGATCGAGGCCATGGCACGGGAGATCCCGGCCGGGCCCGTGCGGCTGGCCGAGAGCGGCATCCGGAGCCGGGCCGACATCGACCGCCTGGCGGCCGCGGGCTTCGAAGCATTCCTCGTCGGCGAGACGCTGCTCCGCGCCGAGGACCCGGAGGAGGCGCTGAGGAGCCTGCGCGAATGACGGCCGTCAAGATCTGCGGGCTCACGCGAGCCGAGGACGTCGCCGCCGCCTGCGAGCTCGGGGCGGCCTATGTGGGGTTCAACTTCGCGGCGGCCTCGCCGCGGCGCATCACGCCCTCGGTCGCGCGCGAACTCGCCGCGGCCAGCGCGCCGGGAGTGCTCAAGGTGGGTGTCTTCGTGGACGAGGGCGCTTCCGCCATCGCCGCCGCTGTCGCCGCGGTAGGGCTCGATCTCGTCCAGCTGCATCGCCGCCTGACGGAGGAGGACGTGGAGTCAGCGCCCGTCCCGGTGATCGCGGTCGCCCGGTTCTCGGGCGGCTCCTTCGCGGTGCCGCGCCGGGAAATCCTCGTTCGGTGTCACGCCGTGCTCTTCGATCCGAGCGAGGGCGCGGGAGAGCCGATCGACCCTGCGCGTGTCGAGGAGGCGAGCTGGCCCGTTCCGGCGCTCGTGGCCGGGGGCCTGACGCCCGAAAACGTTGGCGCCGTCATCCGGCGGCTGCGGCCGGTCGGCGTGGACGTGGCGTCGGGCGTCGAGAGCGCGCCCGGAGTCAAGGACCGCGGCAGGCTCGAGCGCTTCTTTGCCGCCGTGAGGGAGGCCGATGCGCAGGCGGGGTAGGGGGAGGCGCGGGTACTTCGGCGAGTACGGTGGCCAGTTCGCGCCCGAGACGCTCATGGCTCCGCTCGTCGAGCTCGAGAAGGCGTTCGCGAAGTGGAGCCGCGACCGGGGATTCCGCGCCGAGCTCGGCGGGCTGCTGAAAGACTACGCGGGACGTCCCACGCCGCTGACCTTCGCGGATCGCTTGAGCGCCCGTTGCGGGGGAGCGCGCATCGCGTTGAAGCGCGAGGACCTTCTCCACACCGGCGCCCACAAGCTCAACAACGCGCTCGGACAGGTGCTCCTCGCGAGGAAGATGCGCAAGACGCGCGTCGTGGCGGAGACGGGAGCCGGCCAGCACGGCGTCGCCACGGCGGCCGCGGCCGCGAAGCTCGGGATTCCGTGCCGCGTCTACATGGGAGTGACGGACATGGCGCGGCAGGCCCCGAACGTGGCGCGCATGCGGTTGCTCGGCGCCGAGGTCGTCGGCGTGGACTCGGGCTCGAAGACCCTGAAGGACGCCATCAACGAGGCCATGCGCGACTGGACGGAGAACGTCGCGACCACGCACTACGTTCTCGGCTCCGCGCTCGGGCCGCACCCCTATCCCTCGATGGTCCGCGAGTTCCAGGCCGTGATCGGCAGGGAGGCGCGCGCCCAGTTTCGCAAGCTCGCCGGAAGCGACCCGCGCGCGGCCGTCGCGTGCGTGGGCGGAGGCTCGAACGCGATCGGTCTCTTCTCGGCGTACCTGGCGTCCCGCGTCGCGCTGTACGGCGTCGAGGCCGGCGGTCGCGGTCCGGGTCCGGGCGAGCACGCCGCGCGATTTTCGGGCGGCGCGGTCGGCGTCCTGCACGGCACGCGCACGATGCTGCTCCAGGACGAGGCCGGCCAGACGCTGCCGACCCACTCGGTCTCGGCCGGGCTCGACTATCCCGCGGTCGGCCCCGAGCATTCGGACCTGCACGACTCGGGGCGCGTCACCTACGCGAAGGTCTCGGACACCGAGGCCCTCGACGCTTTCGCGCTGCTGTGCGAGACCGAGGGCATCCTCCCGGCGCTCGAGTCAGCCCACGCGATCGCGTTTGCGGCAAAGCTCGCCCGAACGCTCCCGCGCGCTGCGTGGATTCTCGTGAACCTCTCGGGCCGGGGCGACAAGGACCTCGACGAGTACCTGCGCGCCCGAGGCGGCGCGTGAATCGGATCGCCGCGGCGTTTTCCCGGGCGAAGGGCGAGGGGCGCGCGGCCTTCGTCGCCTACCTCACTGCGGGCGATCCTTCGGCGGAGGCGACGGTCGGCCTGGCGCGGGCCCTCGCTCGCGCGGGGGCCGACGTGCTCGAGCTCGGCGTGCCCTTTTCCGACCCGATCGCCGACGGGCCGGTGCTGCAGCGTTCGGCCACCCGCGCCCTCGAAGCCGGGACGACCCTCGAGACGGTGTTCGCCGTCGCCCGACGCATCCGCCGTGAAACGGACCTCGCCCTCGTCCTCTTCTCTTACCTGAACCCGCTCCTTCGGCGCGGCGCGGGCCGCGCGGCCGCCGAGGCGCGCGACGCGGGCTTCGACGGAGTCCTCCTGACCGACCTGCCGCCCGAGGAAGCGCAGTCGGTGCAGCCGGTCCTGCGCGCCGCCGGTCTCGACACTGTCTTTCTCGTCTCGCCGACGTCGCCTCCGGAGCGCATGGCGGCCGCCGTCCGCCTCTCGAGCGGGTTCCTCTACGTCGTGTCGCGGGCGGGAACGACCGGCGCCCAACAGGCGCTCGCCCGCGATCTGCCGGTGACGGTCCGGCGAGCTCGAAGGCAGGCGCGAGAGCTGCCAATCGCCATCGGGTTCGGCATCGGCACTCCCGACTCCGCCGCCCGCGCGGCGGCGCTCGCCGACGGGGTCGTCGTCGGGTCGGCCCTGGTGCGGTCGGCCGAGGTCGCCGGATCGGCGCGCGAACGGGCGGTCGAGGAGCTGGCCCGATCGCTGGTTCAGGCCTGCGTCAGGAAGAGTAGAAAATAGAGGGATGCGCACCGAGGGTGAGTGCCTCCGGCTCCTTCGCCGGGCAGACATCCCGGTCGAGCTTCTCCTGGAGATCCTCGGGGACCGGGCCGCGCGCAAGTTCCACGCGGTGCGCCGGGCGCTGGCCGGACACCCGCGGACCCCGCGCGGCGATGCGCTCAGCCTCGTGGCCACGCTCTTCTGGCGGGACCTCGCCTGGCTCTCGGCGGACGTCCGTGTCCACCCGGCCATTCGCCGGGCGGCGGACCTCGACCTGATGCGGCGGTTGCCGGACATGGCCGTCGCCGAACGAGTGGATCTGGCCCGCAACGTCGGCCGGGGGGCCATCCTGTACCTCCGGCTCGACCCCGATCCCCGGGTCGTGGCCTCCGTTCTCGAAAACCGCTTCACTATCGAGGCGGATGTAATCCAGGCGGCCGCCCTTCAGGTCGGCGCCCGCGGGGAATGCCTCGCCCTGATCGCCGGCCACCCCCGATGGGGCGCCCGGCCGTCCGTCCGGAGCGCCGTCCTCCGCAACCCTGTCCTTCCGCTGCCGCTCGCCCTGTCCCTCCTGACCCGGGCGAGCCTGGAAGATCTTCGGGGCATGCTCGAATCGCCGCGGACGACGGTTCTCGTAAAGGCCTGTGTGGAAAGAGTCCTTGCAGAGCGCGTCGCAGCGGTCTAGCATCAAGAGTCCTCAATCGCGGGAGACGAGTATGGGTGAGCTACCGGTCCTCACGTTCGGAGAAGAACTCCGTCGGGAGAGGCTCATCCGGGACGTCTCGCTCGAGGAAATCTCGGCCTCCACGAAGATTTCCATTCGCCTCCTGACCGCTCTCGAGTCGAGCGACGTCTCGAGGCTTCCGGCGCCGGTCTTCACGCGCGGGTTCATCCGGTCCTACTCGCGGCATCTCGGCCTCGACCCGGACGAGATGGTCAACGCGTACCTCGCCGACGTCGCGCCCGGAAAGTCGCGGGACGGGGCGTCGAGGAAGGGAGGGCTCCGGTCCCGCTTTCTTCGCGGCCGCCGGGCGGCGGCGAGCACGATCGTCGTGAGCGTGACGGCGGTCCTGCTCGTGCTCGGCCTCATCGCCCGGCCCGAGCGGCGCAGCGCGAGCCTGACGCCGATCGTTCAGCGAAGCGTGGCGCCCATGAGTTTCAAGAACGTGTCCGTCTCGCCGGGCCCCGCGCCCTCGATCCAGGACGAGCGCCCGGCGGACGAGCCCAAGCCCGCCGGCGGAGTCTCGATGGTGCTCGAGTTCGAGCAGGACTCCTGGACCGAGGTGACGACGTCCGACGGCGCGCCGATTTTTTCCGGCATGAGCCGCCGCGGCACCTCGCAGCGCTTCGAGACCCAGGTCGGGTTTCGCCTGACGCTCGGCAACGCCGGCGGCGTGCGCGTCACGGTGGACGGGCGACCGCTCGAGCCGCTCGGCGGCGCGGGCCAGGTCGTTCGCAATCTTCCCCTGCCCGCGCGCCTGACGCAGAGCTAGGCTAGCTTCTCTTTCCCCTTGGCCGACCCCGACCTCCCGGCAACGATCGAGCCCCGGGACCTTCTCTCGATCGTCCGTTCTTCCGAAGCGCCGCGCGAGCTGCGCGCCTTCGCCGCCCGCGGCCTTCTTCCCCTCGAGGCCGAAGACCGCCTCCGCGCCCTGCTGGCCGTGGTTTCGGACTCCGATCCGGACATCGGGCCGCCGGCCCTGGAAACGCTGGCGGGGATCCCGCCCGACGACGTGGCCCGTTTCATCGACTTCGGCGATCCGTCCGAAATCGAGCTCGACGTCATCGCGCGCCACAACGACGACCATCTCGTGCTCGAGCGCATCATTCGCAGTCGCGCCGTCGCCGACGAGACCCTCCTGCACCTGGCCGGGACCGTGACGGGAGCGCCCCAGGAGGCGCTCATCGTCAACCAGGTCCGCCTGATCCGGAAGCCCGCGCTCATCGACGCCATGCTCGAGAATCCGGGGCTGACCGCCGACGGCCGGCGGCGCCTGCTCGAGCTGCGCGAGGAGTTCTTCGAGAAGGAGGAGCGGCGCCAGGAACAGGAGCGGCTGCGGATCGAGGAGGAGGAGCGCCTTGCGCGGCAGGAGGCGGCGGGGATCGTCTTCGACGAGGCGGAGGAGCACGGGGCGCCAGCGGCGGTCGAAGAGGGCGCAGAAGAGGCCGCCGCGCAGACCGAGGAGGAGTTCAACTCGGCCAGCCTCGCGCAGGTCTTCCGGCGGATCGCCTCGATGACCGTGAAAGAGAAGATCGCGATCGCGCAGAAGGGATCGAAAGAAGAGCGCCGGATCCTGATCGGCGACGTCAACAAGATCGTCAGCCTCGCCGTTCTCCGGTGCGACGCGCTGACGCCCGCGGAGGTGGAGACGTTCTGCCAGATGCGGCATCTCGCCCAGGAGATTTTTCAGGAGATCGCGTCGACGCGCGAGTGGATGAAGCGCCCCCGGATTCAGCTCGCCCTGGTCACCAATCCCGCCGTGCCCCTGAACCTCACGCTGCCGCTGATCAAGTTTCTGAGCATGCGCGAGCTCCGCAACCTGTCTCACGACCGAAATCTGGCGGAGGGCCTTCGGATGGCGGCGAAGAAGGTCCTCCTGGAGAAGCGGGGCTGAGGCCCGTTTCGGCGTGCGGCCTCCGCGGCTGCGCTTGCCGAAGCCCCTGCTTTCCCGTATGTTAACCTCTGTTGAGATCATCCGCTGCGCGGTCGAGGTTCCAGCAATATGCCGCGAGATATTGACTACTACGGGCTCCTCGGCGTGGCGCGGGATGCCAGCGAGGCCGAGATTCGAGAGCGGTTTCGCGCTCTCGCGCGCGAAGCCCATCCGGACCGCGCTCCGGCGGCCAGGAAGGCGGAAGCCGAAGCGAAGTTTCAGGACCTGACCGAGGCGGTAAACGTGCTGACGAGCCCCGAGAGGCGAAAATCCTACGACTTCGATCTTGCCGCCGCGGCGGGAATGTCCGACGACGCGGACGTCGTGGCGCAGAACTACCTCGGGCAGGGAATCGCGGCCTACAAGGACCGCAAGTTCGCGGAAGCCGCGGGCAACTTCCAGCTCGCCGTCGGCCGCAACCCGAGGGACGTCAAGGCCCAGCACTACCTCGGCCTCGCCTCGGCCCGCGCGGGCGACGTCCGGACGGCCGTCAAGGCGATCGAGGCGGCCCTCCTCCTCGAGCCGCACAACGGCGCGCTCCTGAAGGACGCGGGCGCGATTTTCCGGCAGGCGGGGCTGCTCCTCAAGGCCGAGAAGTCCTACCAGGAAGCGATCCGCTGGGACCCCGCGGCGGGCGACGCGCGCAAGGCGCTCGAAGAGATCCGCGTGCAGCGGGCAGGCCGGGGGTAGCGACGCATGGCACCCATTGACGTGTTCGGTCTGACCGACGTCGGAAAGAAGCGCAAGCACAACGAGGACGCGTTTGCGCTCGACGACGCGGAGGGCTTCTTCGTCGTGGCCGACGGCATGGGCGGGCACGCCGCCGGCGAAGTGGCGGCGAAGATCACGGTGGAGACGATCGGGGAGTTCATCGCGGCCACCCGCCAGAAGGAAGAGGCGACCTGGCCCTTCAAGTACAACCACGAGCTCCACTTCAACAGCAACCGGCTCGCGGTGGCGATCGAGAAGGCCAACGAGAGGGTGATGGCGGCCGTCGCGGCGCAGCCCTGGTTGAAGGGCATGGGGACGACGGTCGTCGCCGGCCTGCTCAACGAGAAGATCCTCTCGCTCGCGCACGTCGGAGACAGTCGCGCGTACCTCTTTCGCGACGGCGAGCTCTCGCGGCTGACGGACGATCACTCCTGGGTCCACGAGCAGGTCACGGCCGGCATCCTCACCGAGGACGAGGCCAAGACCCACCCGCTCAAGAACGTCGTCACCCGGGCGCTCGGAGGCGGGCCGTCCGTGTCGCCGGATCTGCGCGAGATGGAATTCAAGACCGGCGACGTGTTCCTCTTCTGCTCCGACGGCCTCACGACCATGCTCTCCGACGAGGAGATCCGGGACGTCGTCGTAGCCAACGGCGACAAGACGGCCGAGGAGCACTGTCAGGGCCTCGTGGACCTCGCCAACGAGAAGGGCGGTGTCGACAACATCACGGTCGTTTTCGTACGGATCTCGAACCGGGTCGCCGCCGAAAGCGCTGCCGCCGAGTAGCGGCTTTTGCTGCAGTGGCCAAACGCTGGCCGCTCGCGATCCGTAGATCGATTGACGCTTTGACGCCCGAGGGCTACCCTCCGGACATGACGACCTGGCGGCGATCGAGTCTGCGCACTGCCCGAGCCTGCCTCGGGGCTGTTCTCGCGCTTTCCGCTCTGCCGGCCCTGGCCGCCTCCGGCGGGCCCGACTCCGGGCCGTCCGGCATGGACTGGGTCCGGAGCCCGTACCGCCACTTCCGGGAGGGTCAACCTCTGGCCGGCGGCCGCGCGATCCTTTTCGACGAGGCGGACGACGCGGGCCTGCGCGCGGACCTCGGCGCGGAGCTTGGACGTCTCGAGGAGGAGCTGTACGGCCGGCAGGGCTGGCGGCCGCCGTTTGCCGGCGACGAACCGCTGCGCGTCTTCGTCGCGCGCGGCGAGTCCGGGGGCGTACGGGCGACGGCAGCCCGGTCGGCCGAGAAGGGTCGCCTCGTGGCGCCCGCCGTGCTCCTCGACGCCTCGGGGCTTTCGGACGCCGAGATTGTCCGCGCGGTCGGGGGTCAGATCGCGCGCGCGACGCTCGCCGGGTACGGAGTCGAGGACCCGTTCCTGTCGCCCGCGCTCGCCGAATTCCTCTCGGCGCCGCCGGGAGAAGCCAGGACCGACGTGGCGTGGATGATCGCGGCCGCCGGGGAACTCGATTTCGCGGCGCACCCCGAAGTCCTCGGGCGGCTTTGGGTCGCCGAGGTCGCGAGAGCGGCGGGAGGGCCGGCCATGCTGCGCGAGGCATGGCAGCGCGCCGCGGACCAGGGGGAATCGCCCACGGCCGTTCTCGTGCGGTCGGTCGGGGACGAGACGGGGCTGTCGGAAGAGGCCCTTCTCCTGCGAGCGGCTTCGCGGCTCTACGCGGTGATCGAGCCGGAGGCGTCGCCCTCGCGGCTGCGCCTGCTCGACGTCGAATCGGGCGCGATCGATGCGGCCGCCCCCGCTGCCTTGCGCGTGCGGCACCGGGCGTTTCTGCCGGAGTCGGACGAGACGCTGCGTCTGGCGTGGCCGGCCGACGGGGGCGCGGGAGCCGCCGTGGTTCGGTATCGCGACTCGGCATTGCCGCCGGACGTCGTTGCCTTCGCGCCCGGCGAACGAAAGGCGATTCCGCTCTCGGGGGTCGCCCGCGTCGACTGGCTCATCGCCGGAAGCCCGACCGGGGGGCGCGGCGTCGTTGCGCCGGCCTACGGCGAGCTCGCGAGCGGGGTTCCGTTCAGCGGCCTGGTGGCCCGCGCCGACGCCGGTGCGGACGGAACCCGGCTGACCTGGACGACGGCCAGCCACGAGGGACTGCTCGGCTGGGCCGTTTTCCGGGAGGAAGTGCTCTCCGACGGGCGCCTCGTTCGCACGGGGCCGGGGCTCGTGCCGTCGGCCGAAAGCTCGCCGGAGTCGTTCCGCTACGAGTTCGTCGACACGGCTGCCGCGCCGGCCACCTACTACCGCTACACCGTCTGGGCCGTCACGGGCGACGGGCTGCTCGCGCGGGCGTTCTCGGCGACACTGAAGACGGGGGATTGACGAAGGAAGCGGCGCAGCCCAGTCTCTTTGTCACTTCCGCCGCTTCCGGTCTCGCGCCAGTTGCTCGAGCACGATCTCCCGGTGGTCGAACGCGAACCTGATCTTCGCGAGCTCCCGCGGCGTGAACCAGCGCGCCTCGGCCGCGTCGTCGCCACCCTTCGCGCGACCCTTGAGCGGCCTCGCGGCGTAGAGCACCGTGACGTTGTGGCCGCGGGGGTCGCGGTCCGGCCTCGAGTACACGCCGCGCAGCGCGCCGACCCGAACCGTCAATCCCGTCTCCTCGAGCGTCTCGCGGGCGCAACACTTCTCGGTCGTTTCCTTCCACTCGCAGAAACCGCCGGGCAGGCCCCAGTGGCCGAGGTACGGCGGCCGTCCGCGGCGGACGAGCAGGACGCGGCCGTGGCGGTCGCGGATCCACGCGTCGACGGTCAGCCGCGGCAGGCGCGGGTTCGTGTACGGGCTCTTCACTCGTAGTTCCCGAAAAACTCGCGGATCTCGTCGGCGGGATGGCGCGTCGCGAGCTCGCGCGGACTCTCGTCGTACCAGTCCCGCGGAAGACGGCTCGCGTAAGGCTCCTCGAGAAACCGGGCACAGACGAGTGCGATCACGCCCCGGTCGTTCTCGCTGCGGATGAGGCGCCCGGCCGCCTGCACGACGCGGGTCATGCCGGGTTGGAGGTAGGCATAGTCGAAGCCGGCCTCTTCGCGCTCGTCGAAGTAGCGTCGCAGCAGCTCTCGCTCGAACGAAACCTGCGGCAGCGCCGGGGAAACCACGAAGACGGCCGAGAGGAGCTCGCCCGGGTAGTCGACGCCCTCGGCGTACATTCCTCCCGAGACTGCGAAGAGGAGAGTGCCGCCGGGCGGCGGCGCCGAGAGCGACTCGAGGAGCCGCTGCCTCTCGAAATGGCTCGAGTCCGGGCGCTGGACCAGGAGCTTCGAGAGGGTCGGCGGCATGAGCTCGGCGACCGCGGTCAGGAATCGGTACGAGGGGAAGAGCACCAGGTCGTTGCCGCGGTGCGCGTCGGACATCTCCGCGAGCAGCCGAGCGATCCGGTCGTAGTTCTTCTCGCGAGCCTTGAAGGTCGTCCGGACCGTCGGCACGATCAGCACCTTCCGGTTTTCGGGCGGGAAGGGCGGGGGCAGCGAGATCGCCGAGGTGCGGTCCTTCTGCAGGCCGAGCACGCGCTCGATGGCCTCCGGAGGCGTCAGCGTCGCCGAGAGGAGGATCGTCGAGTGCGCCGCCCGGAAGACGGGCGCGAGCGCGCGGGCGGGATCGAGACAGACGAGGCCGAGGCGCACGCCCGGCGCCCGGCGCTCGGCCACGCACGTGAAGTCCGGGCCGAGCATCGAGAGGACCGCGGAGAAGCGCTGCAGGGCGAAGTGAAAGTCCATCACGGGGTCGTCCACCAGGGCCAGACGCGTCTCGCGCTTCCACGCGAGGTAGCGCATGAGCTTGGCTTCCCAGTCGAGGCGCAGGTCGAGGATGCGCTCGGCGGGCGGCTCGATCTCGGCGATCGCCTCCCCTTCGGGCAGATCTTCCGCGGCCGACTGGACGATCTCGATCAGCTCTTCGATCGAGATCACCATGTCCGCGAAGAGGTCTCCGGACTGGAGCAGGAGCCTGTCGCGCAGGGTCGCGAGCTCCTCTTCGACGAGCTCGGGCGAAAAGATCTGCCGCGCGCGGTCGGGCAGGTTGTGCGCTTCGTCGATCAGCAGGATCGCCTCGCGAAGGTCTTCGCCCGTGAGGTGGCGCAGGGCGGCCGCCGGCTCGAAGACGTAGTTGTAATCCGCGACGATGGCGTCCGCGCGCGAGGCGAGCTCGAGCTGCACCTCGAACGGGCAGACTTCCTCGCGCCGCGCTTCCTCGAACACGACGTCCGGATCCAGGTGCGAGTACCCCTCGCGCAGTCGGCCGAGCAGGTCCGAGCGCTCCATCTTCTCCGGGTAGTCCTTGGCGAAGCGGCAGAACTCCTCGTGGCAGAGGATTCGGTCGTTGGCGCACATGCGCTCCTTCGCGCGGACCTGGACCGTCTGGAAGGCGCGCTCGTTCATGGCGACGAGCGAGGACACGGCCATCTTCTGCTGCAGCGTCTTCGACGTCAGGAACACGACCTGTCGCCCCGAGGCGAGCCCCTCGGCGAGGGCGGGGTGGAGCGCCGCGGCCGTCTTGCCGGAACCGGTCGGAGCTTCCGCGATGAGGTTTTCCCCCGAGCGGACGGCGTTCCGGATCGCCTCGATCAGCCTGTCCTGGATCGGGCGGGGCGCGGCGTGCGGGAAGGGGAGGCTCGCCGCGGCCGCAACCTTGCGGTCCCGCGAAACCTTCTGGTTGCGCCAGATCGCCAGGGCCCGCGCCAGCCGCTTCTCGACCTCCCGCTCGGTGTCCTCATCGAAGGGCACCTCGAGCGACAGCTCCTCGCCGGTCTCGATGTCCACGTAGACGAGCGCGCCGCCGACGTTGCCGTGCCCGAGGCGGCGCCAGAGGTAGCAATAGCCATAGAGCTGGCGCCGGTCCCGCTCGAAGGCATACCCGGCCGGGCGCACCCCGTCCACGGAAAGGTTGGTGGACTTGATCTCCTCGATCAGCCAGCTTCCGGGGGAGCGTTCGACACAGCCGTCGAGGCGGCCCGTCAGGACGGCTGTCCAGTCCTCCACCGGGATGCGAGCCTCGAGGTGCACTTCCGCCCGGTAGGCCGGGTGGGCGTCGCGTCTCTCTCCGAGGACACGGCCGTGTATCCGGGCGCCGAGGCCGAGCCGCCGCCAGCCGTCGCCGCGGTCAAAGCCGACCCGGCGGAACCCTTCGTCTTCCGCCATCTCGCGCACGGAGAGCTCGAAGACGCGAGAGACTTCATCGAATCGCAAGAAGCCTCGATTATAATTTGCAGGTGGAGACAGTTGCGCACAAATTGAGCCGCCTGGCGGCGGTGTTCCTGGCGCTCGCTCTCCTCGCCCCGCCCCTGGCCGCGAAGACGCGCCGCGTCTCGACTCCGCAGACTCTCGAGCAGGCGCTCGACCAGATCGGCCGGCGCGCCCCGACCCGTTCGCCGGGAGTCTCGGTGGCCGTCGCCGAGCTCGAGACCGGCGAGCCCGTCTACGCGCGCAACCCGGACCAGCCCGAGACGATCGCTTCCGTCACGAAGATGTTCTCGTCGGCTGCGGCGATCCACTTCCTCGGACCGAACTACAAGTTCCGCACGACGTTCTGGCGACGCGGTGAAGTGCAAGACGGAAATCTGATGGGGTCGGTCCTCGTCGTGGGCGGCGGGGACCCGAACGTCTCGGGGCGCTTCTACGACAACGACTCGTTTGCCGTGTTCGACCGCTGGGCCGACGGGTTGCGCCAGGCCGGGATCTCGCGCATCAACGGCGACCTGATCCTGAACGCCGCCGCTTTCGACCGGGTCTATCGGAATCCCGAGTGGCCGCCGGACCGGGACACGCGCTGGTACCAGGCGCCCGTTTCGGCCCTCTCCTACAACGACAACGTCGTCATCGTGTCGGTGGGGCGCGGCGCTCTGCCGGGAGCGCCGGCGATCGTCTCGATCGACCCGGACACCGACGTGGTGCAGACCGTGCCGCGGGCAAGGACGGTGGGCAAGACGGGCCGGGTCAGCGTCGCGGTGGCGCGGCCCGGCGGGTCCGACACGGTGTACGTGGACGGCACCGTGCCCGCGCGCTACTTCCGCTATTCGGTGCCGCTCGCGATCGACGATCCGCCGAAATTCTTCGGAGCGGCGTTGAAGAGCCGCCTGCGAAAGGCGGGGATCGAGCTGACCGGCGGCGTCGTCGAGCGCGACGTGAAACCCGACAACGCCTGGGCTCTCGTCGCGACGACGGAGTCCGACCTGATGCCGACGATGTCGGTGTCGAACAAGCACAGCCAGAGTTTCTACGCCGAGCAGATCTTCAAGACGCTCGCGTTCGAGAAGACCGGGAAGGGGACGTGGGAAGCCGCTCTCGCCCTCGAGCGGCAGTTCCTCGCTTCGCTCGGACTCGATCCGTCGCGGTACGACATGCACGATGGGTCGGGCCTCTCGGCCAGCAACCGGGTCGCGGCGGCGGACCTGGTTCGGTTCCTGCGGGCCATGAACGCCCACCCCAGTGGCGCGGCCTGGCGGTCGACCCTGGCGGTCTCGGGCGACTCCGAGGGGTCCTTGAGGAGCCGCCTTCTCGATTCGCTCACCCGGGGGCAGGTCGAGGCCAAGACCGGGACCCTGAACGGTGTCTCCACCCTGGCCGGCTATGCCCGGGCAACCTCCGGAAAGACCTACGCTTTCGCGATTCTCCTCAACGGGCCGGGGGTTTCCGACTCCCGCAGCCACTCCTACCAGGACCGCCTCGTCCGGGCCCTGATCCAGAAGGGGTAGGGGAGGGGGCGGCCGGCCCTCCCGGGCCGGCGAAGGTGGTTCGACGCCTGGGGGTGCCAAAAACTCTTGACACCCTCGGCCCCGGATTGTGATCAAATACACAAGGTTCCTTTTTTGGGCTGCGCGTCAGCCCGCTTGGTAGGTGGGAATCCATGAAGTCACGGTCGGCGTACCGGGCGAAGCCTGCCCATTTGGGCCGGTTTTCCTTAGCGAAAGTGGCTACTGGACTAGGTTTCTTGCCCCCGGCATTGGGTCAGGGGGCTTTGGCGAAAAAGGTGGTTTTTATGATCTGTCTCACCGGTAGCGTACCTTCCTAAAATCACTGTAAGTATAGGTGTTTAAGGGTTTTGTCCCGTTTCGCAGTTTTGCGATTGCGGGACTTGTGTTTTTTGAGCGCTGAGATACTCTATGTTCACTCCCAAGAGGTAATGGAGAAGACGATGGAGATCTCAGACGACTTCGACGCAGCCCCGACCTCGGAGGACGTGTTCGAAAAGGAAGTCGAGACCGTCTTTCAAGAGACGCTGGGTCTCATCCATATCGCTCTCGTCTCTCACTACCAGCTGAGCGAACAGGAGGCCACCGAACTAGAGAAAGATCTCTTCGTTTGGTTCCGCCGCTTTTGCTATCGCCCTGGCGCCTCCGTTAGAGAGAATCGTCCCTACTTGCTCGTCGCCTGCTGCCAGTTTGCGCGCGAGTACCAGAAGTACGTTGTAGGTACTGGCGTTCGCGATTCCGACGAACGGCTGAAGTCGATTCTCGACCGGGAGCCGGCTGATGTCGCGCACGACTTTTCCCGCAGCCTTCAGCTCTATGACTTCCGGCGGTCCGATGCCTGAAATGGCAAAAATTCTTCACTTCCGCGCACGGGAGATCTCTGCGACGTGCACCCGTGAGCAAGCGGCCGAACGAGCCGGCTCGTTTCTTCGCACGCTTGAGCGAACGAAGGAGTTTGTCGACGAGGCCCTGACGGACGGGGACGTGATGACGTCAATTTTCTCGTCGCTATGGGGCCTCATGAACACGAGCCCATCAGTCGTGGCCGCAGAGGCGCCTGCAATCTATAAGTGGCTTTCTGGCCGACCGGAGAGCGACTTCTTCTTTGACGAGCGCGACTTTTTCCTTG
>Ga0326726_10000932_pt1 | contig 27006 bp, 23 predicted proteins | sample MHFenrmetagenome_2_FD_207603 | JGI IMG/M metagenome (GOLD analysis project Ga0326726, IMG submission 207603) | Lab enriched peat soil microbial communities from Michigan Hollow, Ithaca, NY, United States - MHF15MN | ecosystem: Environmental > Terrestrial > Soil > Wetlands > Peat | place: USA... | reverse complement strand
CGTCACACCCGGCACGGCGACGACGATGGTGAAGGCGCTGGCGGAGTCGGGCCTCGCCGAATATGAGCCGTACAGCGGCGTGCGGTTGACGAAGGCCGGCGACAAACTCGCCGCGCTGGTGCTCCGCCGCCACAGGCTCGTCGAGTTGTTCCTCGTGCAGGTGATGGGGATGAGCTGGGACGAGGTGCACGACGAAGCCGAACAGCTCGAGCACGTCGTCTCCGAACGGCTCATCGAGCGGATCGACGAGATGCTCGGCCGGCCGACGCACGATCCGCACGGCGACCCGATTCCGAGCGCGGACGGCGCGATTGCGCCGCTGCCGCTCGACAGCCTGCTGACCTGCCCCGTGGGCCAGACGCTCAAGGTCACGCGCATCACGGATCAGGATCCGGCGTTTCTGCGGTTTGTCGAGCATCACCATCTGAAGCCGGGCCAGCGCGTCCAGGTCGAGGCACGCGACACGGCGGCCGACGCCGTCTCGCTTCGCGGCGCCGATCGCGAACCGCTGACGATCGGCGCGCGCGCCGCGTCGAAACTCCTCGTGGAGATCGCGCCCGCCGACGGCGAAAGTCACGCCTGATCGACCCGCGTCGCCGTCAGAACCGAACGCTCAACTCCGCCTTGACCGCGCGTGACGTGACGAAATGCGTGCCCGCGAACGTGGAAAGGAAGTTATAGAGGGCGACTGTGTCGAAGAGGTTGACAACGGTCACGCGCGCACGAAAAGGGACGCCGCCGATCCTCAAACTGTCAAATCCGATGCCCACGTCGAACAAATGTCGCGGTGCGATGCGCGGAGGGTTCGTGTCATCGTCCTCCGTTCCAGGCGGCGGGATGCGGATGCGTGTGGCCCCCACGAGAGACGCACGGCAGCTGCGAATCGGCTGGCTGACCGTCGCAAACGCGCTCCCGCAGTACAAGCCCATTGCCGCCTGATCGTCGCCGGTCAGTCGCAGCGCGTCGGCGTAGGTCGGAACGCTGACGGCGACGAGCCCGCTGTCGTAGCGCCACGTCAGGGCGGTCCAGAATCCGGCGAGCTTTGCCGAGCGATATTGCATATGCGTGGTCTGCTGCCACGGTTGGTCATGATCGGGCCGCGCGACTGCGGCATAGCTGCCGCCGAATCGCAGGCCGCCGACCGACGGCCCGAACAGGCGGGACGTGCTGTGAGACAACGTCGTGTAAACCTGTATGCCGCGAAACGCCGGGAACGTCAGGCGGGCCAGACCACCGTCGACTGTCGATTGGCGGAACTGCACCGGAAACGTGAGCGGCGTGTTCAAAATCACATTGAAATCGTACGGACCCTCGGTGAACTTCCAGAAGTAGTCCACGTCGAGCCGAACACCCTGCCACAGGGGCTGCTCGATCCCGACGTCGTATTGATTGCGGCGGGCCGGTGTCAACGGCGCCCCGGCGACGCTGCCGAGCAATCCCCCGCCAAACCCGCCAGCCCCTGTCGAACTGGCCAGCATGAGATTCTCGTTGTAGGGCGTCAGGAAGATGCGTCCGTACGCTGCGCGCAGGAGCGTGCTCGTCCGGTCCAGCCGGTACGTGATGCCAACCCGCGGTTGGATGCCCGCCTCGTGGCTCAATCCATCGTAGGCGTCGATGCGCGTGCCGGCCATGACGCTCCAGTGGCCGAGACGCATGGCGTCCTGAACGTAGGCGGTCCACTGCAGTATTCGGCCGGCGGCGTCGAAGTTGAACAGGGTGCCGCCGCGAGTGAGATCGAACGGCAGGAGCGCTGGAAGAAAATCGCGGTTCGGCACAAGACCTTCGCCGGCGCAGTCCGCGGTCGCACGCAAGGCAATGTTCGAAGACGGATTCCCGTCGGCGTCGAAACATGGCGTGTTGAAAGTCGAGTCCGTCAAGCCCGTCTGAAAATGCTCCGTCAACCACGTCGTCGAATGTTGCACGCCGGCCTTGAGGGTGTGGACGCTGGCTGCCCAATTGAACGTGACCTTGGCGCCGGCGTTCGAGAGCGATCGGCGCTGCGACAGCGTGGCGGGACGATCGGCAAGCGGATTCGCCGTGGGGTTGTACGCAACGTCGTCGAACCGGCCCCAGCCGTTGATCTCCATCGCGCTGTGGACGCCAAGGACATGCCGGAGGGAGGGCGCAAGGTTGAACGTGTGCTGCCGTTGCCGTTGGTCCTGCCCGGCCGCGTGCTGATCGTAGGTGTTGGGCGTCTCGAATTGCGACTGCGCGCCCGTCAGATTGACCTGCAGGCTGGTCGAGGACGCGAGCCGGAAATCGACCCTGTCGAAAACGTCGAACATGTGGCCGTCGGCGTGGAGAGCGTCCGGTTCGGGCGTGTCGAGAAATCGACGGCTCGCTGTACCATCCACTGCGATGAAGTTGCCCACCGTGGCGTTCCCCGAGCCTAGCGCCACCGACGCCGTCGGCGTGCGGAACGAACCGAAGCCCACCGATGCGGATCCGGTCGTCCGATGCGCACCCAATCCGGAACGCGTCGTCACCGTTGCGACCAGACTTGTCTTGTCGCCAAACTCCGCAGGCGGCACGCCCGTCAGCACCTGCACCGACTCAATGGCGCTTGTCGACAGCTGGTTCGAAAAAATGCGGCTCTGCTGATCGGCGATCGGCTGATTGTCGATGCTGAAGGACGTCTCAGCGTGCTCACCGAGCGGATGGAAGACGCCGTTTGAATCGGCCGCGACACCAGGAGTGGTCAACGTGACCAGCGAGCTCAAACCGGCGCTGACGCTTTCACTGGGAAGGGAGTCAATCAACTGGCGGTCGATTTGTGTACGAGGGACCGACAGCAGACTGACGTCGGCGGCGGACGCCCTGACGGACACGTGTTCTTCGAGGCGGGCGACTGCGAGGACAATGTCAAGTGGTGGAACTGTCGTCGATCGGATCATGACCCCCTGTTCGACGGGCTCGAAACCCGGCAGTGCGACGCGCACGCGATACTCGCCGGTCCGAGGGACGTGCCACGTGAACGAGCCATCCGCGCCAGTCGCCTCGGACCCAACGACCCTGGAGGTTTCATCGAACACGGAGACCGTCGCGCCCGGCAACACGCTTCCACTCGTATCGCGGACGATGCCGGTAAGCTGCTGTGCAGCCGCGACGTGTGCGGCCGCGAACGTCGCGAGGCTGACAACGATAATCAAATGACATAGGCGCACGACGCCAAGTCTAAATCATGAGTTTGAATAGTCAAAGTCTTACGCTTTATGGACTGATCCTGACCGGTCTCTCCTTGGCGGCAAGGGCCCCTGCGCAGGAGCGGCCCGATCAGGCGGAACGTCCTGAACAGATCGAGCCCGACCGGCCGGATGTGACCAACGGAACGCGAATAGTCCCGCTTGGCGTCGTGCAAGTGGAATTCGGTGGCCTCTATTTGCGAAACACGCCCGACCAGCGCAGCGCGAACTCCCCGTTCACGGTCCGTGTCGGCATCACCGACTGGCTGGAGGCGCGTGTCGGCGCCGACGGGGTATTGACGAACACAACCGGCGGCCTGCGCACCACGGGCTTCGGGAACGTCCAGCTCGGTGCCAAGCTTCGGCTCTGGGCCGACCCGGGTGGCGCTCCCGTGCTGTCCATCCTGCCGGGCGTCACGCTGCCGACCGCCGACGCCGATCGCGGACTCGGGTCCGGTGACGTGGACGTCGACGTCGTGGCACTGACGGGAACGGACATCGGGCATCGCGGACACATCGACGTCAACTACGGGATCGGCAGCATCGGCGCCGGGCAAGGCCGCGGCCACTTCGCGCAGCATCTCGCGTCCGGATCGCTCAGCGCCGCTGTCACCAGTCGATGGAACCCCTACGTGGAGGTCTTCTGGTTCTCGAAGACGGAGGCCGGCGGCTCCGCACAAACGTCGATGGACACAGGACTCATCTACGAACTGGGAGCTCACTTCGCGCTCGACAGCGGCGTACAGTTCGGCCTCGGGGGCACCTCGCCCGGCTTCGCGGCCTTCGGCGGCGTGTCGATACTCGTCGGCGCCGAACGCGCGCTCAACGGCCGTCAGCGCAAAGTCAGCGGGGCTCGCGGAAAGACGCCCTCTGCTCCACCCAGTAGTAAAGGGCAGGCAGTACGAGCAGCGTCAGCAGCGTCGCCGACACCAGCCCGCCGATGACCACCACCGCCAGCGGCTTCTGCACTTCAGAGCCGATGCTGTGCGACATGGCCATCGGCAGCAGGCCGAGCATCGCCAGAAGCGCCGTCATCAGCACGGTACGCAGCCGCACGGTCGCGCCCGTCATGACGGCCTCGCGCGGTGAGTGGCCCGCCGCTCGCAGGTCCGCGAAATAGCTCACCATCACGACGCCGTTCAGCACCGCCTGACCAAACAAGGCGATGAAGCCGATCGCGGCGGAGACGCTCAGGTGTATTCCCGTCACGTAGAGCGCCACGATGCCGCCGATGGCGGCGAGCGGAATGTTGACGAGGACGACGGCGGCGTTTCGCACGGACCCGAACGCGTTGAAGAGCAGGATGAAGATCAGAAACACGCTGATCGGGACGATGAGCTCGAGCCGCGTCATCGCGCGCTCCTGATTCTCGAATTCGCCGCCGAACGTCGCGTAATAGCCGGGCGGAAACATGACGTTCTTCGCGACCTTCTCACGCGCTTCCTGGACGATGCCGCCCATGTCGCGCCCGCGGATGAAGACGGCGATCGCGGCGAGCCGTGTCCCCGATTCGCGGCTGATATTCATGTTGCCGCTCCTGACCGACAGATTGGCGACTTCCGCAAGCGGCACGCGCGGTCCCGCCGGCGTATCGACCAGGATGTTCTTGATCCCGCCGATGTCGCGCCGATCGCGCTCGTCGAGCCGTACCGCGACACCGAACCGGCGCTCGCCCTCCCAGATTTCCGTCGCGACCTTTCCGCCGAGGGCCGTGTCGATGACATCCTCCACATCGGCGACGTTGAGCCCGTACCGCGCGGCGCGGGGCCGATCGACTTCGATCTGCAGTTGCGGGACCTGTCCGAAGCGGTCGATGAACGCGCGTGACACGCCCCGGATGCCGGACAGGACGTGCAGGACTTCTCCGGCCTTTTCGCGCAGCTCGGCCGGATCGTCGCCGAAGACCTTGATCACGATCTGACCGTCGATCTGGGAGATGCTCTCGAGCACGTTGTCGCGGATCGGCTGCGACATCGCCGGATCGAGGCCTGGCATGCGATCGACCGCGTCTTCGATTTGCGCGGCAAGGTCCTCCCGCTCGATCTTGCGGGACCACTCCGACGGCGGTTTCAAATCGACGAAGAACTCCGCCATGTTGATCGTCTTCGGATCGGTGCCGTCCTCCGGCCGGCCGGTCTGCGAGATCACCTGCGTCACCTCGGGAAAGCCTCGGATGATCCGCCGGATCTGCGCGCACAGCCTCGACGCCTCGGCGACCGAGACACTCGGCGGCAGCAGCACGTTCACCCACATCGTTCCCTCGTTGAGCTCGGGCAGGAACTCGGTGCCGAGCGCGGGCGCGAGCGCCAGCGCACAGACGAACGCCGCGATCGCGCTGGCGAAGACGGCGATCGGACGCGCGAGCACGAACTCCAGGACGCGGTGGTACACGCGCTGGCAGAACTCGACGAGCGCGTTCTCCTCGTGCTTGACGCCTCGTCCGAGCAGGTAGAAGCACAGCAGCGGGACAAGCGTCAGCGAAAAGAGCAGCGATCCGACGAGCGCCGACGACACCGTGTAGGCCATCGGCGCGAAGATCCGGCCCTCGTGCCGCTGCAGGGTGAAGATCGGAATGTGCGCGACGATGATGATGAGCATCGAGAACAGCGTCGGCCTGCCGACCTGCACGGTCGCGTCAAGAATGGCGCGCCGGATTGATTCACGCTCCGGTTTGGCGCCGTCCGTCTTGCGCTCGGCAAGCGTTCGAAACACGTTCTCGACGACGATGACCGCGCCGTCGACGATGATGCCGAAATCCATCGCGCCGAGCGAGAGCAGGTTGGCGGGAATGCCGCGCAGGCGCAAACCGATGAACGTCGCGAGGAGCGACAGCGGGATCATCAGCGCGACGATGCCGGCCGCCCTTCCGTTTCTCAGGAAGACGTAGAGCACCAGCGTGACGAGCAGACCGCCTTCGAGCAGATTCCTGAATACGGTCGTCAGCGTCGTTGAAATCAGCCACGAGCGATCGTAGTACGGGACGATCTTCACGTCCTTCGGCAGCACCGAGGAATTGAGCCGGTCGATACGCTCCTTGATATCCGACAGAACTTCCGACGGGTTTTCCCCCTTCCGCATGAGCACGATGCCGGTCACCACGTCGTCCTCGTCGTTGCGTCCGACGAGGCCCTGTCGCGGTACCGCGCCGATCGTGACGTCGGCGAAGTCTCGAATGAGGAGCGGAGTGCCCGTGTGCTCGGCGATGACGATCGAGCCGATGTCCTCCGGCGACCGGAGGAGACCGATGCCGCGGATGAGGTACTGCTGTTCGCCCTGTTCGAGATAGTTCCCACCGGCGTTGGCGTTGCCGCGTCCGAGCGCGTTGAACACCTGCTGCAGCGACACGCCGTACGCCTTCATCCGGGCGAGGTTGAGGCTCACCTGATACTGCTTGATGAAGCCGCCGCGACTGACGACGTCGGCGACGCCGGGCGACAACCGGAGGGCGCGCTCGACGACCCAGTCTTCGATGCTGCGCAGTTCGGTGACGTTGACGGTCGCCGAGACCAGGCGGAAGCGGTACAGTTCGCCGACCGGTGTCGAGAGCGGCGCCAGCTGCGGCTGGATGCCCGCGGGCAGATCCGCCTGCTGCAGCCGCTCCAGCACACGCTGACGCGCGAAGTAGTCGTCCACCTGATCGTCGAAGGTCAGCGTCAGGAACGACAGCCCGAATTGCGTGTGCGAGAACATGCGCACGGAGTGCGGCACGCCGGCCAGCGCGAGCTCGAGGGGAATCGTGACCTGCTTCTCCACTTCTTCCGGCGCGTGCCCGGGAAACAGGGTGATGACCGTCGTCTGAATGTCGCTGACGTCGGGAAACGCCTCGACGGGCAGCGATCGGAACGCCGACACCCCTCCCGCCACGAACAGGAGGACGAGGAGCAGGAGGAACAGCGGTTGATACAGCGCAAACGAGACAATCCGCTTGACCATCAGCCGGCCCTCTTTGCTTCTTCTTCCCGCAGCAGCAGCGCGCCGCCGGTGACGACGCGGTCGCCCGCTTGCAGACCGCTGAGCACGCGCCGGTCGGCGCCTTCGTCCTGATCGACCTCGATCGATCGGCGCGTGAAGTGGCCGGCTTTCGTCGACACGTATACCCAGCTATGGCCGTTTTCGGTGAACACGGCCGAGGCCGGTACCGTGAGCGCAGGACTCGAGGCGCCGACGCCCAGCACGATCGACGCAAACATCTCCGGCTTCAGCCGGCTCCGTGGATTCGGCACGCTGACGCGGACCTTGGCCGTGCGCGTCATCGGATCGATCACGTCGCTCACGTAGTTCACGCGACCCGTGAAGCGCTCGCCCGGATACGCCGTCGTCGTGATCGTCGCCTCGTCGCCGGTGTTCACCAGGTGGAGATCGCGCTCGAAGACGTCGCCCATGACCCACACGGTCGATGCGTCCGCGACGGCCATGATCGGCATGCTGTCGGCCTGGACGAACTGGCCGTCGGTGACGTGGCGCTCGATGATCGAGCCGGCGATCGGCGAGACGACCCGCACGCGTCCGTCGAAACGATCGATGTCGGCCTCGGACTGCAGCCCGAGCAGGCGAAGCGCCTGTTCATTGCGGGCGACTCGCGCCTTCGCTTTGGCCAGATCGCTCTGCGCCTGCTGGAGCGCGATTCTCGACGCGGCTTGATGGTCGAACAGATCCTGGGTCATCGCCGCGGTCTTCTCGGCCAGCTCGAGGTCCTTGTGGCTCTCGGTGTGTTCGCCAACGACCGCGGTCGCGTCGCGGCTGCTGATGGCGCACAGTTCCTGGCCTTTGTGCACGACGTCGCCGACCTTCGCCCGCAGGTCGACGACCTGGCCGGGGAGCGGCGCCAGCACGTGCGCGAGCCGGTCTTCGTCGAACTGCACTTTGCCGGCAACCGCCAGCGTCAGTGGACGCGGATGTTCGCCGACGGTCTCGATGGCGATGGACCGCAGAGCGACGGCATCCACGGTCAGGTCGGCGGTCGACGTCGCGGCGGCGGGAGAAGCGTCGCCGGCCGCCGTGCCCGCTGATGGCCTCGCGCATGCCGACAGCGTCACGAACCCCAGGACAGCTACGACAGACAGCAGCGGCTTCATCGCATCACCTCCGTGCCGACGGCGGCGGCCAGGCGAGCGACGGCTCGCCGCAAGCCGGCCTGTGCGTCGAGATAGCTCTGCATCGTGTCGTTGAAGGCACGCTGTGCGTCGAGAAGCTCCAGAAGCGACGAGCCGCCCGCGCGGTACGTGTACGTCGAGATGTCGCGGGCGCTCGTCGCAGGCTGGATCAGGTCGTGTTCGATGGCGGCCACGAGATCGCGGTTGGTCGTGTACTCGCGATACGCGATGTCGACGTCGGACAGAATCTGCGCGCGGACGGCCGCCGTCTGCCGCGACAGCTGGTCGTGCTCCGCGTCGGCTCGGGCGATTTCACCCTGATTGCGGTTCAGAATCGGTATCGGTGCGCTCACGAAGAAGCCGAGCGAATTCGAGCGCCCTGCAATGCCCTGCTGACGGCGATACTCGGCGCCCACCGTGTAGTCGATCACGCCAAGCGCCTCCTGAAGCCGAAGATCGGCGACCGACCGCGCCTGCCCCAGCTCGAGCGAGCGCAAGTCCGGACGCGTGGCCAGCGCAAGTTGCTGGACCGCGGTCACGTCGGGAATGCCGGCCGCGGCCGCACGCAGATCGTCGGCGAGGTCGATCGGATCGGCTGCCGGCCGGCCGATGAGCGTCCGCAGACGCGCCAACGCCGTCGCCAGGTCGAGATCGGCGCGCACGGCCGTGCTGCGGAACTGCAGTCTCGCGACCTCCGACCGCGTGGACTCGACGGGCGCCAGCGATCCGGCGGCCACGCGCGCGCGGTTGACGCGCGCCAGATCTTCGAAGGCGCGCAGGTTGTCCGCCACGAGCGCCCGCGTGGCGCGCGCGGCCAGCACGTCGATGCACGCCAGGGTGACATCGGCGCGCAGGGTCCGCACGGCATCGGCGAACTGCGCCTCGGCCAACGCCTTTGACGCCGACGCGAGATCGATCCGCCGCTCCCGCTTCGCGCCGCGTTCGATCGGCAGATCGACGCGGAAGGCGACTTCAGGCGGACCGCCATTGTTGACGTCGTCGAATCCGGTGCCGAGCAGATCGAGATGGTCGGCGCCGAAGCTCGCCACCGGATTGGGGCGCAGCCGCGCCGTCAGCATTTGCGTGTCGGCTACTGACAGGTTCGCGCGCTGCGCGATCAGCGCCAGGTTGTGCCTGACGGCTTCGTCCACCGCCTGGGCAATCGTCAGTGTTTCCGCACCGGCTCGCGAGGCGGACAGCCCCACGCAGAGCACGGCAAGAAGATGCGTTCGCGTCATTGGCAAGACAGCTCCACACCGGCGCACACGTACAAGCGCGTACGGTGGCGACACCGGTTGATTCAGATCAAACGTTCGGCTGAGGTCGAGTGGAGCTCAGGCGGGAGGCGCGCGCGGTGATGAGCAGCGGGCGTAAGACGCGAGCGGTGGCGCGACCGAAGCCACCAAAGGCGCACGAACGTCGGACCGTGGCGGTGCGTGCGCGCGGGCGACAGAGACCGGCGAGGGCGGGCCGTCGCCCTGGATCGTCGGCTCGGTTCGGTCTTCACGACCTCGCCACGTGTTGCCGGGTCCGCGAAACTCAATCGCCGGACCGTGCGGCAGCCGGTGCGCTCTCAAATGGCCGTGCCCGTCGTTGACCCACAGCGTGACGCTGCGATCGGTGCTCGCGAGCACGTCGAGGTCGCCGTCCCGGTCGACGTCGGCGGCGACGACGACCCGGAAGTTGACGTGGTATCGGTTGAGCACGAGTTGGCGAAAGACTCCGGCCTCAACGCCCGAGGTCAGGCCGACCTCAGCGCGCGGAGGCAGCGATGCGGCCCGGGCCGGCGCCGTCATCGGCAACCAGACCGCGATCGCAAGCACGGCCGCGCGCCCGTGTGAGGAAAGCATCAGAGAGATCATATCGGACGGTCGTCAGGGGATCGTAAGCGCAGGAGTTCGGCCGGCGTGTCGATGAACTGCTCGCGCCCGTCGAGCGCGCCGGACGGAAAGCCGAGGAAGCCGAAACCGTAGCGCGCCAGACAGATCGCCGTGCCGGCATCGCGGGCCGTCCGCCAGTCGACGTGCGAGTCGCCGACGAGCACCGCGGCGGCCGGCGTCACTGCAGCACGTTCACAGAGGTGGAGCAGCCCGGCCGTGTCCGGCTTCCGGGGCCACGGGCCGTCACCGCCAATCACTGCGTCTTCGTCGAAAAACTTCGCGAGATCCAGCCCAGCCAGAATGCGCCGGGTGGCGCCGAGCGGCTTGTTTGTCAGCACGGCGAGCGACGCACCGCGGCCCAGCGTCGCGAGAACATCCGGCATCCCTTCGTACGGCCGCGTGTGCGTCAACAGCCTCGCGTCGTAGATTTCCAGAAACCTCGCGAGCGCGTCCCGGGGCGCGATGCCCACCGCCGCGCACGCGCGCGCAACCAGCCTCGCCGCTCCATCGCCGACCATCCCGCCGATCGTGGCCGTTTCGAGGGGCGCGGTGCCGTACGACACGAGCAATTCATTGGCGGAGTCGGCGAGATCGCGGAGAGAATCGACGAGCGTGCCGTCAAGGTCGAAGACGAACAGCCGGATCACTCGGTGTACTCAGCGAACGATGTCGGTGTCTCCCACAGCGTGACGCGAACGACGGGCAGCCCTTCGCTGGCGGCATGCTGGTAGATGATCTTCGCGATGTGCTCGGCGGTGGGATTGCTCTCGCAGAGATACACCGGCTCGCCGAGCTGCTGCAGGGCCTTGACGAGCGGATCGTCGCGGCGCAGCAGCATCTTGTGATCGAGATCCCGATCGATCCACCCCTTCACCACGCGCTTGATGTCGCTGAAGTCGCACACCATGTTCCGCTTGTCCAGTTGACTGGAACGCACCTCGACTTCGACAAGTCCATTGTGCCCATGGGGATGCTTGCAGATGCCGTCGTAATCGAGGAGCCGGTGGCCGTAACAGAACTCAATACGCTTGGTCACGGAGTACATTTGGTAATCTCGTAATCGGGTAATCGGGTAATCGAGTAATTGAGTTGAGGAAGTGGATGCAGAGATTACCAGATTACCCGATTGCCAAATTATTCAATGGCGACAGCGGTTCTCCTCTCGGGCGGACTCGACAGCGCCGTGCTGCTGGCCGACGAAGCGGCGCGCGGCGACGTGCAGCCGATCTACATCGGCGCGGGGCTCGCCTGGGAAGCGGCCGAGCGCGCCGTCGTCGACCGTCTGCTGGCCTCCGACGGCCTCCGCGGCCGGACGCGGCCGATGGTCGCCTTGTCGGTGGACATGCGTGACGTGTACGCGGCCACACATTGGGCCGTCACGGGCACTCCGCCGGCCTACCACACCCCGGACGAGGACGTGTACCTCCCCGGCCGCAACATCGTCCTGCTGGCGAAGGCGGGCGTTTTCTGCGCGTCCGCCGGACTGAATCGGGTGGTGATCGGCACGCTCGCGCACAACCCGTTTCCCGACGCGACGCCTGAATTCCGTTCGTCGATGGCCAGGACGCTGTCGCTCGGCCTCGCCCACACGCTGGACGTCGAGGCGCCTTATGCGGAGATCGGAAAGGCCGAAGTGATCCGCCGGGGCCTGGCCCTCGGCGTCCCGTTCGAGTTCACGATGTCCTGCATGAAACCTGTGGAGGTGCGGCACTGCGGCGAGTGCAGCAAGTGCCGGGAACGTCACGACGCCTTCGTGGAGGCGCAGGTCGCGGATCCGACCGACTACGAATCGCTGAAATTTACTGGTCGCTGATTCGCCGAATGACGATCGTTCCATCGCCGGTACGAACCCGCAACGCGTGGCCGCCCGCGCCCAACCGTCCACTCGCGCGATTCCTGCCGAATTCGCCGGTGACATTTGACAGGGTGACGCCGTCAAAGTGGATGCCTCCGTCGCCGGTGCGCGCGTCCAGCTCGGCGCCGAAGCTTTCCGCGACCTCCACTCTGACCCCTCCGTCGCCGCTCGCGATTTCCCAGTCCGCGTCGGCCTTGCTGCCCGGCTGCGCGCGCACGCCGATGCCGCCGTCGCCCGACCGTGCCCGGACCTGGCTCAGAACGCCTGCCACGGCGATGCTGCCGTCACTGGTGTTGGCGTCGACTGTGCCGGTGACCTCCTCGAGGCTGATCGAGCCGTCGCCCGAACGAGCCGCGATGCTGCCCGACACATCCCGCGCGTGGATACTGCCGTCGCCTGATCGCAACGAGATCACGCCGCGCACGCTCTCGAGGTGAATGGAACCGTCGCCCGTCGCCGCCTGCACGTCAGACGCCGCCGGAAGCGAGACGATGACCTTCGCGCTGCCGAAGCCGCCCGCGAACCAGCCAAAAACCTGCTCGGCCGGCATCTTCACATCCACCGAAATGTGATTCGCCTCCTGGCTGCTCGTCATGGTGATAGCGGCTGCCGCCTGTTTGGAGAATGCGCGTTTTTCGACGGCCACGAGAACATCAGGACGATCCCACGAGCGGATCTCGATCGAGCCGTCCACGGTCCGCAGCTTGATGTCCGGCTTCCCATCGACAGAGAAGCGCTTTTCCTCGCGGTCGACGTAGCGCCCACCCCGGGCTGAGATGTTGACGCAGCCGGCAGCCAGGACCCCGACCATCACCAGAGCCAGAGAAAGCGACAACGGGATCGCCGAGGGCTGACGGATCATCTCGTGCCTCCGGGGGCTTAGACGGAGAAGCCGATACGGGTGTTGCGCCGGCGGTCGAGGAGCCGGCCTAGGCTTTGGCCGACGCGTGTTTCGCGGCGCCAATGGCCGCCGCATCCGAATCGAGTGTCGCGGTCGACACCGTCAAAGCCTCGTTCATCGGCCCGGGCAATCGGCGCGCCAGTTCGGTGCGAATCGGATCGAGCAGCAGATCGGCGGCAGACGCCATGATCCCGCCAAGCACGAGGACGTTCGGGTCGCCGATGGCCACGAGATTGGCGGCCGCCATTCCCAGATACTTGGCGGTGTCGCGGATCACCGAGATCGACACGCCGTCACGCTCGCGCGCGGCGTTGAGGACGTGGTCGACGGTGATCGCGCCAAGCTCGCCGTTCACGGCGTCCCGAACGCGCGAGTGGTCGCCGGCCTTGATGCGCCAGATCAGCCGGCGGACGATGCCGGCGGCGGCGACTTCAGCCTCGACACAGCCTGCCTTCCGGTAGTCCTCGCGCTCCACGGGGTTCAGCGAGAGCCAGGCGACCGCAGGCGCGCGGCCATGGGCGCCGGTGACAGGGCGGCCGTCGCGAATCATGCCCGCGGTGGCATGCTCGGCCACCGCGAAGTACACGACGTCGCGAGCGCCACGCGCCGCGCCAATCCACGATTCGGCGATCACGGCAGCCGTGCCCGAGCCGATGACGCTGTCGTGGTGTGGAAGATCGGAAAACCTCGACGACAAGGCTGGAAGCAATCGCGCCAGCACGGGCGAGTCGAGATTGGCGGCGGCAATGCCGAGCGACCCGGTCCCGCTCGAACCGCTCGCGGCCGGCAGGACGCCCTCGACAGCGGTTACGGCCGCAAGCGGCGGATCGCCAGCCGCCTGCGCTCGCTTCCTCACCGAGCCGCCCTCGTCGATCAGGACGGCGACGACCGCCGCGTCGCGGATCTCGAGGCCTACCATCGACGGCCACCGGCCTCGTGCGCCACTAAGCCTCTCCCGTCCAGTCGCTGTGTAAGTGCAGCTTGCGGCCGGCCACCGGCAGAGGCGCACCGTCGACGAGTTGAAACAACGTGCGGTCGATCCGCTCGACGAGGGAGGTCAGTTGACGCTCGTCGGGCGCCTGGATGACGAGCACACCGCTCGTTTCGGCCGGCGGGAACCGCCGGTCGTCCAGATAGTCGCGGTCCATCGTCACCAGCGTGCGCCTGAGCTGCTGAGCCAGCCGATAGTGTTTCGTATCCGGGGCGCGGCGGAGCTCGTCTTCTTCCAGCACGAAGAGGACGTCCCACTGCAACTGCTGTCGCATGTAACCGACCAGGCCCGCCGGCACGTTGGCGTCCGCGTAGATCCGCGGACGCGGCGACAGTTGTTCGGCGTGCGGGGCGAGTTCCGTCGCGAGGGTGCCCATTTAACTTGTAAGTTGTAACTTCTAAGTTGTTAGTTGTGCTTTTTCCCGAACGGCCATGGCGTCGCGTGTCAGCGCGGCCACGAGCGCGTCGCGTTTGTGAACCAGCTCTTTTCGCGCGCGGCGCCCGTTCGCCGAGCCGACCGCGTATTCGCAGAAGATCGGAAACGCGATCGTCGAATCGCAGTAGGCGACGACGGTCCCCGGCAGCACGCCTGGATTCACCTTGCCCCAGCTGACCGCCTCGGACGGCGTCGCGCCGGACAGGCCGCCCCACACCACGGAGTCTGTCGTGATCTGAATGAAGTAGTCGTTCCCGCCCTTGGGAATGCCGTACACCTCCCACAGCGTGGGCTGGGCCTGCAGGTAGAAGTTCTTGGGCGACCCGCCGCCGAGAATCACGCAGCCGTTCTGTTTGCCGGCAAGCACGATCGCGCACACTTCGTTGACGTCCTTGTTGGGATCGATCATGAAGCGGCTCCCGTTCATGAGCTCGTGATACGCGATATTCATGCCGATCGAGCTGTCGCCGGGCGACGACGTATAGATCGGCACTCCCGCCTTCGCCGCATGCGCGACGACCGAATGCTCCTCACAGCCCGGGAAGCGTTCGAGCAGGTCGCGGCCGAGCCGGTAATGAAACTCCGACGTCGACACCGCCTCGTTCAACCCCGAGCGGACGATGAAATCCCGGATGTAGGCATCGGTTTCCAGCAGGACCGTCGCCGGAAACAGCACGTCGTAGATCCGGATGACGCCCTCTTCGTACAGCTCGCGATCGTCCACGAACGGCGAGCCGCGATGCAGCGTGAAGTTGAGGGCATAGTGCAGATCGTGGTAGAGATTGGCGCCCGTCGAGATCAGGAAGTCGACGAGACCCCGCTCCATCATCTCGATGACGCAGCCGCCCAGCCCCGCGGGCGTCATCGCCCCCGCCACCGTCAGGCCGATGGTCGTGTCGTTGGCAGGGTCGAGCATCTTCTCGGCGAAGATCTGACACGCTTCCGACAGACGGCCTGCGTTGAACGCCTGAAAGCCGTCGTCAACGAGCGACCGCACGTCGGCGCTGCCCTTCGGCCTGTAGTATCTGATCGGTTTTCCGGAAAGAAACTGCTGTCGAGTTTGCGCAGGCGCGCCTGGAGCTCGATGCGGCAATACGTCGGCCTCCTCGTCGGTGAAAATAGCTTAACATTTGTTCGTGACCGGCGACGCGACGGTTTGGTGGTGGCTGGCGGCAGCGGGCGGCGCGATCCTCGCCTTGCTCGGGTGGCTGATCGCGCGGAAAGGACGCCGGTTCGCCGCGGGCGACGTCTTCCGCGCCAGCCGGTGGAGCTCCGGCAACCGCCTGTTCCCCACGCAGGTGCTCGTCACGCCGGAGAGCGTGGTGCAGTACAAGCCGAAGTGGATCGGGCACCAGGAAGAAGTGATCCACATGGCGCACGTGGCGTCCGTGAAGATCGCGACGGGCCTGATCCTGTCGGACATCGAGATCGAAACGAGCGGCGGCTCCGATCCCATCCGGTGCCATGGCCATCACAAGGCCGACGCCACGCGGATGAAGGCGCTCATCGAGCAGGCCCAGAGCGCGTACTACCGAAACAGCCCCATCCGGCCGATAACGTAAACGCCAAGATGGACGAACTGACCTTCCGCGCCAGGCGTGCCGGCGCCGGCACGGCTGCCGCGACGCGACCGGAATCTCCCGAACTGGATGCACGGTTTCGCGCACTGGTGCAATCTCCGCTGAGGGCCGGAATTCTGCGCTACCTCAGCGCGCGGCCCGAAGAGAGCTTCGACGTCGAGCAGCTGATGCAGACGTTCGGACGCCTCCGCCTCGACGTCGAAAACTGCGTGCGCGAGCTCGCGGACTTCGGCGTCGCGGAGCAGATTCCGGGCGACCCGCCCCGCTACAGCGCGCGGCGGACGACGGCCCTGGTCGAGCTGCTCGACACGTTCCTCGAGAAGCGCGCCTCCGTCAGCAGCGAAGACCAGTCGCCGTCCGTCCAGCGCTTCCGCGAGATGATCGGCCGCGACGAAAAGATGCTGATCGTCTTCGAGTGGATCCGCACCGCCGCGAAGTCCGACATCTCGGTGCTGGTGCTGGGGCCGACGGGATCGGGCAAGGAACTCGTCGCCCGGATGATCCACGAGCTGTCGCGCCGGAGCGAGGCGAAATTCCAGGCGGTCAACTGCGCGGCCCTGCCCGACACGCTGTTCGAATCGGAGATCTTCGGCTACGAGAAGGGCGCGTTCACAGGCGCGCACGACCGGAAGCCCGGGCGTCTCGAGCTCGCGCACGAGGGCACGTTGTTCCTCGATGAAATCGGCGACATGTCCCTCATGGCGCAGGCCAAACTGCTGCGCGTCCTCGAGGAGCGGCGCTTCGAGCGCCTCGGCGGCAGCAAGTCGATCGCCGTCGACTTCCGGCTGATTTCGGCGACGAACCGTCCGCTCGAGCAGTTCGTGCGCGACGGACGCTTCCGGGAGGACCTCTACTACCGCGTCAACGCGTTCGCGATTCGTCTGCCGTCCCTGAAGGAGCGGCAGGTCGACATTCCGGTGCTGGCCCAGCGCTTTCTCGCGCGCTACTGTGCGGCCCAGGGCCTGCCGCTCGACAGCAAGAATTTCTCGCGCGAGGCGCTGGACCTGCTGATGACCTATCAGTGGCCCGGCAACATCCGCGAGCTCGAAAGCACGGTGTCGCGCGCGGCGCTGTCGGCGCCGGGTAAGAGCATCCGCGCGACCGACATTGAATTCCTCCATGCCACGGTTCCCGTGGTCAGCCAGTCGGGCGACCGGCTGCCGTCGCTCGCGGAATCCGAGCGCGCCCACATCGTCCGCGTGCTCGAAGCCGTCGAGTGGAACAAGAAGGAAGCGGCCCGGGTCCTCGACATCAGCCGCGGCACCCTCTACCGGAAGATCGTCGACTACGATCTCGAACCGGAGGGCAAATCCTCCGGCCGCCGGAACAAGGCCGCAGAGGGCTAAGCGATGACCGGCGGGCTGGCGTACAATTCAAGACGTTCGCGCAGCTTCCCCCACTCCTAACTCATGAAAGATCTCCCCGTCGCCGCGCGGCTGTACGTGGTGGCCGTCTGCGTCGCCGGCGCGGTGGTGGCGGCGCTCAACGCGCCCCACTCGCTGTACAAGCCGGGGATGTTCTTCGTGCTGCTCGTGTGTTCGTCGGTGGCATCGGCGCTCAAAGTCAGCCTGCCGCTCGCGACACACGGGTCGACGATGTCGATCTCCTATGCGGTCGACTTCGCGTCGCTGCTGCTGCTCGGCGCCGACGAGACGATGCTGGTGGCCGCGACGAGCGCGTGGAGCCAGTGCACATTCAAAGTTCCCAGTAAATCGCCGCCGTACCGGACGCTGTTCAGCATGGCGTCGCTGGTGCTGACCGTGAAGCTCGCCGGTCTCGTGTACGCCTGGTTCGGCGGTCCGGCGCCAGACGCTCCCCTCTCGCTGATGACGCTTCCCAAGCCGCTGGTCGTGGCGGCAACGGCCTATTTCGTCGGCAACACGATCCTGGTCGCCACGGCCATCGGCCTCTCGACCAGGCAGCCCACCCTGAAGATCTGGAACGAGAACTTCGTGTGGAGCGCTCCGAGCTACTTCGTCGGCGCGCTGGCCGCGGCGGCGGCGGCATGGGTCGTCCAGCGAGGCGGGTTCTGGATGGCGGGACTGACGGCGGCGCCTGTCTACGCCTTGTACCGCGGATACAAGGTCTACCTCGGCCGCGTGCAAGACGAGCAGCGCCACGTGCAGGAGGTATCGGACCTGCACCTTGCGACAATCGAGGCGCTGGCGCTCGCGATCGACGCGAAGGACCAGACGGCGCAAAGCCACATCCGGCGCGTGCAGGTGTATGCCGCCGGCCTCGCCCGCGCGCTGGGGATGTCCGACAACGAAATCCGCGGCGTCAAGACGGCGGCGCTCCTGCACGACATCGGTAAGCTCGCCGTCCCCGAGCACATCCTGTCGAAGCCGGGCCCGCTGACACAGGAAGAGTTTCAGAAGATCCGGATTCATCCGCAGGTTGGCGCCGAGATCATCAGCGGCGTGCCGTTTCCGTATCCCGTCGCTCCCCTGATCCTCAGCCATCACGAGCGATTCGACGGCAAGGGATACCCGTCGGGGCTGAAGGGCGAAGAGATTCCGCTCGGCGCCCGCATTCTTTCAGTCGTCGATTACTTCGACGCGCTGACATCAGAACGGCCGTACCACAAGGCGATGACCTTTGACGCGGCCGTGGGCCTGCTGCGGCAGGAGAGCGGCAAGGCACTCGACCCCCGGGTCGTGCAGACGTTCGTCGAGATGTATCCGGCGCTCGCGGCCGAGGCCGACGCCAGTCAGGAGCCGACTCGCAAGCTCACCCGCGTCGCCGCCCACGCGCCTGCTGCCGCCCCGTCGGTCGGGCTCGTGTCCGAGTCGCCCGGCCGCAAGAACGTCTTCGAGGACATCGCGCTCGCCCATCGCGAGATTTACGCGCTCTATGAGATCGCCCAGGCGATGGGCAGCAGCCTCGGCGTGGCCGACACGATGGCGCTCATCTCGTCGAAACTCAGCAACATCGTGCCGTTTTCATGCTGTGCGCTGTTCCTCTTCAGCGAGGAATCCGATTTGCTGCGCTGCCGCTTCGCCAATGGCGTCGACGCCGAGCAGATTCAGCAGCTGAGCATCCGCAGCGGCCAGGGCCTGACGGGATGGGTCGCGCGCAACCGCCGGCCGCTGGTCAACGCGAGGCCGAGTGCCGATCTCGAAGCCGCCGGCGTCTCGACGCAGACGGCGCTGCAATCGGCGCTCGTGTGCCCGCTCGTCTTCAACGAGCGCTTCATCGGCACGATTGCCGTGTACCACACGGAGCCGTCGATCTTCACCGACGATCACCGGCGGCTGCTCGACCGAATCTCGGAACAGGCCGCCGCCGTCATCTACAACTCGATCGTCTTCGAGCAAACGCAGGAAGACTCGCTCACCGACCCGCTCACCGGGCTGCCGAACACCCGCTTCATGTTCATGCACCTGACGCGGGAACTGGCGCGCGCCGAACGGCTCAAATCAGAAGTCTCGCTGCTGGTCATGGACCTCGACGCGTTCAAGGAGATCAACGACACGTACGGCCACCACGTGGGCGATCGCGCGCTCCGCGAGGTCGCCGGCGTGCTCCGCACCGGCATCCGGCCTTATGACATCTGCGTCCGCTACGCCGGCGACGAATTCATCGTCGTGCTGTCGGGATGCGGCGCCGAAGAGGCGGAGCGGAAGCGGCTGGAGCTACAGAAGGCCGTGGATCAGGTGCAGTTCGAGGCGCGGCCGGGCAAGATGCTCCCGCTCGCGATCAGCATCGGCGCGTCGATCTTCCCCCACGACGGCGATTCGTATGAGACGCTGCTCGCGACCGCCGACAGCCGGATGTATCGGGACAAGACGCGGCGCAAACGGCAGGGGGCACCGCCGGATCGGAATGGCGACCACGGCGAGCCGTCCGGAAAGCCCCCGGCGCCGACGGCCAGTCTGTCCGAGCTCGATCTGAAGCGCGCCGCAACCGGAATCCTCTAATCTCGGGGCTCGGGGCTCGCGAATTCTCTAGAGCGCTTTCATTTTGATGTAGTGCAGACCTTCAGGTCTGCCGTGAAGCGTGCCAACTGAGCCGAAACCTGCACGAAAAGCACTGACAACGGCAGAACAAGTGCAACAACGGCCGCGTTGCGTTGGGACAGCGCGAAATGAAGGAAAAGGCCGCCGCGCAACCGGAAAAGGCGGTGCTACAACGCCAATACCGCTTCCGTGGACGCGGTACGGCTTCCGTGGGCGCGGTATGGCTTCCGAAAACGCGTGACGGCGTCCGCAGACGCCGACGCGGAACCCGAGCCCCGAGTCATTCCACCCAGTCCGGCGTCGCGCCCGCCAGCGCCGTCCAGACGAGCGCCGCACCCGTCGCCCCGGCCACAAGCGCCGCGCCGTCCATCCACCACGACGACGCACGACCGCTCAGTTCAATCCAGGCTGAGGGGACAACGAGCAGCAGGCCGACGGAAATGGCAGCGGGACGCCGGCGAATGAAGCGAAGGAGCCCTCCGCGTAGACGACGTAGTGACATGAGCGAGCCTCGAGTCGCGAGCCCCGAGCCCCGATTAGACCCCGCCCGTGATGTGGAATCCGGAATCGACCATCACGATTTCACCCGTGATGGCGCGTGAGGCGGCACTGAAGAGGAATGTCGCGGCATCGGCCACTTCTGCCAGTTCAACGTTGCGCCGAAGAGGCGCGCGCTCGGCGTACACGTCGCGGATGCCGGAGAATCCCTTGATGCCCGACGCGGCCAGCGTCTTGATCGGCCCGGCCGAGATCGCGTTCACGCGGATGTTGTCGGGCCCGAGGTCGCTGGCGAGATAACGGACCGAGGCTTCGAGCGCGGCCTTGGCCACGCCCATCACGTTGTAGTTGGTAAACACGCGCTGGCTGCCGAGGTACGTCAGGGTCAGCACGCTTCCACCGCCACGGGCCTTCATGAGCGGAGCTGCCGCGCGCGTCAACGCAATCAGCGAGTACGCGCTGACGTCGAGCGCGATGCGGAAGCCCTCGCGCGTCGTCTTCACGAAAGGTTCCGACAGCTCGGCCTGCGGCGCGAATGCCGCGCCGTGCAGCAGGAAATCGAGCCCGCCGAACTCGCGTTCGAGAGTCGAGGCCAGCGCCGCAATGTGATCGTCGTTCGTGACGTCGCACGCCGCGACGACCGGGTTTTCGAGCGTCGCGGCCAGCTCGCGAACGTTTTCCTCGAGGCGCTCGGTCGGATACGTCAGCGCGAGACGCGCGCCGGCGGCCGCGGCAGCCTGGGCGATGGCCCACGATATCGATCGCTTGTTGGCGACACCAACGATCAGTCCCTGTTTGCCTGCAAGAGCGCTCATGTGTGATTGCGTTTCGGCGTGGGCCGGCGCTGCGTGAAGCTGCTACCGTGAACGTTTGCGGCCGGAATCATTGCGCCGCTGATGGCGCGCCGCCGGTCCGCCCTGCGGTGGCCGGCCGCCGCCCTGCCGCAGTCCACCACCTCGCCCGGAGCCGCCGAAGTTTCCGTTGCCACGATTGTTTTGAAACTGTCCGCCTTGCTGTTGGCGCGGGCGGAAGCGATTCTGCCGCCCTGTGGGCTGCCGGATGGTGAAGTCGGTCGCCGGACGCGTCGGCGGAGGCTGCCCTTCCGTCCGCGGAAGTGATGCTCGAATCAGCGGGCGATGAACAGGTCCCCCTTCGCGTTCCCGGTCCTCGCCTTCATCGCCCCCGGCATCGTCAGGCTCGGCGCCCTCGACAGGGCGGGCGGCGAGTCCCTCGTCTTCAGCTTCCAGCGTGCCGGTGATTTCGATGTCCTCCGGCAGCTCGCTCGCCGGAGAGTCGTCTGACGCCGGCCGAACCGGCAGGTCCGGCTCGTGCAGTTTCGGAGCTCCCGCCAGCCCCTGCGCCGCAAGGGCCGCGGGCGTTTGGGTTTTGCGGCGAAGCCGCGGCATTTTCCCCTGCTTGTATTCGTGCTCGGATTCGCAGGTGGTGCAGCGCGTCTGTTTCACTTCCGCGCCGATCATCGCGACGACGGCGTGGTTGGTGACGCGGCGTTCACGAGGGCAATAGTCGTCCAGAATGTCACCAAGCCGAAGCTGGCGCTGCTGCATCGAAAAGAACTCCCGACGTAAACCTCGCTAGGAAGGGAAAGAAATTGCGAAAGGCAACGCCATACTAGCAGAGCTTGTTTGCTACTGGCAAGGCGCTAGCCGGAGGCCCGTGCCACCCACCTTTGAGCCTCGGCCAGGGCGCGGGCGACCGCGGCCGGCGCCGTCGACTGCGGCGTGCGCTTGGCCGCCACGGACGCGCTGGACGTCACATGGGCCGCGATGTCTGCATCGAAGAATTCGCTGGCCGCCCGCCATTCCGCAAGCGACAACGAATCGAACTCCCGCCCTTCCGCCAGAAGTTTGCGCACGAGCCCACCGCTGATCTCGTGAGCCCGGCGGAATGGAACACCGCGGCGCACCAGGTAGTCGGCCACGTCGGTGGCCAGCAGCAGGCCGGTGGCAGCCGCGGCGGCCTGCCCGCGGTTGAGCGTCAACCCGCCGATCACCGCTCGCGCGGCCGCGAGGCAGCCGGCCAGCGTGTCTTCGGCGTCGAAAATGGCCTCTTTGTCCTCCTGCAGATCTTTGTTGTACCCGCTCGGCAGTCCTTTCATCGTCGTCAGCAGCCCCAGAAGATGACCGACGGCCCGGCCGGTCTTGCCGCGCACGAGTTCGAGCGGGTCCGGATTCTTTTTCTGCGGCATCATGCTGCTGCCGGTGCTGAGCGCATCGGACAACTCGAAAAACCGATGGCCGTCGCCGCACAGGATGATGAGATCCTCCGCGAGCCTGCTCAGGTGCACCATGGTCAACGCACAGGCGTAATGGAACGACGCGGCGAAATCGCGATCAGACGACGCGTCGATGCTGTTGGGGACGATGCGGCTGAAGCCGAGATCGGCCGCCAGAGCGTTGACATCGATCTCGTAGCTCGTTCCGGCGACGGCGCCTGAGCCGAGCGTCAACGCGTCGGCCTCGTCCCGGGCGGCCGCCAGACGCTGGTGGTCGCGGCGAAGCGGCGCGATGTGCGCGAGAAAGAAATGGGCCACCAGCACCGGCTGAGCCGGGCGGAAGTGTGTGAACGCCGGCATCAGCGCGTCGCCCGCCGCGACGGCTTGAGCGGCCAGCGCCTCGACGACGCCCGCGACGCGGCTCTGCAGCGCAGGAATGTGGCGCATGAGGTAGAGCCGGACGTCCAGCGAGACCTGTTCGTTGCGCGAGCGGCCCGTGTGCAGCCGCCGCCCGGCATCGCCGACACGCTCGACCAGGACGCGCTCGACGAAGCTATGGACGTCTTCATCGTCGCCGTCGACGAATCGAGGGTCGGCCTGGCCGCGCTGCCGGATGTCGCCGAGGGCCTGCTCGATCTGATCGACATCGGCCTTCGGAAGCACGCCGGCGCGACCGAGCGCCCGTGCCCAGGCGAGGCTGCCGGTCACGTCTTCGTCGAACAGCCGCCGGTCGAAGCGAAACGACTTCTGAAACTCGAACGCCGCCGCATCAGGCGCGGCGTCGAATCGTCCGGACCAGAGAGTTGTCATGAGGCTATGAAGGCGTCGCGCGCCTCGTCGGCGAGGCCGTGATCCTTGAGCGCGAAGGGCGACTTGCGACCGACGATACGGCAGGCGCCTTTGAACAATTTCATGCGGATAAGACCCGTCACGCGCTCCTGCACGGTGTTGATGTAAGCGTCGAGCGCCTCGCGCAGCGGCGTGAACCAGAGGCCGTTATAGATGGTGTCGGCGTACTGCACGCTGACCAGGCGCGAGAACCGATCGCCCTCCCTGGTGACCACCATCTTCTGCAGCTCTTTGTGCGCCTCGTGCAGGACGACCGCTGCCGGCGCTTCGTAGATTTCCCGGGACTTGCTGCCGACCATCTTGTTCTCGACCATGTCGATGCGGCCGACGCCGTGCGCACCCGCGATCGTGCCGAGGCTGGCAATCAGTTCCAGCATGGACATCTCCACGCCGTTAATCGCCGTCGGGGCGCCGCGATCGAACGTGAGCTCTACATAGGCCGGCTGGTCGGGGCATTCAGAACCCGACTTGGTCAGCGTGAAGACCTCTTCCGGCGGCTCCGTCCACGGATCGTCCAGCACGCCGCACTGGATTGAACGGCCCCACAGGTTGGCGTCCACGCTGTACGGGTTGTCACCCGCCCCCGGAACCGGAATGCCGTGAGCGCCCGCGTAGGCGGCCACCTCCGGCCTCGTCATTTCCCATTCGCGCACCGGCGCGAGTACCTCGATCGCGGGGTCGAGCGCGCGCGCGGACGAGTCGAGGCGGAAGCGGTCGTTCTCCTCGGCCGTGCAGCCGTGAGCAATGGCCCCTGCCTGCTCGATGGCGGCCAGCTCGACGAGTTTTTTCGCGATCAGCGGCCGGCCGAGCGACGTCGCCATGGGGTACCGATCTTCGTAGAGCGCATCGGCCTTGAGTGCGGGGACGACGTAGCCGGAGGCGAACTCCTCGCGGACGTCGAGGACGTGAGCCCGCACGGCGCCGGCGGCCAGCGCGCGGTTGCGCACGTCCTCCAGTTGTTTCCCCTGCCCCAGATCCATCGTCATCGCGATGACGTCGGCGCCGTAGCGCGCCTTGAGCCAGGGAATGGCGACGGAGGTATCGAGTCCCCCCGAATACGCCAGGACGATGCGTTTCATACGCACTAGGTCTCCGTGTACGTTTCCAGCCGCTTGACGAGCGCCGCCGCGCGCCGGCTGTCGCGGGCGATGACGAGGATCGTGTCGTCGCCGGCGATGGTGCCGACCGTCTCCGCCAGCTGCGCGCGATCGAGCGCCTCGGCAAGCGCCTGCGCCTGCCCACGCCCCGTCCGCAGCACGACGAGCTGCTGGACGCGCTCGACGCGGCGCAGAAACCCCGCGGCCGCGCGCTCGAGCGCCGAACGCGCCAGCTCGGGGCTCATCGCCTCGAGCCCGGGCCGCTGGTAGGCGCCGTCGCCGGCGCGCTTGACGAGACCCAGGTCGGCGATGTCCCGCGAAATCGTGGCCTGCGTGGCGTCGAAGCCGCGCTGCCGGAGACGCCGCCGGAGTTCTTCCTGGCTGTGGAGCGCTTCCTGGTCGATCACTTCGAGGATGACGGCTTGTCTGCGCGGTTTCATCGGATCCGCCGGGAGACCAGAGGATACACGATTCATGCGGCTCCCGTCACGCGTATTCATCGATTTTTGTTGATTGAATCGATAGTAGCGTGTATAAATATTCTTTCTGATGCATATCGCAGTGCAGTCGCGTGAACGCGTTGCCGGCGGCGCCCGCGGCGCGGCGGCCCGCGTGGCGATCGCCGGCGCCACCGGATATACAGGACAGGAGCTGCTGCGGCTGCTCGCGCGGCATCCCGGGGTGACGATCGCGGCCGCGATGTCCTCGGGCGCCCCGTCAGCAACGTCAGCAGCGTCGGCCGCGCCGGGATCGTCCGGCACCTCTCCCGCGCCGCGGCGGCTGCCGGCGCTCGCGCACATCTACACCGGTACGATCACGCCGCTCGACCGCGACGCGCTCGTCCGCGAGGCCGACCTCGTGTTTCTCGCGCTGCCCGATAAGGCGGCCGCGGAGCTGGCGCCCGCGCTCGTCGAGGCCGGCGTGCGCGTCATCGACCTGTCCGGCGCCTTCCGGCTGCGCGATCAGGCGATGCGCGCCCGGTGGTATCCGGAAACCCACGAGCTGCCGTCAGGTCTCGCGTACGGGCTCACGGAGCTCGAGAGGCCGGCCGTCGAGGCGGCCCGGCTCGTGGCGAATCCCGGCTGTTACCCCACGGCCACGCTTCTCCCGCTGGCACCCGTCGTGGCGGCGGGCCTCCTGGCGCCTGATACCGACATCATCGTCGACGCGAAGTCCGGCGTCTCGGGCGCGGGCAAGACGCTGTCCGAGCGCACGCACTTTTCCGAGGTGCACGGCAGCGTGTCGGCGTATGGCGTGTTCGGACATCGCCACGGCGCCGAGATCGAACAGGGCGTCGGGCGGATCGTGAATTTCGTGCCGCACCTGATGCCGCTCGATCGTGGCATCCTATCGACGATTTATCTGCGTCTGGCGCCAGGCACGACCGAAGACACGCTGGCGTCCGTGTATGAGCGGGCGTACGGCGGCGAGCCGTTTCTGCGGCTCACCGGGCCGGCGCTGCCCGAAATCAAGCACGTCGCGCATACCAACTTCTGCGATATCGGGTGGCGGGTCGACGGGTCAGGACGAGCCGTTCTCGTCTCCGTGATCGACAACCTGCTCAAGGGCGCGTCGGGCCAAGCCGTGCAGAACATGAACGTCATGCTGGGCCTCGATCAGGCGACCGGCCTGCTGTGACGCCGCTCGTCCTGAAGTTCGGCGGGGAGTTGCTCGAAGAACCGTCCCGGATGAGCACGGTCGTCGACGCCGTCGCCGGAATTGCGAAGACGGGCATCCCGCTCGTTGTTGTCCATGGCGGCGGTAAGGAAATCGACGCGGCGCTGGCAACAGCCGGAATCGAAAAGCGGCAAGTCGACGGGCTCCGGATCACGGACGAAGCCACGCTCGACGTCGTCGTGTCCGTTCTGGCCGGGGCGGTAAACACCCGGTTTGTCGCGGCATTGGTGACGCTCGGCATTCATGCTGTCGGCTTGACGGGCGCAGACGACGAGTGTGGCCTGTCGGAGGTCGAGATGCCGCACGTGACTGTCGATGGACGCCTGGTCGAACTGGGACGCGTCGGTCGTCCGCATACCCAGGCCAGCATGCGTGTGCTGGAGACGCTGATGCAGAATTACTTCGTGCCCATCGTGGCGAGCATTGGCATCGCGCGTGATGGCCGGCTCTTGAACATCAACGCCGACACGATGGCAGGGCACTTCGCGCGAAGCCTTCGCGCGCGCCGGCTCGTCATCGCGGGCTCGACATCCGGTGTGCTGGACGATTCGGGCCGGACGATTCCGTTGCTCGACGCGGCCGCGATCGAGCTGCTCGTCTCAAGCCGGACGGCGACCGCCGGGATGATTGCCAAGCTGCGGGCGTGCACGTGGGCCCTGGCCGGCGGAGTGGACGATGTCGTGATCGTGGACGGCCGCGATCAGGACGCGCTGCGGGCGGCCGCATCAGGCCCTGGAAGCGTTGTCCCCGGCACGGCGACGCGAGTGGTGACTACA
>Ga0326726_10000931_pt1 | contig 27019 bp, 10 predicted proteins | sample MHFenrmetagenome_2_FD_207603 | JGI IMG/M metagenome (GOLD analysis project Ga0326726, IMG submission 207603) | Lab enriched peat soil microbial communities from Michigan Hollow, Ithaca, NY, United States - MHF15MN | ecosystem: Environmental > Terrestrial > Soil > Wetlands > Peat | place: USA... | reverse complement strand
GCGCAAGTCGCGTACAATGCGCGACTTTTTGCTTTTGCGATCAAGCTCATGCCACGCGCCCTGCGCAACCTCGCCATCATCGCCCACGTCGACCACGGCAAGACCACGCTCGTCGACAAGCTGCTGCGGGCCGCCGGCACGTTCGCTGCCCACGAGCAGGTGCAGGAGAGGGTGATGGACTCGAACGACCTCGAGCGCGAGCGCGGCATCACCATCCTCGCCAAGAACTGCGCGGTGCGCTACGAGGGCACGCACATCAATATCGTGGATACGCCGGGCCACGCCGACTTCGGCGGCGAGGTGGAGCGCGTGCTCTCGATGGTGGACGGCGTGCTGCTGCTGGTGGACGCGGTCGAGGGGCCGATGCCGCAGACGCGGTTCGTGACGCGCAAGGCGCTGGCGCAAGGCTTGAAGCCCATCGTCGTGGTCAACAAGGTGGACCGCCCCGGCGCGCGCGCGCAGTGGGTGGTGAACCAGACCTTCGACCTTTTCGACAAGCTCGGCGCGACCGAAGAGCAGCTCGATTTCCCGGTGGTGTATGCATCCGCCCTCGAGGGCTGGGCGAGCCTCGAGCCTGGCGTGCGCGGCACCGACATGAAGCCCTTGTTCGAAGCCATCTTCAAGTACGTGCCGATGCGCGACGAGGATCCCGAAGCGCCGCTGCAGCTGCAGATCTGCTCGCTCGACTATTCGAGCTACGTCGGCAAGATCGGCATCGGCCGCGTGCGCCGCGGGCGCCTGAAGGCAGCGCAGGAGGTCCTGGTGCTGAACGGGCCGGACGCGCAGCCGATCAAGGCGAAGGTCAACCAGGTGCTGATGTTCGAGGGCCTGGAGCGCGTCGAGGTCGAGGAAGCGCAGGCGGGCGACATCGTGCTGGTGAACGGCATCGAGGAGGTCGGCATCGGCTCGACGCTGTGCGACCTCGAGCACCCGGAGGCCCTGCCGCCGCTCAAGGTGGATGAGCCGACGCTCACCATGAACTTCCTCGTCAACGCCTCGCCGCTCGCCGGCCGCGAGGGCAAATACGTCACCAGCCGCCAGATCCGCGAGCGCCTGGAGCGCGAGACGAAGAGCAACGTCGCGCTGCGCGTCGAATACCCCGAGGACACCGATACCTTCATCGTGCACGGCCGCGGCGAGCTGCACCTGACGATCCTGCTGGAGAACATGCGCCGCGAGGGCTACGAAATCGCCGTCTCGCGGCCGCGCGTCCTCTACAAGGAAATCGGCGGCGTGCGCTGCGAGCCCTTCGAAATGCTGACCGTGGACGTGGAAGAAGCCAATCAGGGCGGCGTGATGGAGGAACTGGGCCGGCGGCGTGGCGAGCTTCTGGACATGCAGCCCGACGCCAAGGGGCGTGTGCGCCTCGACTACCGCATCCCGGCGCGCGGCTTGATCGGCTTCCAGGGCGAGTTCATGACGCTCACGCGCGGCACGGGCGTCATGAGCCACGTATTCGACGAGTACGCGCCTGCGCGGCCCGAGGAAATGGCCGAGCGCCGGAACGGCGTGCTGGTGTCGCAGGACGACGGCGTCGCCGTCGCCTACGCGCTGTGGAAGCTGCAGGAGCGCGGGCGCATGTTCGTCAACCCCGGCGACCCGGTGTATGAGGGCATGATTGTGGGCATCCACAGCCGCGACAACGACCTGGTGGTGAACCCGATCCGCACCAAGCAGCTCACCAACATCCGCGCCTCGGGCAAGGACGAGGCGATCGACCTCACGCCGCCGATCGGCCTGACGCTCGAGTACGCCGTGGAATTCATCGCCGACGATGAGCTGGTCGAGATCACGCCGAAGTCCATCCGGCTGCGCAAGCGCTTCCTCAGGGAGCACGAGCGCCGGCGCGCGGAACGCGCCGCAGCCTAACTAGTCCCGGGCGGCCCGGCTCAGGGGATCGGCACTGCGGCGAGCAGCTGCGCGCCGACGTCCACGCGGCGCGCGGCGTCCTGCGCCGGGCGCAGCCGGTGCGCCGCGACGCCGGCCAGCACCGCCTGCACGTCTTCGGGGATGACCTTGTCGCGGCCCTCCAGCATCGCCCAGGCGCGCGCCGAGTGCACCAGGGCGAGCGCCGCGCGCGGCGACAGCCCCGCCACGTAGTCCGGCGAGCGGCGCGTGTGCTCGACGATCGCCTGCACGTAGTCGAGCAGCGCCGGCGCCACGTGCACGCGCTGCGCCATCTCCTGCTGCTCGACGAGCTCGCCGGGGCTCATGCAGGGCTCGAGGCCGGCGAGCAGGTCGCGCCGGTCGGCGCCCGAGAGCAGCGCCCGCTCGGCGTCGTGGTCCGGGTAGCCGAGCTCGATGCGCATGAGGAACCTGTCGAGCTGCGACTCCGGCAGCGGAAAGGTGCCGACCTGCTCAGAGGGGTTTTGCGTGGCGATGACGAAGAAGGGCTCGGGCAGCTTGCGCGTCTCGCCCTCCACCGTCACCTGGTGCTCCTCCATTGCCTCGAGCAGCGCGCTTTGCGTTTTCGGCGTGGCGCGGTTCACCTCGTCGGCGAGGATCACCTGCGCGAAGATCGGGCCGGGGTGGAACTTGAAGGCGCCGCTGTCGCGCTCGTAGACCGAGACGCCGATGATGTCCGCCGGCAGCATGTCGCTGGTGAACTGGATGCGCTGGAAGTGAAGCCCGAGCGTGCGCGCCAGCACGTGCGCCAGCGTCGTCTTGCCCACGCCGGGCAGATCCTCGATCAGCAGGTGGCCGCGCGCGACCAGGCAGGCGAGCGCCAGCCGCACCTGGATTTCCTTGCCGAGAATCACCTGGCCGGCGGCCTCGATCAGCCGCTCGAGCGGCGATTGCGCGCGCGCGGATTTGAGCTGTGTTTTCAGCAGCATGGGCCGATTGTACAGGGGGACGCGGTATGATTCTGCGCACTATGGCAACTGCATTCATCACGCATCCGGATTGTCTTCGGCACGAAATGGGTGCGTACCATCCGGAGCGGCCGGAGCGGCTGAGCGCCATCGAGGACCAGCTGATCGCCTCGGGCGTCGGCCAGCATCTCGTGCGCTACGACGCGCCCCTGGCGAGCGACGAGGAATTGGCGCGCGTTCACCCGATCGAGTACGTGCGCGCGATACGCGACGCCGCGCCCGCAGAGGGCACGGTGCACCTGGACCCCGACACGGCGATGAATCCGCACAGCCTGCGCGCGGCATTGCGCGCCGCCGGCGCGGCGGTGCTTGCCACGGATCTCGTGATGCGCGGGGAGGCCGAGAGCGCGTTTTGCAGCGTGCGGCCGCCGGGCCACCATGCCTGCCGCGCGCGCCCGATGGGCTTTTGCATCTTCAACAACGTCGCCGTGGCCGCGCGCCATGCGCGCCATGCGCATGGCGTGGAGCGTACTGCGATCATCGATTTCGACGTGCACCACGGTAATGGCACCGAGGACATCTTCCAGAACGATCCGCACGTGCTGATGGCCTCCACCTTCCAGCATCCGTTCTACCCCTACAGCGGCACCGAGGACCCGGCGCCGAACATGGTCAACGTGCCGCTTGAGGCGGGCGCGGGGTCGCGGCAGTTCCGCGAGGCGGTGGTGGAGTGCTGGATCCCCGCGCTGGACGCGTTCAAGCCGCAGCTGGTGCTGTTTTCTGCGGGCTTCGATGCCCACGCCGAGGACGACATGGCGATGCTGCGCCTGTCCGACGCGGACTATGCGTGGGTGACGCAGCAGGTGAAGGCGTTGGCCGAGCGCTACGCCGGCGGGCGCATGGTCTCGATGCTGGAGGGGGGATACGCGCTGTCGGCGCTTGGCCGAAGCGTGGTGCAGCACCTGCGGGTGATGGCGGGACTTGACGCCTGACTAGGCGCGGACCTTCACTGGCCCGTCGCCAGGTTCAGGCCGCTTCCTTGCCGCTCACGGCTCCCGGTGTTTCTTCGAGCAGGGCGATCACGCGCTTGGCGTGGCGGTAGAGCTTCTCGCCTTTTTCGGTGGCCACTACGCCGCGGCGGTGGCGCTCGAAGAGTTGGACGCCGAGCGCGGCCTCGAGCCGGCGGATGCGCGCGGAGACGTTGGACTGCACGGTCTCGAGCAGGAGTCCGGCACGCGCAAAGCCGCCTTCTTCATACACCGCGACGAAATACCGGAGATCCTTGACGTCCATCTGGTGGGCCACTATAGCAAAGGCCCACAGCCATCTGCATAACAGCTAGCACAGACCGTGCCGATCCTGGACGGCATAGGGGGCGCTGCCAGCCCAATGGCCGGCAGCGCGTGCCTCAAGCCGCGACCGCCTGCGCGCGGTTTGCGACGAGCGTCAGCGCCAGCGTGTCGAAAGCGGTGGCATCCGGCGCCGGCACGCGCAGCACGCGTGCCCGCGGCAGCCGGCTGAAATTGCGTTCCGCTGAGCGCCGGTAGGCAGGATCGTAGTGCTCCTCGAGCAGGCGCGCGACGAGCGCCTCCCACGCCGCGGCTGCAGCGAGCGCTTTCCATTCCTCGATCCTCGCGCGCCCGTGCAGCGGCACCAGGCAATCGAGCTGCGCGCACAGCGCCGCCGGGTCGGCAAAGAAATGCCGATACTCGTCCATCAGCAGCGCGACGCGCGTGGCGACGCTCGCCTCGAGCAGCAGGCAGTCCGAGGCGCGCATGCGCTCGATCAGCGTCTCCGGGACCTGCAATTGGCCGATCTTGCGGCTCTCGCCTTCGACGTACACCGGGCGACTGGCGTCCAGCGCGCCGATCTGCGCCAGCAGCCGCGTCTCGAAAGCCTTTTGCGACGGCTGGGGCCGGTCGGGCAGGTCGCCCAGGACCGAGCCGCGATGCGCGGCGAGCTCCTCGAGGTCGAGCACCTGCGCGCCTGCCGTCGCCAGCGCCCGCAACAGCCGGCTCTTGCCGGTGCCCGTGGCTCCATGGACGACGCGGAAGGTGAACTCGCGCGGCAGCCTCGCCAACTCGTCCACCACGAAGCGCCGGTACGCCTTGTAGCCGCCTTCGAGCGCGTGTGCGTCCCAGCCCACCTCGCGCAGCACGTGCACGAAGGCCGCGCTGCGCTTGCCGCCGCGCCAGCAATAGACGAGCGGCCGCCAGCCTTTCGGCTGCTCCGCGAGCACGCCCTCGAGATGGCGCGCGATGTTCTTTGCTACCAGGGCTGCGCCGAGCTTCCTCGCCGCGAAGGGCGACACCTGCTTGTACAGGGTGCCGACCCGAGCGCGTTCCTCGTCCTCGAGCACCGGTAGGGAGATTGCTCCCGGGAGGTGGTCCTCGGCGTACTCCGACGGCGAGCGCGCGTCGATGATCGCGTCGTGCGCGGTGAGCACGGACGCTTGCATCGCGACAGACTGGGTAATTGCCGCCTTCATCGCATAAAATTCTACGCCCATGAACGCCCCCGAAAGCGTGCGCCTCACCGAGTTCAGCCACGGCGGCGGCTGCGGCTGCAAGATCGCGCCCGGCATCCTGCAGGAGATCCTCGCCGCGTCGCCGCTGCACGGCGTGCCGAAGGAACTGATGGTCGGCACGGAGACCTCGGACGATGCTGCGGTCTACCGCCTGAACGACACGCAGGCGCTTGTCGCGACCACCGACTTCTTCACGCCGATCGTCGACGATCCCTACGACTTCGGCCGCATCGCGGCGACCAATGCGCTCTCCGACGTCTATGCCATGGGCGGCCGGCCGATCATGGCGCTCGCCGTCGTCGGCATGCCGCTCGAGAAGCTCCCGGTGTCCGTGATCCGCAGGATTCTCGAGGGCGGGGCGGCCGTGTGCGCCGAGGCGGGCGTGCCGATCGCGGGCGGACACTCGATCGACACGCTGGAGCCGATCTACGGGCTGGCGGCGCTCGGGCTCGTGCATCCGGACCGGGTGAAGAGGAACAGCACCGCGCAAGCGGGCGACGTGCTGGTGCTCGGCAAGCCGCTTGGCGTGGGCGTACTTTCCGCCGCGTTGAAGAAGGGCAGGCTCTCCGCGGCGGGTTATCGCGCGATGCTCGCCACGACGACGCAGCTCAATACGCCCGGCGAAGCGTTCGCGGCGATGCCAGAGGTACACGCCGTGACCGACGTCACCGGCTTCGGGCTCGCCGGCCACCTGCTGGAGATGCTGCGCGGCTCCGGGCTTGCCGGCGAACTGCGCTTCGATGCGCTGCCGGTGCTCGCGGAAGCGCTCGAGTGGGTGAAGCAGGGCGTAGCGACCGGCGCCTCCGATCGCAATTGGAAGGGCTACGGTGCCGACGTGCGGCTGCCGGCGGGCGCGCCGGACTGGATGCGCAAGCTCCTCTCGGATCCGCAGACGAGCGGCGGGCTGCTGGTGGCCTGCGCGCCACAGGCTGAGCGGGCCGTGCTCGCGGAATTCGCGCGGCAGGGATTCGGCGAGGCGCGCACGATCGGGCGGCTCACCGCGGGCGCGCCGCGCCTCGCGGTCATTTGAGCAGCGGCCTCAGCTTCTTCCAGACGTTTTCCAGCAGGATCGGCTGCGCTGCCTCGGTCGGATGGATGCGGTCGGGCTGGAACTTGCCCAGGTCCTCGGCCATCCCCGCGAGCAGGAAAGGCACGAGCGCGGCCTTGTGGCGCTTCGCCACCTCGGTGAACGCCGACTCGAACTCGCGCGTGTATTCCTGCCCGTAGTTGGGCGGCATGCGCACGCCCACCAGCAGCACGCGGGCGCCCGACTTTTGCGCCTGCTGGATCATCGCCGCGAGATTCTTCTTCATTTCCGCCACCGGCAGGCCGCGCAGGCCGTCGTTCGCGCCGAGCTCGAGCACCAACACGGCGGGCTTGTGTTGTGCGAGCGCCTTCGGCATGCGGCTCAAGCCGCCGCTCGTGGTTTCGCCCGAGATGCTGGCGTTCACGACGCTATAATCGCTGCGCTCGCGCTTGAGCCGCTCGCCGAGCAGCGCCACCCAGCCGCGCTTCTCGGCGAGGCCGTAGGCCGCCGACAGGCTGTCGCCGTAGACGAGGATCGTCTTTGCCCAGGCTCCCACGGACAGGAACATGAACAGGCAGGCTACGAGCGTGCTGGTGGCGCGCGGCATCGGCAAGACGGTGAAGAGCGGGGATCGCGACCTCGTCATTCTGCGCGATATCGACCTCGCCGTCATGCCGGGCGAGGCGGTGGCCATTCTCGGCGCCTCGGGCTCGGGCAAGTCGACGCTGCTCGCGCTGCTCGCGGGGCTCGACACGCCCACCGCCGGCAGCGTGCAGCTCGACGGCGCCGACTTGTTCGCGCTCGACGAGGACGCGCGCGCGGAGCTGCGCGGGCGCACTGTCGGCTTCGTCTTCCAGTCGTTTCAGCTCTTGCCCTCGCTCACCGCGCTGGAGAATGTCATGCTGCCGCTGGAGCTCGCCGGCCGCGACGATGCCGACGCTGCCGCGCGCGAGATCCTCGTGCACGTGGGCCTCGGCGAGCGCTTGCATCATTACCCGAAACACCTCTCGGGCGGCGAGCAGCAGCGCGTGGCGCTCGCGCGCGCCTTCGTGGTCAGGCCAAAGCTGTTGCTGGCTGATGAGCCCACCGGCAGCCTCGACGCCGAATCGGGCGAAGCGGTAATCGCGCTGCTCTTCGAGCTCAACCGTGAATCGGGTACTACGCTGGTGCTGGTGACCCACGACGAGCAGCTCGCCAAGCGCTGCCAGCGCGCGGTGCGCCTTGCCGCCGGGAGGATCGTCGCGTGATGCGGCCCGCCGCGCGCCTGCTCGCTCAAGGGACGCGCATGCTTGCCCGGGACTGGCGCGCGGGGGAGGTGCGCGTGCTGGCGATCGCGCTGGTGGTGGCGGTGGCGAGCATCACCAGCGTGGCGTTCTTCGCCGACCGCGTGAGCCGGGCTCTGGTGCGCGACGCGCACCAGTTGCTCGGCGCGGACCTGGTGCTGGTCTCGGACCACGCCTGGACGCGCGAAGTAGCCGACGAGATCGCACGCCGGGGTCTCGCGCGCGCCGAGGCGCTCAACTTCATCAGCATGGCGCGCGTGGGCGAGGCGAGCACGCTGACCGGGGTGAAGGCGGTGACCGACAACTACCCGCTGCGCGGCCGGCTACGCATTGCGCCGGCCCCCAATGCTGCCGATGCGCCAGCAGCGAGCGGTCCGCCGCGCGGCACCGTGTGGCTCGAGGAGCGCCTGGTGAGTGCGCTCCGTGCGCCGGTGGGCGCGCGCCTGCGCCTGGGTGCGGCGGAGCTCAAGGTCGACGCGGTGCTGACGCTCGAGCCCGAGCGCGGCGCGAATTTCTTCAACATCGCGCCGCGCTTGATCATGAATATCGCGGACCTGCCTGCGACTGAGCTGGTGCAGCCCGGCAGCCGCATCTGGTATTACCTCTATGCCGCTGGCGAGCCCGCGGCCGTCGGCGCGTTCGACACGTGGGCGCGCGCGCGCCTGGAACGCGGCCAGCGCGTCGACAACCTGGAGAGCGGCCGGCCGGAGGTGCGCGCCTCGATCGAGCGGGCGCAGCGCTTCCTTGGCCTCACCGCGCTTCTGGCGGCGATTCTCGCTGGCGTGGCGATCGCGCTCGGCACGCGGCGCTACGTGGAGCGCCATCTGGACGGCTGTGCCGTCATGCGTTGCCTGGGCGCCACGCAGGCGAAGCTGCTCGGCCTGTACGGCGCGGAGTTCGCTCTGCTCGGCACCGCGGCCTGCACCGCCGGTTGCGTCCTCGGCTATGCGGCGCAGGGCGCGATCGCAGCCGCGCTCGGCGACCTGCTGCGCTCCTCGCTCCCCGCGCCATCGCCGCTGCCCGCGCTGCAGGGGTTCCTGGTGGGTCTCGTGCTGCTGCTCGGCTTTGCGTTGCCGCCGCTGGTGCAGTTGAAGAACGTGTCCGCGGTGCGCGTCATCCGGCGCGAGGCGGGCGCGCCGCGCTCCGGCACCGTGGCGGTGTACGCGGCCGGCATCATCGCGCTTGGCGGCCTGCTGATCTGGCAGGCGGGCGATGCGCAGCTCGGGCTCACCGTCATCGGCGGCTTCGGCGTCGCGGTGCTCGCGTTCGCCGCGGTCGCCTGGATTTCCCTGCGCGTGATTTCAGCCGCGCCGGTGGCGCGCCGCATCGGCGCGCGCAGCACTGCGTTGCGCTACGGCCTCGCGAACCTGCGGCGCCACGCGCGCGGCAACGCCATCCAGGTGGCGAGCCTCGCCCTCGGCCTCACGGCGGTGCTGCTCCTCACCTTCACGCGCAACGACCTGGTGGAGGCCTGGCGCCGGAGCGCGCCGCCCGATGCGCCCAACCGGTTCCTGCTCGGCGTGCAGCCGGAGCAGCTCGCTGGCGTGCAGCGTTTCTTCACCGAGCGCGGCATCGCGGCGCTCGAGCTCTATCCAATGGTGCGCGGCCGCCTGGTGGCCGTGAACGGCAAGCCGGTGAGCGAGGCGGATTTCGCCGAGGAGCGCGCCAAGCGCCTGGTGGAGCGCGAGTTCAACCTGTCCTATGCCGCGCAAGCGCCCGCGCACAACCAGATCGTCGCCGGCAGCTGGTTCCGGCCGGGCGCGCGCGAGCTCTCCGTGGAGGAGGGCATCGCGAAGACCCTCGGCTGGAAGCTCGGCGACGAGCTCACCTTCACGGTGGGGGCGGAGCCCTTTCGCGCACCCATCACCTCGCTGAGGAAATTGCGCTGGGACTCGATGAAGATCAACTTCTTCGTCATCGCGCCGCCGGCGCTGCTCGCCGATCTTCCGGCGAGCTATGTCTCCGCGTTCCGCGTTGACCCGCGGCACGAGCCGGCGCTGAACGAGCTGGTACAGCGCTTCCCCAATCTCACGCTGGTGGACGTCGGCGCAGCGGTGCGCCAGGCGCAGGACGTGATCGACCAGCTGATCAACGCGGTGCAGTTCGTGTTCCTGTTCGCGCTCGGCGCCGGGCTTCTGGTGCTGTACTCCGCACTGGTGGCGACCGAGGACGAGCGGCGCCGCGAAGCGGCCGTGATGCGCGTCTACGGCGCCTCGCGCGCGCAGGTGAGCGGCAGCCAGCGCACGGAGTTCCTCGCCATGGGCCTGGTGGCCGGCCTGCTGGCAACGCTCGGCGCGGCGGCGATCGGGGAGCTGTTGGCGCGGCGCGTGTTCGAGCTCGACCTGCCGCTCAGTCCCCACCTGTGGATCGCGGGACCGCTCGCGGGCGTGCTGCTCCTCTCGTTCAATGCCTGGCTCTCTGCGCGCAAGGTGCTGTCGGTATCGCCGGCGCTGACGCTGAGGGACTCGGTCTAGAATCGGCGATGGCCGACGTCTTCCTCGTCGTCATCGCCGTGGCGGTGGTGGCGATCCTCGTGCTGCTGGTCCCGGTGTTCCTGGGACGCAATGCCGGCCAGGGCGACGCGCGCGAGCTGCGCCGCGAACTGGCCGACGGGCTCGATCGGGGCAGCAAGGCCCTGATCTCGCAGCTCACCGCAATCTCCGCAGTGCAAAACAACCAGATCGACGCGTTCTCGAGGCAGCTCGCGGAGCTCGTCGCCGCCAGCGAACGGCGCTTCCAGGAACTGCGCGAATCCGTGGAGGCCAGGCTGCGCGCGGCGATCGAGGACGCGAGAGGCGGCCGCGAGGAAAGCGCGGCGACGCTCAAGCGCTTCGGCGAATCCCTCAACGAGCGCTTCGAGGCGATCCGCAAGGACAACGCGGAGCAGCTCGAGCGCATGCGCGTCACTGTGGACGAAAAGCTCCACGCCACGCTGGAGCAGCGCCTGGGCGAGTCCTTCAAGCTGGTGTCGGACCGGCTGGAAGCCGTGCACAAGGGCCTCGGCGAGATGCAGACGCTCGCCGCCGGCGTGGGCGACCTGAAGCGCGTGCTGACCAACGTCAAGACGCGCGGCACCTGGGGCGAAGTGCAGCTCGGCGCGCTGCTCGAGCAGATGCTGACGCGCGAGCAGTACGAGATGAACGTCGCGACGCGCCCCGGCTCGCGCGAGCGCGTGGAGTACGCAGTGCGCCTGCCCGGGCGCGACAGCCACTCGCATGTCTGGTTGCCCATCGACTCCAAGTTCCCGATCGCGGACTACGAGCTGCTGGTCGCGGCGCAGGAGCGCGCCGATCCAGTCGCCGTCGAGGAGGCGGCGCGGGCGCTGGAGGCGCGGCTGCGCATGGAGGCGAAGCAGATCCGCGAGAAGTACGTCGAGCCGCCGCATACCACCGACTTCGCGATCATGTTCGTCCCCACCGAAGGCCTGTACGCGGAAGCGCTGCGCCGTCCCGGCCTGGTGGACGCGCTGCAGCACGAATACCGCGTCTCCGTCGTAGGGCCGATGAACCTCGCCGGGCTGCTCAACAGCCTGCAAATGGGCTTCCGCACGCTGGCGATCGAGAAGCGCTCAAGCGAGGTGTGGGAGCTGCTGGGCGCGGTGAAGACGGAGTTCGGGCGCTTCGGCGAAGTGCTGGCGGCGACCAAGCGGCAGATCGAGACCGTGGCGCGCTCGATCGAGGGTGCAGAGACGCGCACGCGGCAGATGGCGCGCAAGCTGAAAGAGGTCGAGGAAGTCTCGGACTCGAAGGCGAAGCGCCTGTTCAACGTGGAGACGGACGGCAATGACGCGCCTTAGGTCCATCCGGCGATGAAGCGCGCCGGGCACGTGCGGCGATGAAACGCCTCGGCGTCCTCACCAGCGGCGGCGACGCGCCGGGCATGAACGCGGCGGTGCGCGCCGTCACGCGTGCGGCGCTCGGCCGGGGCTGGGAAGTCTGCGGCGTGCGCAACGGCTACGCGGGCCTGCTCGCGGACACGATCGAGCCGCTGCAGGCACGCGATGTCGGCGGCATCGTGCAACGCGGCGGCACCATGCTCGGCAGCGCGCGCTGCCCGGAATTCGCCGAACCGGCCGGACGCGCGCTGGCGCAGCGCAATCTCGCGGCGCGCGGCATCGAGGCGCTGGTGGTGATCGGCGGCAATGGCTCGCAGAGCGGGGCCGCCGCGCTGGCGCGCGAAGGCTTTCGCGTGGTCGGCGTGCCTTCGACCATCGACAACGACCTCTACGGCACCGACGTCAGCATCGGTGCCGATACTGCGATCAACGTGACGCTCGAGGCGATCGACCGGCTGCGCACCACGGCCTCGTCGCACCAGCGCGCGTTCGTCGTGGAGACCATGGGCCGCGAGTGCGGCTACATCGCGCTGATGGCGGGCATCGCCGGCGGCGCGGAAGTCATCGCCATTCCGGAGCGCGAAATCGAGGCCGCCGAAGTTGCCGAGCGGTTGCGCGCGGCGTATCGCCGCGGCAAGACGCACGCCATGGTCGTCGTCGCCGAAGGGGCAAAGCACGGCGTGCAAGGGTTGCTCAAGCACTACGGCGAGCAGCGCGATGCGGTCGGCTTCGAGCTGCGCCTGACGCGCCTCGGCCACGTGGTGCGCGGCGGCGTGCCGACTGCGGCCGACCGCGTGCTCGCCACGCGCCTGGGCGCGGCTGCGGTAGACAGTCTGGCGGCGGGCAAGAGCGGCATCCTGCTCGGCATGCTGCGGGGCGAGATTGCGGCGACATCACTTGCGCAGATCGCTGGTCGCACGCGGCCGGCCGATGCTGCGCTGTGCGAGTTGGCGCGGATGCTCGCAATCTGATATCCGTGCGTCCTGCGCGCAACGCGCACGCGCTGATGCATCGCGCTTCGATTCATATAAAGACAAGAAGAACTTCAAGCAGAGTGTGAAGAATCGCGAGCGGTACAAATATCATGCTGCTCTACAGTGCGATCGGTGTCACATTGCCTTGACAAAAGTAACCTCGCCTGTTGCCGCGCTTACTATTTCAACTGATCTGCGCTAGCCTCCGCGTGTGCGCGTTCTCACACACACACGCGGGCGCGCGCGATGGCCGAATAAGAGCAAGAAGAAAGAGCATGGATCGGGACAGGGAAGCCCGGTTCACTAGAAGCTTTGTGACGCTGGGGGAGCGCATGCCCGAAACGGGTTTCGGTCTTGGTATTGAGGCGCGCGACAATCGCCGCACCTCGGACAGCCCCGGTACGGCGCGCTAGCGGCCCCAGTGAACGCCCCGTTCGAGAAACCATTCAAGTTCCGGGGCAGGGCGCGGGCGCGGCAGCGCGAAGCCCCGCCGTATCGCCGCAAGATCCTCTTCGAAGCGCTTGAGCCGCGGCTGCTCCTTTCGGCCGACGGCGCGTCGCCTTCAGTCGCGGATGTGCTCGCGGCGGCGCTGGTGCAATCCGACCAGCAGCAGGCGAGCCAACAGGTCCGGCAAACCGACGCCTCCCCCGCGCCGGTTCTGATCACCGTCTCGCCGGACACCACGGCGGACGCGGACCTCACTGCGGGCACGTGGATCATCGAGTTGGACGATGGCACGCGCGCGCTGCAGGCAAGTGGCGATGCGGACAACGTCTGGCGCATCACCGCCGCCGACGCAGGCACGCTGAACGGCGTCGCGTTCTCCGGCATCGGCACGCTGCTCGGCGGCGCGGACAACCAGGACACCTTCATTGTCGAGCCGGGCGGCAGCCTGAGCGGCCACCTCGATGGTGGGGCGCGCGGCTTCGACACGCTCGTCATCGAAGGCGGGAATTACCAGAGTGTGGTTTATCAGCCGGAGGATGCGAATTCGGGCTGGGTGCGGCTTGACGACAACGAAATCCGCTACCTGGGCTTGGAGCCAGTAAACGACACAAGCGTCGCTCCAGAGAAGACCGTCGATGGTTCGGACGCGGCAAACGAGCTCACGATTGCCCAAGGGGGCGTTGACGGCGATCTGATCGTGGTTTCCGGGCCCGGGCTGGAGACCCATAACCTGGTGCAGCCCACCCAGCTCCTCACGGTCAACGCCGGCGACAACGCCGACACAATCGCCTTCGACCTCGTCTCCTACATCTCGACCATCCGTATCGACGGCGGCGCGGGCGACGATACGGTCGATCTCTCCGGCCGTCCGGAAAAGATGACGTGGATCAGGTTTTCCGACGGCTCCGGGCTGCTCACCGATGGCAGCCATCCGGTCGTCGAGCTTCTCAACGTTGAGCACGTGACTGGCGCCGATGCAACCATCGTCGCCGATGGCATCCCGCAGTGGGTCGAGCAGGGTCCGGGCTCCATCAACGCCGCGACCGGATTCTCCGCCGGTGCGCGCCCATACGCGGGCGCGGTGCAGGCGATCGCCACGCATCCGGGCAACGAGAATGTCATTTACCTCGGCACGGTTGCTGGGGGAGTGTGGCGTTCCACCGACCGCGGCGCCAGCTGGGAGGCGCTGACCGACCAGTTCCCGTCGCTGTCGATCGGGGCGCTCGCGCTGAGCACGCACGATGCGGACGGCAACGCAGTCACCAGCGACACGCCCGTGGAGAAGCTGGTGCTCTATGCCGGAACGGGCGAGTTCAGCGCCAACTACACCGGGGGGCTGTCGGTCGGCGTGCTGCGCTCGCGCGACGGGGGCGACACTTGGACGCTGCAGACCTCCAACGAGATGGCCGGACTGCGCGTGTCCGGGATCGCGGCAACGCGCGTTACCGGCGAGGACATCGTGCTCGTCTCCACGATCGCCAAGACGCAGCAAAGCCGGGACGATGCCGGAAATCTCCAGACGCAGGTAGTGCGGGCGGGCGGCATTTTCCGCAGCACCAACGGCGGCGACACCTTTGCCAAGACGGTGCTCGTCACGCCGCCCGCCGCGCCCGGCGGCTACGTGTTCGCCGAGAGTTCGGTCACCGACCTGGTCGCCGACCCCGGTAACAACAGCCGCTTCTATGCCGCCGTCGTCGGCGGCGGGGTGTACGTCACCGCCAACGCGGGCCAGAACTGGTCGCAGGTCAACACCGGCCTCGACCTGACCACGGATAGCGCGGACAACGACGGAGTCGCCGGCGTGGACGACCCCGACGAGACCGCGACCAAGGCCGGCCGCATCGTTCTCGCCGTGCAGCAGGACCCCGGCAATGCCAACAACTCGGTGTACGCCGCGCTCCTCGGTCCGAAGTCCGCATCGGGTTTGATGGGTGTATTCCGTTCCGCTGCGGGCGGCGCAAGCTGGTCGCTGCTCGGAACCGCTGCGGCGCCGCTGCCGTCGGCGGCCGCTGCGCCGCTGGGCACGGGCGCGCAGCCGCAGGTCGACCAAGGCAGCCAGGGCGACCTGCATTTTTCGATGAATGCCGATGCGGCTGGCAATGTCTATGTCGGCGGGGATCGGCCGCCCAATATCTTCTGGTGGAACGACCTTCCGGCGCCGCAGGGCGGTCAGGTCTGGAACTCGCTTGTCGATGCTGCCGCGAACAGCACGGCGCCCCACGCCGATTCGCGCGTCATCGTGTTCGACCGCTCAGGCGACATCCTGGAAGGCGACGACGGCGGCATCTACCGCCTGGCAAATCCGACACAGCAACCGCCCGCCGCCAACGTTCACTCGATCCAGGTAGCGAGCTTTGACGGTCAGTTCGACTTCATAGGAGCTACGCCCTTCGACCCTGCGCGTGGCACGCTGGACGAGGTACAGGTCAGCGTACAAGGCTTGCTGCAGGTCTCCGTGTTTGCGGCGCCAAACCTGCTAGGGCCGCCCGAGGCACTGGTTCCAACCCCTTACAGCTTCACGGTCGATGTCTCGCAATCGTTTGACGGGCTGGCGGGCCAGTTCTTCGATTTCGATGCGCCGGCGCAATTTCGGCTCCAGGGTCTCGCAACGGGCGCCGGCGGCGCGGTCACCCTGGGCGCTCAATTTACCTACGCGTTCACGGTGAATGCCACCACTGACATTCCCGGGCGCGTCCTGCCAACTCTTACCGTTGCCCCCGCTATTGGCGCCACGTCTGCAATCCCGATCCTCATCCCCCAGGTCAGCACTTCCCGTGCCGACTTCTTGAAGCCGCTCGGTGGCGTGAACCTGATCGACATGCGCAATACGATCGGTCCGGGACCCGCCGTCGTCCTGGCGGGCGTAGCGCTGCCCCCGACAGTGCTCAGTGAAACTTCGAACGGCACCGTAAGTCTGGACTACCGTTACACCGAGGCCGCGACGCCGCGCGCGTGGCTCAACCTGAACAACGGCCTGCGCATTACCGAGCTCCTGTCGGCCAGCTACGACCCGCTCAACAACGTCATCTACGGCGGCGCCCAAGACAACGGCGTCGAAGAGCAGCCGGCGCCGGGTGACGGCGTCGACAACGACGGCGACGGCTTCATCGACGAGGCCGACGAGCGCCTCCGCTGGAGCGAGGTGGTCATCGGCTGGCGGCCGGGCGATGGCAACACCGCCGCAATGGTGCCGATCAACAACGACGCCGACCCCCAGTACGACCAGGTGCAGCGCTATACGATGTCGAACGACATCGAGACGCTGGGCAGCCGCATCTTCGATGCCAACGGCCAGATGGTCACCGGCAGCGACAATCTTGCGCTGCTGCGCGGCAGCACCGCGGACAGCTGGACGTTCACCGTGGATGCCGCGACTGGGCGACTCACCATCCCCAATCACGGCATTGCCGCCAACACGCGCGTCTGGGTCGACAGCACGAATGCGCTGCCGGGCGGCCTGCTCAACCGCGTCGAGTATTTCGTCAACGTCGTCGACGCCAATACCATCACGCTGGCGCTCACTTCCGGCGGAGCGGCGGAGACATTTACCGACGCGGGCACCGGCACGCAATCGATCAACCGCCGCTTTACGGGTATCGACGCGGACGACGCGACCACCTTCCGCACGGGTTTCCGCGAGGTGCCGATCGAGGTCAACGCGGTCAATTCGCAGCGCATGCTGATCGGCATGCGGGGGCTGTATGCGAGCCTCAATATCGGCACCGGCGCCGCCCCGAAATACGATGGCCTCGACACCGTGCAGCGGATCTTCCGGCCGGCGCCTGCCGCGCAGGATTTCTTTGCATTCAGCGCGTTGGCCTACGGCGGCAAGAAGGATGGGGTCGCGCAGGAGAACGTCGTCTACGCCGCCCGCGGCAACCGGATTTTCATCGGCCTTCCCAACCCGGATGGCAGCTTGGGCGCCTTCACCACCGAGACCATCTCGGGCGTGACGCAGATTCGCGACATCGTGCTCGACCCGGAAAACTACCAGGTCGCCTACGCGGTCGCCGACAACGCGGTCTACAAGCGGGTTGCCGCGGACAGCTGGGTGCTCATATCCCAGCGGCTGAACAATCCGAATCTGCAGAGCGCGGAGTTCGCGCACCTTGGCGCCGAAACCGTGCTGCTGGTGAGCGGCGCCGCAGGCGTGTTCCGCGCCTTCGACCCGACCCCCGGGGTCGCGTGGACGGAGTTCGGCACGGATCTGCCCAACGCGCTGGTCGCCGACGTCAACCTGTTCGAGCGTGACCCCGCTGCGTTCGAAAACCCGCGCAGCCTGCCGCGCGACGACGTGCTGCTCGCCGCGACGCAGGGTCGCGGCGCATGGACGGTGCAGAACGCGGACAGCTTCCTGACCGACCCCAGTGTCCTGCGCATCGAGGGCACGAGCACCGATGACGAGTTCACCATCCGCCGCAGCTCGGACAACCCATCCCTGGCGGAGATCCTCGTCGGCTCCATCGAGGTCTACAGCGCACCCGTTGCGTCCATCCAGAAGATCGAGGTGATCGGCGATGCCGGCGACGACACGCTGACCGTCGACAGCACGAACGGGCCGCTCAGTTTCGTGCAGGGCATCTACTTTGATGGTGGTTCGGGCGACAACGACCAGCTGATCCTGGACGGCACGAAGGTCTGGGGCGTCGAGACGGATACGGCGGGCGCGCAGACGACCCTGACGATAGAGGACACGCGCGGCGGCGCAACGCAGGTCATCACTTACGAAAGCGTCGCTGCCGAGGATGTCATCAATAACTTGGCGGAAGCCACGACGCTCGAGAAGATCGGCGATGCGTTGAGCCGGTTCTTCTCGATGCTCGCCTTCTGGACGCAGGACCCGACCGCGGGCGCGCAGCAGGAGCTCGCGCTGATCGGCGGCTCGCTGCCGCGTGCCTTGGGTGGTTCGGGCACGGCGGGGCAGGCGGCCGTTTCGGACCCGGTCGAAGGGGGGGAGGCCGCGGCGGATCCGCTGAGCAGCGCAAGCGGTTCCGGGCTCCTGCGGTTGATCGAGGAGGGCCCAAGCGGGTTCAGCCTGGCCGATATCGGCTCGCTGATCGCCAGCCCGGCCGCCCTCGCGGGCAAGCTGGATGATCTGGACAGCGTGACCGGCAACGTCACCTTCACCGAAGGCGGCGGCACAACCCGATTTGACGCGACCATCGTCAAGCGCCTCGACGGCTCCGCCGACGTTGATGTGGCCGCGAACGTGCTGGGCGGCGCGCTCAGTCTGAGCGGCAGTATCGAAGTCGGCGCCGAGGTGGCGCTGCACCTCGTCTTCGGCATCGATGCCGACGGCTTCTTCATCGAGACCGACGGCGCCGGGTCCGGCCTGACGATCAACGATGTCCAGCTGGAGGGAGACCTCAACGCCGGCGGCCGCTTCGGCTTCCTCGACGTCACCCTGGCCGATGCGACGCTGACCGTCGATCCGACAGTGACGCTCGCCCTCGCCCTCGCCGATCCGTCGGGGGGCAACCGCATCCGGCTCGACGAGCTGACCGCCGCGCTCACCAACCCGGCGGCGCTGGGGAACCTCGTCGATGTCGACGTGACCGGCGCTTCGGGCGACGACGTCGTATTCGACGTCGAGGCGCGCGTCGCGGCCTTGATCCCGGGCTCGGAGGCGCCGTTCGACCTTGGCACGGCGCGGGTCAACTTGACCTGGGCGGACATCGAGAACCCGACTGCCGTCTCGGTGACTGCGAGCGCCGGCTTGGCGCAGGACATCATCGACTTCCTCAAGGTCGACGTGCAGCAGGTGCTCGATCAGATCGCGCAGCTCGATCAGCTCTCCGCCACATTCAACGGAGTGGACATCCCCTTCCTGCAGGACGCGCTCGGGGGCATCGCCGGCGCGGCAAGATTCGTCAGCGACAACATCATCGATCCGCTCACCAGCGCTTCGGGGACCGCGAGCTTCGGCTCGATTCAGGATCTCGTGGGACGGCTGTCGAGCAGGATCGGCGTCAATCCGGAGGCGCTGGGGCTCGCCTACGACTCCACGACCAGCGAGCTGACCTGGCATCTCGACCTCGCCAAGACTTTTGCGAAGCGCGACGCCCTGGACCTGGGCTTCGATCTCGGCAACGGCGTCGCCGGCCTCGACTTCAGCACCGACGCAGGTGTTACCGGCAGCCTCGACCTGGACCTCACGGTGGGGATCGACATCGGCGCCATCGTTTCAGGCGCGGACCCGGGGCAGTGGTTCTTCATCCGCAGCCCGTCGGCGACTGGAACGCTCGCGATCACCGCCGCGGACGTCGACGCGCTGGCTCACCTGGGCTTCATGGGAATTGCGATCGTCGATGGCTCCGCCACGGCCGACGCGAGCCTGACGTTCACGCTCAACGATCCCGGTACTAGCCACCCGGGTCGCATCGATCTCGACGAGTTCCTCGACGGTCTGACTGATCTCGGGACGTTCGTATCGGTCTCCCTGGATGGGACGGCTTCGGCGAACCTGCCGATCGAATTGCGCACGGGGCTGGGCGGATTCGCCGACCCGAGCGTCGGCACGGTCACCTTCAGCGCGCCCCATCTGTTCCAACCGGGCACCTACGACATCCAGTTCGTCGGCGACTTCGCCGACGTCTTCCAGTTCAACGACCTCTCCGCCGCGCAGCTGCTGAGCATGATCGGGCAGCTCACGGCGCAGATCGACGAGCTGCGCCATGTCGAGGCGGTGCAGGCCGCGCTCGGCCTGCCGGTGGTCGGCCCGGCGCTCGACGGAATCCTGGATTTCGGCGATTTCGTCCACGACAAGCTGCTCTACGACGACCTGAACGACGGCAACCCGTCGACCGGCGTCGCCAAGCTGCTCGACGCGGACGGCAACCCGACCTTCACTACGGTCCAGGAGTTCGCGGAGAAGCTCGCGCAGATTCTCGGGCTCAGCCCCTCGATCATCGGCGCGAACTACGATGCGGCGACCAAGCTGCTCACCTTCAACCTGAGTATCCAGGAGGTGCTGGTCGGCGTTTCGGCCCCGCTATCGCTCGACTTCGATCTGGCCCAGGGCCTGGCCGACTTCAACGCCAGCACGAACGCGAGCGTCGACGCCAACGTGGCCTTCGACCTCGGCTTCGGCGTCGACCTCAACTACGACCCGTCGACCGACGACCTGAGCGACTTCGTCTTCATCGACAACGCCTCGCTGAGCGGCTCGCTCGATCTCGAGGCCACCGACGTCGACGCGTCGGCGCGCTTCGGCTTCCTCGCCATCGAGATCATCGATGGCTCGGCGACCGGGCACGTCGACTTCTCGCTGGCGCTCAACGACCCGGGCACCAACGCCAGCCCGGCGAGCGCGGGCCGCATCGACATCTCGGAGTTGATCGCGGGCGTCTCCGACCTCGGCACGCTGGTGACGCCCACGTTCAGCGCTGCGGCCAATGTCACCCTGCCGATCGCGGCGCCCTTCCTCGGCGTCAGCACGCCGACCGCCGGCACTACGCTCGTGCTCGACTGGCCAGACCTGACCAACTTCGACAGCCTGGATGTCCAGCTGCCGAGCGGCTTCAGCGACCTGTTCAATTTCACCCACATGGACGCCGGCACGCTGGTCGGCCTGATGGGGCAGATCGCGAACTGGCTGGACGACTTCCGGCGCAGCTTCAGCGCCGACGACGTGCCGTTCATCGGGCCGGCGCTCGACGAGGTGCTGAAGTTCGCCGACCTGTTCCAGAACACGCTGCTGTTCGACGACGGCGGCGACGGGATCGACGGCACTAACCAGCTGGTCAACGACATCAATGTCGCGCTGAACGACGCCGACCTGGGCGACAAGATCGTCGCCGAGGCGAAGGACGGCAAGGTGAGCCTCTTCGCCATCGGCAGCGGCGTCAACGCATTCACGGTGTCGGGCGACGGCCTGGGCTTCGGCGCGGTGCGCTCGGCCGCGACCAATCTGGGCAGGCTGGAGTTGCTCGGTACGGAGGTCGCCCCGGCGAACGGCATACTCGCCGGCGATGTCACGCTGAACATCGCCATCAATGGCGCCGCGGCAGTGGCGGTCAGCGTGACGGCCGCCAGCACCGCTTCGAACACCGGCCTGGGCAACGACAAGCGGCGGCTACTCGACGCGAACAACCGTCCGACCTTCGTCACGGTGCAGGACCTCGCGCAGCAGCTGGTGCACATCATTGGCCTGGACATCGTCAATTACGATCCGAACACCGACGAGCTCACCCTCGACCTTGCCATCGGCGATCCGTCGAGCACGGACAATCTCGGCGCGCTCGACCTGCCCCTCAACTTCGACCTGCTGGACCTCGCGCCGATCGCCGAGCTGAGCAGCGACAGCACCATCCGCCTCTCGGCTGGCGGCGGCCTGACACTCACGCTTGGCGTGTACCTTGGCGACGAGGGCGCGATTCAGCTCAGCAACGACACGGACCTCGCGACGCTGAAGGACGGCGTCACCTTCAGCACCCTGCAGTCGATCGCCGCAGTCGCCGACGTGCAGACCGCTGCCGGCCAGCTTTCGGCGGATGGCGCATTCAAGGTCGCGGTGAACGGCGCTGGCCCGGTCACAGTGACAGTGCTCAAGGCAGATACCGACGGCAGCGCGCTGGGCACCAGCGCCAACCTGACGGTGGACGACCTTGTCGCCGACGTCAACACCGCGCTCGGCACGGCATCGCTGTCCTCGCAGATCCTCGCGGTGCGCGACGGCGACCGCGTGGTGCTGAAGGGCCTCGCGGGCGTCACGTCGTTCACGCTCAGAGCCGAAACCGGCAGCCCGGCGATTTCGCAGATCGGATTCCGCGCCACGCAGAACGCCGAGGCGACCTATGGGCAACTCTCGAGCGACGCCACGTTCAATCTGACGGTGAACGGCCAGGCGCCGGTGGCGGTGACGATCGCGAAATCGAGCACCGACGGCACCGCGGCGGGAACCCGCTCGAACGGGACGGTCGACGATCTCGTCGACGACATCAACGCCGCCCTGACCGCAGCGGGCCTGGGCACGAAGATCCAGGCCGGGCGCGACGGCAACAAGGTCGTACTGGGAGGGCTGCCCGGCGTCACGTCCTTCTCGATCACCGCGGCCGGCGGCAATAGCGCCGTCACGCAGGTCGGTTTCGGGACCAGCCAGTCGGCGAGCAGCGTTGATGGGGCGCTGAGGCTCGTCGCCAACAATGCGGTCGAGAGCGTGTTGAAGATCAGGGCGGCGGCGCCGGTGACCGGGTTCGTCGGACGCCTCACCGCCGACGCGGTGTTCTCCGCGAGCCTGAGCACCGTGGACGGCGGCGCCGTGAAGACTGTCACCGTTCACCAGGCGGACACCGAAGCGAACCGAAACATCCTGGACGTGGTCGCCGACGTGCAGCGCGCCTTCAACGCCGCAGGGTTCACCGACAAGGTCTCGGTAAGCTCGATCGGCAAGCGGCTGGTGTTCTCCACGCTGGAGCCCGGTGCGACCGGGTTCGCGATCAGCACGCCGAACTCCGCCGCGGCGAGCCAGCTTGGCATCGGCGCCGCGACCGGCAAGTCCGACGACCTGGTCATCACCACGCGCAATGGCAACGTGTATGGCGTTTCCCTGGACGGCGCGACGACGCTCGGCGACGTGGCGAGCGCGATCCAGTCGCAGACCAGCGGCCACGTGCACGTCAGCTACAGCGACGACGGCACGCGGCTCAAGCTGACGGACGACACGACCGGTAGCGCAATTTTCCGCGTCGCCAATGCCCCTGGCCAGAGCGGCAAGGTGGACGCGCACGACCTCGATCGCGACGGCAACACGACCGAGGTGTTCTACGGCCCGAACACGGCCGCCAACGACCTCGGCATTCTGGGCGCCGACACCACCGACGCGGTGAATGATCCCGCCGACGGCGAGTTCGAAGGCGGCCAGCTCGGCGGCGTGGACCCGCTGGACCGCCTCTTCATCCGCAACGCGCAGGCCGCGGCGAGCCTCGCGATCAGCGACGTGGGCGGCCTGGACGCGGCGGCGCGTTTCGGCTTCGTGGGCATCGAGGCGCATGGCACCGGAAACCTGACCGGAACGGTGAGCGTCGGCCTCAAGCCGGTAGACGCGGTCGCATTCGACCCCAACGCCAAGATCACGCTTTCTGACCTGATCGACAACGTCGCGCGCATTGGCGATTTCATCGATGGCCCGACGATCGAAGGCAGCGGCGCGTTCGACCTGCACGTGAGCCTGTCGCCGGCCTTCCCATCGATCGGCACCGGCGCGGATCCGACGCTGCACATCGAGATCACCGACCTGGGCGGCCTGATCACTGATGCGGCGCACGCCTCCGACTACTACGCGATCAGCACCACCGGGTTCGAAGACCTCGTTCACTTCGACCAGATCGGCTTCGGCGACATCATCGCGGCGCTGCAGGCCCTGGTCGGCTTCCTGCAGCAGTTCGAGCAGTTCGACTTCCTCAACCAGGACATCCCGCTCATCAACGTGAGCGTGAACGACCTGCTGTCGTTCGCCGACGATTTCGCCGATGCGCTCGACGAGGTGCAGAGCAATCCCGCGGGCACGGTGCAGGTGCTGGAGACCAAGCTCAAGGAGGCCTTCGGGCTGCCGCAGTCGAGCGACCTGCTCAATCTCGACTTGGTGACGGACGGCGGCGCCAGCATCCTGCGCGTCGGCCTGAACTTCTCGCCGAGCTTCTCGCGCTCGCTGCCGATCGACCTCGGCCTTGACCTCGCGGGCGGCTTGGTCGAGCTTTCGGGCAACGCCGACCTGCGCGCCGACGGCCAGCTCGATTTCGTCCTCGACGTCGGCATCGACCTGAGCGATCCGAGCCAGTTCTGGATTTTCGGCGACACCGGCATCCGCGGTGGGCTGGGCGACCCGGGCGACAACTTCGCGCTGATCGCGGGCGCAGATGACATCTCCTTCACCGCCGCGCTCGGCCCGATCGGCGCGCGCATCATCGAAGGCGACGCGCAGATCGCAATCGGCCTCGAACTGGGGATCAAGGACAGCGCGCTGACCGGCACCGGCGACGACCGGCGCATCCTGCTCGCCGACCTGCTCGGCAATTTCACCGACAGCCTGAACATCAGCCTCGCCGGCACGGTCGATGGCACGCTGCCGGTGTATTTCCCGAACGCGTCCTCGTTCCGCGGCAACATCGACGTCGGCGCGACCATCGCGCTCAGCCTGAGCGACGGGCTGACCATCGTCGGCAACCTGCCGCCGCCGTCGAGCCCCGATGACATCCGCCTGCCGGCGCCGGACGGCGGCGACTTCATCGGCATCCCGGACAACCTGTTCTCGCTGGACTTCAGCCAGTTCAGCCCGGTCGACAACCTGCTGCTGATCATCGACGGTGTCGACGGCTTCCTCGGCCTGCTGCAGGATGGCTTCGACGGCGAGATCGGCGGCCTGAAACTGCCGCTGATCGGCGACCAGCTCTCGGGCGCCGCCGACGTCATCGGCGACTTCCGCAAGGACTTCATCGACGGCCTGCGCAACGCGGTGGAAACCGCGGCCAGCCCGGACGAGAACTACATCTCGCAACAGCTGTTCAATCTGCTGGACGGCCAACTGCACGTGCTTGGCGATCGCAACGGCGATGGCAGCGTCACCATCGCCGACATCGCGCTTGATACCAATGTCGATGAGCCGGGGATCGCGCTGCAGGACATCTTCATGCAGTGGAACCTGCGCCTGGGCGGCACGCTGGTCGACGCCGGCGCAGGGATCAATTTCGACATCGGCATCCCGGGCCTTGGCCTGGAGACGCGCGGCGCGGTCAACGCGAAGATCGACTGGCAGCTCGACTTCGGCTTCGGCGTCGATATGCACCAGGGCTTCTATCTCGACGTCTCGGACGAGAACGAGCTCGAGCTCAACGTCGACGTCACCCTGCCGGGCGCGGGCCTGACCGGGCGCCTCGCGTTCCTGCAGCTCGATGCCAACAACAAGACCAACTCCGAAGGCGAGGGGCTGACCCACCTCGGCGCCACCTTCGGGGTGGACGTCAAGAACCGCGTCAATCCGACCGACACCAAGCTGGGCTTCGCCGACCTGGGCAACATCGGCATCGACGTGGGCATCGCGGCGGAAGCGGTGGTCGACCTCGATCTCGCGCTCAAGCTGAACAGTGACCTGGTCGGCGAGGCGGCTTCCAAGGTCTTCCCGAAAGTGGTGGGCGAGTTCCTCCTCGATTGGCATATCGGCGACCGTGCCGCGGGAGATCTCGTCGAGCTGTCGGACATCGGCAATGCCATCCTGGACGGCCTGCAGGTCGTCGAGTTCAAGGGAATCGGCCTCGACCTTGGCACCTTTATCTCCGACTTTCTCAGCCCGGTGGTCCACGAAGTGCAGAAGGTCACCGAACCGCTGCAGCCGCTGATCGACGTACTGACCAGCCCCATCCCGGTGATCTCGGACCTCGCCGGCTCGCCGATCACGCTGATCGACATCGCCGGCATGACCGGCTACGTCAAGGCCGACCTGATCTACGCCATCGCCGATGTCATCACGCTGGTCAACAGCATTCCGGACCCGGATGAAGTCGGCAGCCTGATCATCCCTTTCGGCGACTTCGTCATTTTCGACCGCAGCGCCGGCGCCATCCCGGATCTGTCATTGCCGGACTTCGATCGCGACAGTATCCCGCTGCCCGACACCTCGGGCTTCAACTTCGAAAGCGCGCTGAGCGGCCTCGACACCAGCGGCGATGCGACGGGGCACTCGGAAACCACCAAGTCATTCAGCAACGGCTTCGCCGGCCACAGCTTCGGCGATTTCATCTCGTTCCCGGTGTTCCAGGACCCGAGCCAGATCTTCGGGCTGCTGATGGGCAAGGACGTGACGCTGATCGCGATCGACCTGCCGCCGCTCGACTTCAAGTTCTCCTACACGCAGTTCTTCCCGATCTTCGGACCGTTGGGAGTATCGATCACCGGCTCGCTGGGCGCGCTGATCGACTTCGGGCCGATCGGCTACGACACGCTGGGGCTGAAGGAATTCTTCGACGGCGGCTTCCGCAACCCCGAGTTGCTGTTCGACGGCCTGTACATCAGCGATACGCGCGCCGCGGACGGCAGTGGCGAGGACGTGCCCGAAGTTACGCTGACCGGCGGCATCTCGGCGGCGGCCGAGCTCAATCTCGGCATCGCCAGGGCGGGTGTCGCGGGCGGCATCTTTGCCGAGGTCAATTTCAACCTGCACGACCCCAACGAGGACGGCAAGATCCGGCTGCAGGAGCTGGCCAAGAATTTCCTCAACCAGGCGGTGTATGCCGACGGCGCGGCGAAGCTGCTCGCGCCGCTCGCCGTGTTCGACGTGCACGGCGAAATCTTCGCCAAGCTGTTCGCGTTCCTCAAGATCGACCTGTTCCTGTTCTCGATCGACAAGGAATTCGACATCACGCCCGACATCACCCTGGTGGACTTCGACATCCCGTTCGAGCGGGTGCCGACCCTCGCCAACGAACTGTCGGGCGGGGTGCTGCAGCTCAACATGGGTCAGAACGCCGGGCTGCGGCTCGAGGGCAACGACACCGACATCGCGGAGAACTTCGTCGTTACGCAGGGCTCCGACGCCAGCCACGTGAACGTGACCGCGTTCGGCTATACGCAGGAATACAAGGCGACCAGCAAGATCATCGCCCTTGGCGGCGAGGGCGACGACGTCATCGACCTGTCGGGCATCACCAACGCGGCGCTGACCTACGAGATCGAGGGCGGCGCGGGCAACGACAACATCAAGCTGGCGGCGACGGCGGGCGCGGCCCTCATCAAGGGCGGCACGGGCGACGACAACATCACCGCCGGCGCGGGCGGCGACGTCATCTATGGCGAGGGCGGTAACGACTTTATCGACGCCGGCGGCGGCGACGACCTGGTGTTCGCCGACGACGGCAAGATCGGCGAGGACGGCCTCACGCTCAAGGCATCGAACTTCGGCGGCGGCGCCGACGTGGTGATCGGCGGCGCGGGCAACGACGTCATCTTCGGCGGCGGCGGCAGCGACAAGCTGGGCGGCGACCTCGATCCGCGCGGCGCCGACCCCGACACCGACCCGGCGGGCAACGACATCATCATCGGCGACGGCGCGCTGCTTACCCTCGGATCGCCAAACGCGTACCTGAACGTCGTTGCGTTCGAGAACACCAGCAGCTCGAGCGGC
>Ga0326726_10000930_pt1 | contig 27023 bp, 15 predicted proteins | sample MHFenrmetagenome_2_FD_207603 | JGI IMG/M metagenome (GOLD analysis project Ga0326726, IMG submission 207603) | Lab enriched peat soil microbial communities from Michigan Hollow, Ithaca, NY, United States - MHF15MN | ecosystem: Environmental > Terrestrial > Soil > Wetlands > Peat | place: USA... | reverse complement strand
AATCTCGAAGATGTTCTTGCCGATTACCTCAGCCGCAGGCAATCCCGTCCCGCGCTCCGCCGCTTTGTTCCAGTATTTCACGCGAAAGTCTTTGTCGAGTGCAAAGAACCCTCCGCTCATGCTCTCCAGGATATTCTCGTAGAGGAAGTTCTCACCCATGATGACTCCGGGGTCTGGTGGAAATTCGGGCAGACAAAGTCCAGAAATTCATGTATTGGGGCTGCAAAAGTAGCCAATTTTCAGCGAAAGATGCAAGCTCCTCCCTTGAAATGACTTTCATGGATCATTTCACTATTAAATTGAGATAAAAGGTGGAAGGTATGGTGATTTGGAGTTTGACCAGGGGGAGTGTCTCGTGACTGCCGAATCTTTCTATGTTTCCAAATTTTGCAGAGCCCAGCATCCTCCGGGAGAGAAGGGACAAACAGGGCACGCGCGTTGCGGCGCCGCGAATTCTTCAGCTTTGATATGCGCGATCACCAACGCGATTTCCTCCTCAGCCTTACGCAGGTCCACCTGTGTGAGCATGCGCTCAAGCCGTGCCTGTGGTTGGGAAGCAAAGAGAAGACGGAGACGAATTCTGTCCACTGTCTTAAGCCGTGATACCATCACCGCATAAAAATCCAGCTGGGGCCAGTACGCTTCAGCTCTGGTGGAAAGTTCATTTTCACCGACGGCATCGGTCTTGTAATCAAGGATCGTCCAGCACCCGTCGGGAGAGCGATAGAGATGATCGATCGTACCGATGAGAAAATCGTCACCGAGCGCTGCAGAGATGGAAATTTCACAGGCGTTCTCTGATCCGGCCTGGATTTCACGCCAGGTCTCGGACGCGATGGCGGCGTTGACGAGGGATGCAACATCGCCAATAAGCGATTCACGGGTAACGCCTGCAACAACTCCTGTGCGGTCAACGACGGACTGGACGGCAGCGGTGACCGCATCCGGGTTCAGCGAGAGTTCAGAAACCCTTTCCATGACGGCATGGAATACGCGGCCACGCAGTTCAGCGGGGTATTCTGCATCATGGAGTTCATTTTCTTCCTCATGAAGAAATGGCAGATTGCCTCCCGGAAAACCGAGCACGTACCGGATAAAATACTTCGACGGACATTCAATGTACGTCCGCACCTTGCTCGCAGAAAATATCTCTCCCGAGGGCCGGGAAACTATCGGATCAATGTTGATTCGAGGTTTTCCGCTTCCGGGGACTGCCGTGACGCGTGGTTGGGGGCGTTGATCCAGAACGCGAATGATCGGCGCACGAAGTGCATGACGCTCAAGCGATGTCTGTCCGTCGCGATAGCGTTCGGTTGTGACTGTAAACGAAAGTTCGTCTCCTGAAAGTGAACCGCCGGCTTCCTCCACGGCCTCGCTCAGCATCTGAAGCCATGAGTCTCCCCCCTTCCTTTTCGGTGGGTCGGCCGAGAGGATCAGATGATCGCGCGCGCGCGTGCAGGCCACGTAGAAGATCCGCGTTTCCTCTTCAAGCGCCTGCCGCCGGCTTCTGGTGGATAGAAGCCCCGAGAGAGGATTGCTTGAAGCCTTTAAGCCGATACCCAGCGAAAGGTCGAGGAAAGGTTCACTCTCGTGCCGGATGTTTTTCTGAAGATGAGGGACAACCACCACCGGAAATTCGAGCCCCTTGGCAGCGTGAACTGTCATCACCTGAAGGGCGTCACCGCGGGATTCCACGGTGGCCTGTCCCTCCCGCTCTTCTTCGTCGATGAGGGCCCTCAGCCTTTCGACAAAGTCATACAATGAAGTGAATCCCTGCGACTCAAATCCACGCGCCATGGATAGGAGTTTGTCGAGATTCGCGATCGCCTGCATCCCCCGTGCTGTTCCCGGCAGAACACTCCGGAGATTCGTCCTTCGGATGATCCAGTCGAGAAGCTCCGGTACGGGGAGCCGGGTTCCGGACGTCGTGTCTTCATGCAGGATGCGCGCAGCCCTGGAAAGCGATGGGATTCTGCCGGCGGGATCGCCGGGCGCGCGCAGGGCATTCCAGAGCGAGCCTTCCCTTCGCGACCGCGCCAGACGAAAGAGTTCTGCGTCCGACACCGAGAACATGGGTGATCGGAGAATCCCTGCCAGTGCAACGTCATCGCCTGAATTCAGTAGAAAACTCAGATAGTTGTAGATATCGTACACATCCTGCGTTTGGAAGTATCCGATTCCCCCCGATACGAGATACGGAATATCGCACCGAGCAAGGGTCTGCTCCAGGTCTTCAAGCTTTTCCCTGTCACGGAGCAGAATCGCGATGTCCCGAAAAGAGATTGTCCCGGGCTGACCGTCGGAATGGACCACCGGTGTTCCTTCCTGGACGAGCGCCAGGAGTCGCCGCGCGAGAATCTCATGCTCTCTCGCTTCTCCGGCCGGCCCTTGCTGAGGTAGCAAGAGCTCCACACGCCCGGGGGCATCATTGCTTCGGGCGACGATCAATGGATTATAGAGCGCCGGATTCGAACCCTGTACGCCTGGTTTCTGAGGAACGGCGGAGGAATCGTTGGGGCCGTTGGAAACACGTTCAGGCTGCATCAGATGCGAAAACACAAGGTTGACGAACGCGGCGATATCGCGGAGCGGGCGGAAGCTTTCACCCAGTGTCACGCCGGAACTCTGGCCGGCGGCCCGGGCAATGGTCTCCCGTGTGCTGACGAAGATTCCTGCATCGGCACCACGGAACCGATAGATCGATTGCTTCGGATCCCCCACGATGAAGAGATTTCCCGCGGCGAGATTGTTGAGCAGCGGAAGAAGGATCTCCAGCTGAAGCGTGTTCGTATCCTGATACTCATCGATCATTACAAATTGAAAACGGTTCGAAAGCTGCTCCCGGACCGCAGGGTTTTGCAGGAGTCTGCGCATGCCTGTTTGGAGGTCATCAAAGTCCAGCGTCGCATCGTCTTCCTTTTTCGATCCATAGAGCTGTATCGTCAGGCGTGCCACAGACAGCAGCACCCTTGTCGTTTCAAGGTGTCGTCGATGCGCCGCGTCCATGTCGTCCGGAGAAATCTGTCCGAGGAGCGGCGCGAGCGCGGTTCGTCTCTCCACGACCCTTTCCGCGCATGCAACCCGATGCGCGGAGAGTTCCTCCTTTCCAAAAATCAGCTTCCGGAGTCTGCCTTCGCCGGTAAAGATCTGATCCGCGAGACTCTCGAATGCTTTCGCCTTCGCCGGGAGGTCTTGAGCCCCGGTAAAGTCAGCAAGCGAGGTTTGAAGTTCTGCCCCTCGTGCAGGGAGAGCAGCGTCGACCAGAGTGTGTAGATCTCCCAGCAGTGACGGCGCGGAGAGTTCTTGGAGCACCGCCTCCTCTATGGCTGTGCGCCACAGAGTTATGATCTCCCCGTCAGCCTGGCTGTAGATTCCGCCCTCTCTGGTCAATCGCTCGACAACCTCCGTTCGCTTCACAAGGGCGCGCAACAGAGCAAGGAATCTGGACTTCCCGAGCTCGCGGACGGCATTCAACAACTTTTCGCGGGAAATTTCCGCAGCCTCTCCGCGCAGCGCGATCCGGATTGCATCTCCGTGACATTCACCGATGATCGAATTTGCGTCGGCGCGGTCAAGCACGGTGAACTCCGCATCAACGCCGGACTCCACCGGGAATTCACGCAGGATCCGGCGGCAAAATGAGTGAATGGTGCCGATAAAGGCGCCATTGAGACCGTCACGAATTTCCTCGAATCGTGTGCGACGGGCCGGTTCCCTCTCCATGGCAAGCGCGCCCGCAATTCTCTCTGCGATTTTCCTGCGCAGTTCGCTTGCCGCCTTTTCCGTGTACGTAAGAGCCACCACGGCAGAGACCGGCACGCCGTCGCTGACAACACGGACGAAGCGTTCGACGAGAACTCTGGTTTTCCCGGCCCCGGCATTCGCGGTGACGGCAAGATGCCCCTGCCTATCCAATGCTTCGCGCTGGTGGGGTGTGAAATCGATCGGCATCGGGCTCAAAGACCTGAAAATGCCTTCATGTCGTGGTTCGGGGAATTGGAGGAAACAGATAAAGAGCGTGGAGGGCGGTTTGCACGTTGGACGCAGCGATTGTCACGATTGCGGACCGGAGGCAGAATCCGGTTTCCCCGCGGGGGGACACATCCGGTGGCGTGCGACTCAGGCCACGCCCCTGCCGATCAACATTCTGAGGGCTTCCTCATACTTCCCGGCAGTGGTTTTGATGACATCATCAGGAAGCCTCGGAGCCGGCGGAGTTTTGTTCCAATGAATTGCCTGCAGGTAGTCCCGGACAAACTGCTTGTCGAAGCTTGGTTGCGGTCCGCCCGGTGTATAAGTCCCCTTGGGCCAGAAGCGCGACGAATCCGGAGTCAATGCTTCATCGATGAGGATCAGATTATTTCGCTCATCAAGTCCGAATTCAAATTTCGTGTCTGCAATGAGAATTCCCTTCGATGCCGCATATTTTGCTCCCTGTTGATAGAGCTCAAGGGTACAATCACGCAGGCGGACTGCCATGACCTCCCCCACGGCAGTCACGACTTCATCGAACGTCATGCTCTCATCGTGGACACCAATCTCGGCTTTGGTGGTCGGAGTGAAGATCGGTTGGGGGAGCTGTCCGGATTCGCGGAGACCATCAGGAAGTTTAATGCCGCAGATACTTCCGGATTTCTTGTATTCCGCCCAGCCGCTGCCCGAGAGGTAGCCACGTACCACACACTCCACAGCAAGCGGTTTGGTCTTGCGGACAAGCATGCTTCTCCCCGCAAACAATTCGGGATGAGAGCGGAACGGCTCGGGGAAGTCATCGATTGCGATGCTGAGGAGGTGATTCGGAATGACGCCGGCAAGCTGCCGGAACCAGAATGCGGAAATCTGCGTGAGAACCTTCCCCTTGTTGGGGATGCCATCGGGAAGGACGACGTCGAACGCAGAAAGCCGGTCGGTCGCCACGATGAGAAGGCTGTCGCCGAGGTCGTACAGATCCCGCACCTTGCCGCGTTTGGTCGGGGCAATGTCCGGGAGGGCAGTATTCAAAACAACTGGTCGCGACACAGGAGGTCCGTCATGATGTGAAAATCGACTCCCCTGAGAGGGGACGTAGGAAGAAACGAAATTACCGATGGGAAAACAAGAGGAGAGTCGCCGGCAGCTGAAGAGACCCCGCACGCCGGATCTGTTACCGGAAACGGTGCAGCTAGTTCTCGATTGCCACGCCGAGAATATCTTCGATGGACCCGCGGACGAACGCCTTCTCCGGCGGTGCAGCCGCACTCGGACGACCGACGGACCCAAGCTTCAAACCCTTCCACTGCGATTCAATCTGCGACTTGACGAAGTCCTGAACGGTTCTCTGGACGTTCTTCGAGAGCGGCTTTGCCGTTCGCTCAGGATCGACAAAGACATCGATTTCAATCCTGGCGCCGGAGATCTTTTTCGGCACGATCATGTAGGTGAGCGACTCGGCCTTTCGCCATTCATAGGACTGGTGTGAGGCGCTGAACGTCGAGGGGACGTTGCGGAAGATTTTTTCATCGCCGGTGGGAACCAGCGTTACTGTCACCCGGTCGAATTTCTGGGTTCCGTGCGGCGAATGCATAGTCTTCTTCTCCCTGAGAGATCGTGACGGTGATTTGCCCGGAAGGGACATTGGTGGGGGATGATTGGGTTACTATAAGCCGAAATCGTTTGCAGTCATCATATAAATACCGATCTCCGCCCCAAAAAGATGTGCTACATCTCACGTTTTGGCAAAGGAAAGCAACTCGATTTTCCTTGTAACGTCATAAGACTCAACGGCTTACGAATTTCCAAAAAAGTCTGCTGATTGAGAAATCGCCCGCGAGAGGAGCGAAAGATACCTCGAACGCGGGATTTCAATTGCCCCGAACTGGCGCACGTGATCGTTTATAATCTGTGTATCGAGGAGCTGAAAATTTCGTTTTCGGAGCCGCTCTACAAGGTGAACAAGGGCGAACTTGGATGCGTTCGTTGACTTGCTGAACATGGACTCTCCAAAGAACGCAGCCCCGATCGCTACACCGTACAGCCCTCCCTCCAGATGTCCATCCATCCAAGTCTCCACGGAGTGCGCAACCCCCCTGCGGTGCAATTCCGTGTACACCTGAATGACCTCGTCAGATATCCAGGTAGCATCATCATCCCCCCGTTCCGCGCAAGCGCGAATGACGGCCGGGAACGCCTGATTGATTGTCACCGAGTGGTCCGGGTTCTTAAGAGCGCGCCGGAGACTGCGCGGGACGTTGAATGACGTGAGCGGGATGATCGCACGGGGATCAGGGGAGAACCAGGAGATCGGACCCGTTTTCGATTCCGCCATAGGGAAGAAACCGCTTTTGTAGGCAGCGAGGACTATATCTGCATCAAAGAGATTTTTCGGTTTGCGGTATGTCACGTTACAGTGTTATTCTTCAAATCTGACGACGACTTTTCCCGACGACTGGCGAGTCTGGAGATATGCGTGTGCCTCAACAATCTGTTCAAAGGGGAACACCTTTCCGATCACCGGCTTGAGAAATCCTTCTTCAGAATAGCAAAGGATCTCCCTGGCAGCCTCCGAAAAGTACGATTCCTTTCCGGTCAGGGTACCAAGATTGAAGCCGAAGAGTCCTTTGTTAACCGTCATCAACGAAGGCGGGAAAATCGGACGCATGAGTGAGAACGCAGCGGCAGCTTTGATTTTGCTGATTGACCCCTTGCCGGTTACTGCCGAAACTCCGTACAGCACATACCTTCCCATCTGCGCCAGCAACTGCCAGCTCTTCTTATAGACCTCTCCCCCCACAGAATCCATCACAACGTCGACCCCGTATCCACCGCTTATCTTCCGGACCTCTTCTTCAAAATCCTGCTCACGGTAGTTGATGGTGTGATCGGCCCCATATTGCCGGGCAAGGGCGAGCTTCGCCTGCGTTCCTGCAGTGGCAAAGATCTCCGCTCCGATGTGTCGCGCTATCTGGAGCACCGCCAGCCCGACTCCCCCCGCGGCGGCATGAATAAGGAGCTTCTCTCCCGGCCTCAGATTCGCGAGCCGCACGATCCCGTGATACGCGCTCATCCCTGTCGCCAGGAATGATGCCCCCTCTTCGTACGTCATGCCATCAGGAATCGGTGTCGCGTAGTGCGCGCTCAGGGCGACAAACTCGGCATGACTTCCCAGCCGCGAATACCCCATGACGCGCTCACGTCCCTTGAACTTTATGACGTCGGGTGCGACCGCAACAATATCCCCCGAAAACTCAAGGCCGGGGACGAAGGGCGGGTGCGGAGTATTCGGATATACGCCGAGGCGACCGAAAATGTCCGCGAAATTGAGTCCGATGGCGCGTACGCGCGCAAGGATTTCCCCCGGACCGACGTGAGGAAGCGGAACCGTTTGCAGAGAGAGGACCTCCGGCCCTCCGTATTTTGTCACGACTGCCGCTCTCATATACTGCTGCCTACAGGTCCGACATATTGTTCAAACAACCGGATCAGCTTCTTCTGGGACATGGCGTCAAGGTCTTCGTCATCTTTGTCCCGCTTGACAAACATCTCGAACTCTTCCTGATCGTACCGTTTCATCTTCCGGGCATAGTCCATGAGTTGAATGATGATCTTGTGCTGTTCTGCGTGCGTCATGATTCCTCCTGGGCCACCGGCGAAACGTGCTTCTGGATCTGAATTCTGCAGACGGTCTTGTAAGGGCACACGGGGCATACCTCCGGAACGAGTTTCAGCGTGGCAAGGGGGAATTCACCCATCGCAATCCGCTCAGATATCTGCCGGACGGTCTTCTCGGCTCCCCCGATAATTTCGCGCAATTCCCGTTCATCCTCAACTTTTTGTTTGGTCCTCGAACCCTTTGGAAAGGCCCTTCCTCTGTATTTTTCGACCACCACGCCAGGGCTGAGGTCAACCTGAGAGCGCAAGCGGTAGTACAATCCGCCTGCAGGGATCATTCCGGGTCGTCCGGACGCCTCCAGGAGATGTTCCACTGCGTGAAGATACAGGGGCAACTGCAAACTCAATCCCCCGCGGATGTCGTTGAGAGCAGGCACCACGCTTCCGGTCTTGTAGTCGACGACAGCAAAGATCCCATCACCCAGCTCCACACGATCGATTTTCCCGCGTAACCTGACGCCGCCAAAAAGGATCGGCTCGTCCTGTGACAGCAACGTGTCCGATGTTCCCTTCCGACCGGGAGTACCTCCGAAGCTGACCTCGAAAAACGAAGGAACGAGTTCGTCCTCTCTCCTGCTTTCAAATTCCAGAAACCGCCGCAGGAGTCCCTCCCCTCCAGCCGGGCTTCCGACGATCAATTCTTTTTCAAGTTCCCAGAGCGGGTCGGGTATGTTCAGACGATTGAGACGGGGCCGCACAATCTCAGTGAGGTCCCTGATTGCCTCTTCCAATTGAAGACCGGACAGACCTTTGATCGGAGGAAGGCTCTTGGCCCGTCGTCCGACCGAGAATTCATAGAGGGCCTCATGAATGATGGATCCCTTCTCCAGGGGCGAAAGGCTCTCATCAAAAGTACCGACCTCCACCAACCGGAGAACAGTCTGTGAGAAGTACTTGAATGGACAACTGGCGAATGTTTCGAGCTGACTTACCGAGTACGTCCTGCTCCCGAGAGCGCGCAGTTCGTTCCGTTCCGATTCGTCAAGTTCTCCGAGAATGCTCCCGCGAAACGAGCGGTAGACCTCATCCATCGTCCTCCCATGTTCGATTGCTGAGGCACGGCAAACATATTCGGCCTCTGCGGTGAGCGATGGGGGGATGGGGAGGGAATTGCCGTTCTCCTCCGCATACAGTTGAAGGAATTCGTCCGTCGAACTGACATCCGTCTCGCACGGCACGTGTCCCACGCTTTCCCATCGTTCAACGTCGGCGGAAGCGATGACGGCATCAACAAACGGGGAGCGAACGAGTTCATTTTCTGCGTCCCGAATCGGATACGTCAGGTAGAGATGTTCCGTCCAGTTGGTAGCAGCCTGGTAGAACAGATAGCGGTTTTCCCAAGTGTGCCGCTGTTCCCGAGCCCGCATGCGCCGGGCACTGAAAAACACTTCCGGCTGATATACAGAAGGAAACTCGCCGTCAACGAGCCCTGTCACGATCATGACTTCGACGGGAAGTTCGCGTGTCTCTTCGATGGAGGTCACCAGGACGCCGCGGCCAAACTGTTCCCGGATGTTGTACCGCTCACGGCTGACGGCAATGCGCAGCCGGTCGAGGTGGATGCGGAGGGGAAGTCGTTCTTCGTTCTCGCCCGCCAGCGCAGCCATCGTCGCAAGGTCTTCGAGGACGGCACGAAATGCCGTGAAGGCCCGAACATCTCTTTCCGTGTCGGCAGTTCCACCTTGCATGGCGGGACCAACGAGCAAGCGCGGCACATCAAGGCTGTCAAGGAGTGCACACACCTTCTTCACAAATACTTCCGCCGTCATCAACTCATCGAAGGGCGTGAGAAGGGCACCAAAGGCGACGATATCAGAGCGCGCTTTCCGAAGCGATGACACGTCTGCCAGGGCGCGTCCCCGCTCCGCGGCATCTCCCGACCCGCCCGCCACACTCTCGCTTTCGGCAATCGCATGATCGATGTTGTCGAGCCAGGTGCGAAGTCCGGCAGTCGCCCGCACCCGTGCGGCCACAACCGACAGGTTGCCGGCATCAAACACATCCTTGTGCACCGGGAAGCGAAAATACGGAGAGCTGACTACACGAAGCACATCACGCCGGCGGAATCCCCGGAGGGGAACCTCAAGCAACCCAAGCACATGAACGATGAGGGGAGAGCGTGTGAGCTCAAAGCGATCAGTAATATTCGCGGGTATTGCGAACCGGGAAAACTGTTCACGGACTATTTCGGTATAAAGCTCGGGACTCTGGATGGCGCAACATATGGATCCGAGCGGGCGGTCTGGCCGATCGGCGATGAGGCGCCGTATGAGTTTACAGATCAACTCGATTTCGTGCACACGGTTGCGGGCGGACATAACTGTGACCATCGCCGAGATGTCCGTCCGGTCTCCCCGGCCTTCCCGATTGAAGAGGCGGCGGGCGAGATGTTCGGCCGCATTCCTCGCAGCTGCGGGTTTGCGCGTAAATCCGAAAAAGAATGCAGAAGCTTTCGCCTCCTCCCCACGGATTTCATGGAATCCCAATTCCGTGAAGAGACGGTAATTCTCCTCGAGGTGGCCGAAGAGCTCCCGGTTCCCCGGAAGATAGTCGAACATCAGCGTCACGGAGATCCCCGGAACGGCGCAGAGGCGCCTCAGGACACGAATCTCAGGAGCCGAGAACTCATCGAATCCAGCAAGAGAGACGAATTCGACATCGGGAAACCGCCGCCTGAAGGTTGATCGAAATAGCTCCTCCGGGATTTCCTGGTACAACGAGCGGTAAATTCCTTCGAGGTCCTGACATCCGGTCTCCTGCAAGGCATTCTCGTAGGCCGCGTAAATGGCGGCAACATCGCGGAGCTTTGCATGTTCCCCGGGAGCGGAGCTCTCGAGCTCTTCCTCCAGGTGTTCAACGTAAACGCCTGCCTCTTTGAGAAGCGTAATGACGTCTACCACACGGGCAAAAGTACCACGTGGCAGGGAGGGCGCACCGGCGGTCGGCGAAAAATAGCCCAGCGAGTCTGATACGGATGAGGCCGCGGAACTCATCAGAAGGGTCCGAAGATTTTCCCCCAGGACTGAACGCGACGAAGGAAGTGCGCCGTACAGCAGCCGGCAGAGCGACTCAAATGTATGCAACGGAAGAGCCGGCGCGACTGCGCCCGGCGAGAGGCGCATGATCTCACGAGTCAGGTGCCTTATCCTCCTTTTGGTTGGAACGATGACCAGGCATCCCGCCATGCGGGAATGTTTGATCCGTTCTTCGAAGGGGAGGCCGGCTGCTGGCGGACCATGATGCAGGATCACAGGCATGTCCGATGGTACAAAAAAAAGGGAGGAGGAACAACAAAACCGTGCGAGGGGGAATTTGGGCGCCGGTTCTTGCTTTTCGTCACCGCTTTGTTGACATTTGTCCCTGCGCGACGTCTCAACACTCTCTCGCCTGCAGACTTCGACACTCCGCGATGATCGCTGCGGCACTCTCCATCATCCGCCCGAAGCACTGGGTAAAGAACCTGGTGGTATTTGCGCCTTTGATCTTTGCGAAGGAGCTTTTTGAACCTCATCAGCTCCTGACCGCGACAAGGGCTTTTGTCGCATTCTGCCTGACGGCGAGCAGTGTCTATGTCATCAACGACATGGCCGATGTGGAATGGGACAGAGCGCATCCCGAAAAGCGGAATCGACCGCTTGCCTCGGGCGCAATGTCGATGCCGGCAGCAGTAGGACTTCTTGTCGTTCTCCTTGCGGTTGCGGCGCTGGTCGTCATCGGTATGGAGACGCGATTCCTTCTCTTCCTGGGGCTCTACTTCCTCCTGAACCTTGCCTACTCGTACAAACTAAAGGACGTGCTCCTTCTCGATGTATTTATCATTGCGGCGGGTTTCATGTTACGGGTGCTGGGAGGTGCGTACGCGATCGGCGTGCTGGTGTCGAGCTGGATCGTGCTCTGCTCAATGTTCATTTCCCTCTTTCTGGGATTCGCCAAGCGACGGGGCGAGCTTATGTGGTCAGCGCACGTGCAGGGACCGGAACAAAATGCGCCTTCGGGTGGGACGAGGAGGGTGCTGAAGGTCTACCGGGTCGATTTCCTTGACCAGATGTTGACGATCGCAGCTGCGGGGGCCGTCATTGCCTATGCGCTCTACACCGTCGCACCGCGGACGGTGGAGATGTTCGGTACGGACAAGCTGATATATACAACGGTCTTTGTGATCTACGGCGTCTTTCGCTATATCTACATTGTCCACACGACCGGGAGGAGCGAGAACCCAACGAACGCGCTCACATCGGATTTACCCATCCTCTTCAACGGTGCCCTCTGGATTCTCTTCTGCGTCTACCTGATTTACTTCCACAGCAAGATCTTCCGGTGACCCGGGCGGGAGCGTCAGTCCAAACCGCAGGCGCCACCGCAGCAGGAACCGTCCCGGCACGTTGGGCCATTGTCCGATCCCCTGTTCAATGAACCGGTTCTGAAGCTGACAGCCGGGGCAGAAATCAACCGTGTGTGTCTCGTCGATGCGCAGTCAGGGCAGATAATGTCTTCCGGGACCTCCCGGACCTTATGAAAGACATCGTACGTCTTACCGCAATTGTCGCAGCGATAGTCATAGATCGGCATGCGTGACTCCATCAGGTACGACGGTGGAACATCACAGTGGAACCCGGTTTCGAATGCCGGCGGTCGCCTCAGCAGAGCCGGCCTCTCAGGTGGTTTTCACTATGTAAGATGCACAAAAGACGCGAAAGTTTCAGCGGGACCGGTCGTTGACTTCCCTCTGGTGAATATATATATTGACACAAGGTGGAAGACTGGCCGGAGGAGGAACCTTTGGAATTCGGTAATGCGTTACAATAGCAGGAATCCGGGGTCTTTCCGCAACCAAAACAAGGTCAAGGGACCGGGATGGAAGGGAACTTCTCAAACAGGGTTCAGGACGTCATCCGGCTAAGCCGGGAAGAAGCACTCCGACTGGGCCACGACTATATCGGCACGGAGCACCTCCTCCTGGGCGTCATCCGCGAGGGGGAAGGGATCGCTGTGAAGATCCTCCGGAACCTTGGAGTCGACCTCTTCAAGTTAAAGAGGGCGATCGAAGATACGGTGCGCACCTCGGGCGGCACGCTGACGATCGGAAACATCCCGCTGACCAAGCAGGCTGAGAAGGTTCTCAAGATAACCTATCTCGAAGCCAAGCTCTACAAGTCTGACGTCATTGGTACAGAACATCTCCTCCTCTCCCTTCTCAGGGATGATGACAATATCGCCGCGCAGATCCTTCACCAGTTCAACATCCACTATGATGTCGTCCGCGGCGAGCTGGACAACATCATCAGCGGAAAGCCGTCTTCTCCGCCGCATGCGCAGGCCTCGGCCGAAAAGAAACAGGAAAAATCCAAAACACCGGTACTTGATAATTTCGGGCATGACCTGACCAAGCTGGCCGCGGAAGACAAGCTGGATCCGATTGTGGGGCGTGAGAAAGAGATCGAACGCGTTGCTCAGGTGCTCAGCCGGAGGAAGAAGAACAACCCGGTCCTGATCGGCGAACCTGGCGTCGGGAAAACTGCGATCGCCGAGGGACTGGCGATGCGGATTGTCCAGAAGAAGGTGAGCCGTGTACTTCACGGGAAACGCGTTGTGACCCTCGATCTTGCGGCCCTGGTCGCGGGGACCAAATACCGCGGACAGTTCGAGGAGCGGATGAAAGCGGTGATGAACGAACTTGAAAAGGCGAAGGACGTCATCCTCTTCATCGATGAGCTGCACACCATTGTCGGCGCCGGCGGGGCATCGGGCTCACTCGACGCTTCAAACATGTTCAAACCGGCTTTGTCCCGCGGAGAGCTTCAGTGCATCGGCGCAACCACCCTTGACGAGTACCGCCAGTACATCGAGAAGGACGGGGCTCTCGACCGTCGATTCCAGAAGATCATGGTGGATCCTACGACCGTCGACGAGACAATCCAGATCCTGAGGAACATCAAGCACAAATACGAGGAGCATCACGGCGTCCACTATAGCGACAAGGCCATCGATGCCGCCGTCAAGCTCAGCGATCGCTACATCACCGACCGGTACCTTCCCGACAAGGCGATCGATGTGATGGATGAGGCGGGATCACGTGTCCACCTCCAGAACATTCACGTCCCGAAAGAGATTGTTGATCTCGAAGGAGAGGTCGAAAAAATCAAGCAGTCCAAAAACCAGGTTGTCAAAAACCAGAATTTTGAAGAGGCCGCGCGGCTGCGGGACCTGGAGAAGAAATTCATTAGCGACCTGGACATCGCCAAGCGCGAGTGGGAGCTGAAGGCACAGGACACCATCCACGAGGTCACCGAAGACCACATGGCGGACGTCGTGGCAATGATGACGGGCATTCCGGTCAATAAGATCGCCCAGTCGGAATCCGAGAAGCTCCTCCAGATGGACAAGGTCCTGGCAGACCAAGTCGTCGGACAGGAGGAGGCTCTCGTGAAACTCACGAAGGCCATCCGGAGGACGAGGGCAGGACTCAAGGATCCGAGACGACCCATTGGTTCCTTCATCTTCCTCGGACCCACAGGTGTCGGCAAGACCGAAATGGCGAAGGCCCTGGCACGCTATCTCTTCGATGCGGAGGACTCTCTGATCCGCATCGACATGAGCGAGTACATGGAGAAATTCGCCGTGTCCCGCCTCGTGGGCGCTCCTCCGGGATACGTCGGGTATGAAGAAGGAGGACAGCTCACGGAGAAAGTGCGGCGAAAGCCATATTCCGTCGTTCTCCTCGACGAAATCGAGAAAGCCCATCCGGATGTCTTCAATATCCTTCTGCAGGTTCTGGACGACGGGATTCTTACCGACAGCCTCGGGCGCCGGGTCGATTTCAAGAACACGATTCTGATCATGACGTCGAATATCGGAACGCGGGACCTGAAGAAGGCTGGGAATTTCGGATTCGGTGCCCCGTCGGCCAAAGAGGAATACGGTGCGATGAAGTCCACGATCGAGGAGGCCCTGAAACGGGTCTTCAACCCGGAATTTCTCAACAGAATAGATGACACCATCATCTTCCATCAACTTGAAAAGTCGCACATTATCGAGATCGTGGGCATCCAGATGCGCGACCTCGTGAAGCGGATGGAATCGATGGGAATCACGGTCGAGCTCACCAAAGCGGCAAAGGAATTCCTCGCGGAAAAGGGATACGATCCATCGTTCGGCGCCCGCCCGCTGCGCAGGGCATTGCAGCGTTATGTCGAAGATCCCATCGCCGAAGAGCTCCTGAAGGGTAAGTATCCGGAGGGGACGGTCATCAAGGTGAGACTCCTCAAAAAGACCGGCGAGCTCAAGTTCGTGGCGGTGCCACCAGGCACCAAGGAAGGAGACGTGGACGAGGAGGAGGAAAAACAGGTCGACGATTCATCTACACGGCCTTAGACAAACCTCTGCGAATTACAACGGGAATCAATCGCAAAAGGCCTCGCCACAACGGCGGGGCCTTTTGCTTTTCCCCGACAGCAGTCCTCATCGCGGACGCTGCGGGGCATTGCGGGAGCTGCAGCACGCGTCATTTTTTGGCTGTAGAGGCGGTGACGGCATAGTAGATGGCAAGCGCTATCGTGACGAGCACGCACGCCGTCACATTCACAAATGCCAGGATGAATGCAAGCCCATACACCGTAGGGCCGAACAGATACTGCCGGTTAATGCTCCTGATTTCATTCGATGTGATTGCAGAGCTGATGAGGCGGTGTTCGTGGGATGCATAACGCCAGAGCATGTTGAATGCACACGCCATGACGAAAAACGTCCCTGCATAGAGGGCTGCCGCAAGCATTGCCTCGGGATGCCCGTAGTGCTCGGCGACGAGCGACGTGGGAAAAGGGAGAAATGTTATCGTCAGAAGCAACAATCCATTGATGAGCATGAACGCATTGTTCGTGCGGCGAATATTGGTGAACAGATTATGATGATTGATCCAGATGATGAGAATCGTCGCAAAAGTGTTGAGGAAGGCAATAAATGCCGGCCATTGGCCGGCAAGCCTCTCTGCCAGAGTGTCTCCCTCTTGCCCGGGTAGGTGCATGAGATCCAGCACGAGCAGGGTTATGGCGATCGCAAACACCCCGTCGCTGAATGCCTCGACCCGTCCAGTCTCTTTTGTTTCCATATCTGCCAGGGCGTATCTCTCCCGAGAACACGATGAGTCCCCCGCACGAGCGGAGGTTTATTTTCTGTCCTCCGTCAGCTTCTTCAGCTCCCTGACCATCTCGTAAAACTCCCCGAGTTCCATATCCCTAAGGAAAATCATCCCTCGGGCAGCACGCAGTCGCGGATGATCGTTTTTCAGGAAAAAGTCCTTCCCGAGGCAGGTCTTGGTCATGCCGTACTGCTCCACCTGAATCCGTTGCGCAAGATGCGAGAAGGGCCCGTCATGCTCATAACTGGGGAAAGAGGCGGCACTCTGAGATCCAAAGCAGTTCATGAAGGCAGTGTGGAGCATGGAAATCGAATTGATAGAAACGGGAGCCATCAGGTTTGCCTCGGCCATCCTGTAGCGGTACCAGACGTTCCGGTACCCCCAGACGCGAATGGAATGATCACCGCTTTCTTTTTCGTAGAGTCTGAGGGCTTCAGCCACTGCCTGAAGCGCCTTGTAATGCGTGTCAGGCCCGCTTCCTTCAGGATCGAAGGCCACCGAAACGACATTGGGCTTCACGTTTCTCAAGACCTCTGCGATGGGCAGTACATCCCTGTTGACCTCCGGTTCGGGGGAGAAGATGTCGCCCGTGTAGAAACCCAGCCGCAGCGGGAAAATCGACGAGGATTCAATCCCGAAGTACGCCCACAGCAACTCCACCTCCCACTCCCTCACCATTCCCTTCAGAAGCTGAACATGGTGCGGGTCCTTTGCACCCGGATACTGCGTCTGCAGGTAGGAGATCAACTCTTTCACGCGGTTTCGCAGGGTCAGAAGCTCACTCGTCCGGTACATGCCGATGAGGTTGCGCAGAAGCCGGTGCACTTCTGCTTCGTCTTTCATCTCCTGGCTCGAAGCCGCGGCTCCGTCGAGGTAGAGGTAGACGTCTTCCATCCGGTTCAGAGTGCCGTTCTGGTCAAAGAAGCCGCTCTGGACAAGAGGAACAAGTGCACCCCTCTCCAGGAATCCGTCCAGCTTCTGAAGGAGTGACAGAAAATACGCGTTGGAGACCGACGTGAAGCCGGAGGTCAGGTTTGCGAAAAAGTGACGGTTGGTGGGATCGCGCACCAGGTGATAGATATACGCCAGATACGCAAGCATGATATCGTCATGATGAGGCTCCGTGTGGAGAAACGTCGTGTTGGAGACATGCTGGAGCCCCTTCTGGATTTTGCCGATGATGCGCTCGCGTGCATCCGCGGCGAGTTCTTCCGGCGTCTTTCCCGTCTTTTTGAGGAGTTCGTGTGCGAACCGGTCCACCTCAAAATCCTTCGGCGTGAGTTCGTGCAACGGTTTCGCTTTTGCCAGTGACAGGCCGGTCACCAGATCTTCCGCCATGACCGGCGAGACTTCTTTCACGCGGGAGAAATCCTCAAACTGCCGTTCGACGAGCAGATTGGCGGCGCCGCGGGTCAGGTAGAAACGCGCATTCGGGAGGTCCTGCAGCACGGATGCCGGGTACTGGGGACCCTTCTTGTTCTCGACCGCCATGCTGACGATCCTGGCTTTCGCATCCCCGGCCGCGATGATGATGGCTGTCGCGCTCGGATTACAGGTGATCGTTGCAAGTCCGATGGTTATCACGAGTCGCGTGCGGGAGATCTCGATTCCGCCCAGGTCGGTTGCCGCAGCCGCCTGGGTCTCATAATTCGTGCCTGTCAGTCTTGTAACAGAATAGACGCTCGAGCCCCTCACGTTGAAGGCGATATGCCCGTCGGGTCCGATTCCACCGAGAAAGAACCCGATGCCGCCCATCGCGCGGATGGAGGATTCGTATTCCATGCAGAATTCATCCACACGATTGATCACTTCCTTTTGGAGCAATTCGAGATCCGAGCGGGTTTGCCTCACCCTGAGGGTGAGATCGACGCCGTAGCCCGGAAACACTTCCGCCATGGTTCTGCCGGGTGGCAGCCCCAGCGAGGTCGCATCGATCAGCAGCGCAAGATCGGGCGAAAGACCGAATCCCTTGATATAGAATTCGGAGACATAGTGATGAAAGCTATTGTGCTGCGACGCGTCCATCGGAAAAAATTCGTCAATCTGAACGAAGTGCAGGCTCTTCATGTCAGGGCGGCTGGTGGATTCGATGCCAACGGAGTCGAGCATTGTCCGGATCTCTTTCGTCTCCCACCGATCAAGGATGCGCCGCACCCATGTGATGAAATGCTCCGGGCTCTTCCCGGTTGGCAGCGAAATCACGCCGCCCGGGTTCTTTAACACCCATTCGACAAAGCGCAGCGCCGTCAGCTTGCCAAGAGCAGGGAAGTTCGAAACTTCCACGACCTTGATCTTTTCCGTCGGCGGATAGATTGGCTTTCGGCCGCTCCTCTGGATTTCCAGTTCTTCGACCGTCGAGGAACCGTCATATGCTTTGATATTCGTCATGGCCGGCGATCCGAATCCTGCATGTACGTATGTCTCATCCTTCACGTTATGTTTACCATTATTTAATAAGGACAAGTTTTGTCATTTGCATTTCTTTTCCGACGCTCATGCGGCAAAAATAAACGCCGGCAGCCATACTCCCGGCGCTAAAGAGTTGTTCATGTACTCCGGCCTCGCGGATCCCGTCCACCAAGCTCGCTACGCGCCGCCCCAACAGGTCGTATACCTCCAGTCGCACCTCAGCCCTCTGGGCAAGAACATACCTGACCCTCGTCGATGGATTGAACGGATTGGGGTAGCTGTCACCAAGTGCAAAACCTGTCGGCCGCGGGTCCACGCGGTCTGCCGATACGCTCGTGAGCTTTTTCACTTCGACGCCGATCGCATCCAACAAGGGCTGCTTTTGCCCGATGACATCCTGGGTGATCTCCCAGATCATCACGCCAACGAGGCCGCTGTTGATAGCGTATTGACACTTCATCGCGATTGAGACAGAATCGTCAAGACTCATGAGCTTCTGCACCGCCGTGGACGTGTAAAACGGCACCTGCGACCCGCTATCCCACGCGTACGTCCAGCCGCCTCCTTGAACCAGCGCCATGATGTCCCGATAGGCAAGGTCCTGCTCTCCTGTGTAAGGGGTATACAGCGATGTCGTACCGAACGACTTTCCGTAAAACGGTAAACCCAGAACGAGTTTCCCTTTGGGGATCGAACGCGTTACAGTGAGATATTGAATGCTCTGGTCAACCGAGAAACGGTCGGGGTCAGATGTCGGGTCAGTCCCGGCATAGAGGGGCGCGTTGTGACCGGCAAGGCTGCTCCAGCTTCCGTGGATATCATACTCCATCGTGTTGAACCAATCAACAGACTGTTCGATCGAGAGATAGTCATGCCATTGGCCGAAGTAGTTTGAAATTGGGATAGCCATTGTCAGAAGCCGCTGGGGATCGAGCGCCTGGAGCGCCGTTCGCAATTGCTGCACAAAGAGCACCTCATTTATCTTATCCGCCCGGCTGGCGGGGCCTTCCCAATCCAGATCGACCCCATCATATTGATATGTGAGGAGACGAGTGATGATGTTATTGATGAAAGTCTGCCGGACATTCGGATCTGAAAGCACGGTCGAGAAGTTCGTCGTTGGCGTTGCTCCCGCACCACCAAACGAGAGAAGTATTTTTCGCCCGGCTCGATGTGTCGTGTTGATGAGGGCCGTGTCGACATCGGTCTCTGCCGACGCGATGCTTCCGTCGATATTCGGCCACACGACCGCGTGAATGATGTGGGTGAGCACCTCATACCTGATGGCCGAAGGAGGCAGGTTTGCCCTTGACCACATTGGATAATAACCAACCGCACGGAACTGCTGGGCGGACACGCTCGATGAGACCAGGAGGGCCACACTTGCGACGATGCGTATCTTAGATAATATTCGTGTCATTCTGCTTTCCCGTTGAGGATGAGACGTACTCACACACCTGACGTCAGGCGCATTAGCCGACAGAGCGAGGAATGTGGAAAACCCTTCCGGCAGTTTCAATGTACGTCATGCATTCAGAAAGTCCAATGATCTCAGGAGAGGTTCATTCCTCATGCTCCGCACCGGGATCCGTCGGGATGACGGGTCAAAACTCCGCCTGAGCGTTCATTTCAACTGCGAGTGGTTGGCTAAGGCTGATGTGGGCGTGAAGATGTTGAGCAGAATCACTCAGGCAGCGGACCCCCCGCTTGGAGTTGAAGGAAGAACCCTCCAACTCCAAGCGCTAAGGCCTGCCTCACCATCAGGCGAACGCGGGAGGACAATCGTCCTTATTTCAGAAGAACCATCTTACGCGAACTCACGAAATTGCCGGCGGTCAGCGTGTAGAAATACACACCACTCGAGAGATTGTTCGCGTTGAACGTCACCGTGTGCTTTCCAGCCGTCATGGTTCCAGCTGCGAGCGTTGCGACCTGCTGCCCGAGAAGGTTGAACACCTTCAACGACACAGTCGCGGCCGAGGGGAGAGCGAAATCTATCTCTGTCGACGGGTTGAACGGATTGGGATATGCTTCAAAGAGTTCAAACTTTGTCGGCAAACCGGTAGCCGCTTCCTCGACGCCCGTCAAGCCACTCCATGTATAGTCGCCAATGGGCTTGCCATCCGTGCCTGCGGTCTTCAGTGCAGCGTTGCTGTAGACCATATCAGATGCTTCCGGTAGCGGCCACGGCGGAACCCAATCGATGGCGGTTCCAACCTGGGTCATATTATAGCCCCAGAGATCGGTAAGCGCGGTGCCACCTCGGATCTGTCCGAACCATGCAAAGAGGCCGATTCCGTTCGTGCCACCGCCGTTGAGGACGCTGGCGATGCCGGATCCGAATCCCGGATCAGCATTGACGTTCCCCGACTCGGTGAAGCCAGGAAATGCTGTCTTGTTGCTGAAGAAACCAGCGGTACGAGGGTTCATCCACGAAGGAGTGTAGACCGAATCCACATGCGCCGTGTCGTTCCAGGACTGCCAGAAATTCGTCACCGCAGTGGGCCAAAACCATGCATTGTTCTTGACCTCAATAACGCGTTTCGCCTCGGACAGCATGCGGAAGTTGGGGCTTGCCTTGTCCGCCGGGTTGAACACGCTGTCTTTTGCAAGATCAAGCGTATCGAGATCAATCACAGATGATTTTTCGGGGGACCAGAGCTGATCCCACCATGGCATCTCCGTCTTGGAGATCGCGCCGGAATTCAGTCCATAGAAGATGTTGTTGTTCCACTTCGCATTGGTCTGATTGAATTCAAAGAATGCATTCTTGAACGTGTATATGATCGTGTTGTGGTCGAATTCGAAATACTTCGAGAAGTACTTCGTCACTGTCGCGGACGCATAACCGTTAATGCACAACAAGGTGTTGTTCCTGAAGATCACCGAATCCGTGTAGACGGTACCCGGGTATTCGTTGCGCAGGACTTCACCGATATACCATTGGTTCGGATGAACCATATTGCGGAAGCGGGAATTCAGAATGGTGAACTTGTCCCAGTTGCCGTTGTACCCGATCGCGAGGTTCTGCCAAGCGTCAAATACCACGCCATTGATGGTCGTAGCAACGCTGTCGGCCGAAACCTGAACCGGAACGGCTGCCCCTCCTGCATTCGTATTGTTTGTAGCAACTGCAAGAAGATACAGATTCTGGAGTGTGACCTTCGCCCCCTTGCCTGTCAGATTGACAAACGTGGGGGGAATGGAATTGTCACCGAGAACGCCGGGCTGGATGCATGGGGGACGTCCATCGGGTCCGAGGACGCCGAGGAACGTCACACTCGACTGCACAGTGATGGCGCCCAGGTAGATATATGTGGTATCCCGCGACGGTAGCTTGTAAACAGTGTGCTTGAATGCGCCGCCAGCGAGAGTGTCGGCACTGATGACCGCGTCAAGACTCGCCCCTGTTGTGGCGTACACAACAAGAGTGTCGAGCGGGCCAGCGACGGCCACCGTCGGCGCCAACGCCAGCACCAGCAACGCAATCGTGAATACAGCAGTTAGCAGGTGTTTCATGGTGTTCCTCCTGGTAATGGAGTACGTGAAGAACCTCAACAACAACGGGAGACGCAAAAGAGCAACATCTGTTGCGTGTATTTCGAGAATGGGTGGGACCACCTCCTTTTATTCTGGCCTATGTGAATGATTTGTGGGAAGAGATTGCACGTGTATCACATCTAGATCCTGCAGTCCAACAACCACTATATTACATTCGCCACCGGACGCCCAGCTCTGCTGTCATATCATAGTTCTGTTGCGACCGGGGCACGCCTGCCGTCGCCTGAATCACGGAGACATCGTGTGCGCTGTTCAGGTTATTGATGTTGCCGTACACTTGCAGGCCGAACCAGGGGAGATCTTGCTTCACTGAGACATCCCATCGCGTATACGGCGACGTATTCGTGCGGAGCTGCGGCCAGTAGTTCGGGCCGGTGAAGATATCCGCCTGATACAACATCGAGACACGTGCAGAGAAACCCTCGTAGTCGTACCCCATAGAGAGATTCAGGATGTTGTCGGGCTGGTACAGCAGCCGATCAGTAAATGAGGTGTCCACATGGGTAATGACCCGGCCGTTCGATCGCGTATCAACGTAAGGATACTGAGCTTTCGAGAAGATGTGCGTATAGTTAATGTTGAAGACCAGCCCTGAAAACGGGGCGGGGAGATACCAGAAATGTGTCTGCCAGTCCAGTTCGATCCCCCAGTTTTCAATCTGATAGGTGTCATTGACGTAGGTGGAAATGCTGTATGTCCCTGTCGGCGGTGTTGCGCCCAAATATCGTGATGGATAGTAACGCGCGAGCTCAGTACCGGACGCATAAAACGTCCATGGATAGATGAGGTTGTCTATGCGCTTCAGGAATCCACCCACCGTGAACAGCCCGATGGAGTTGTCATAGAACGACAAGTACGCATCAAAGTTCTTTGATTGGGAAGGCACCAGTTCCGGATTGTTATAGGAGATGGCACTCGGGCCGACATCTATGCGCGGGATGATCGCATTGTAGTCGGGATACGAGAGGGTCTGGCTGTACGCCAGGCGGACATCGCACCAGGTGAATGGTTTGTACCGGATGGAGAGGTTGGGTAGCCAGTATCCGTGACTTTGCGTGACAGTGGTATCAAAATGCTGATACGCCAGATACGCGACAGGGGATTCAACCCCCTGCACGCCGGAATATTGCGTTTTGATGTTCTGATAGCGGATTCCGGGGATGAGCGTGATTTGCGGCCCGATCTCAACTGTTACCATGACATATGCCGCACGCTGATCCTCAATCCCGTCGTAATTGTTTGACGTGGAGAGGAAATTGTTGGTGGCATACGCTATCGCGCTGCCGTTGGCCGCAATAGCCGCCATGTTTCCGCGCAGCAGATCTGCAGTTTCCGACAGCATCCCATAACTGAGCGGCGCTCCCATCGTATAATCTCCGCCGAGAAATGTGCCATATCGGAAATTGGGGTCCATGAACCATGTAATCGGCATTGCGGTCGTGCCCGTCGGCAGTCCAAAATGCGATGTGATCAGATCATCGACCCCCCGGGCACTTGTGTACGTGAGCCCCTGACCGTCGGCCTGGTTGAAGACATAAGAACGCGTCTGATGACGATACTTGCCGCCAAATTTGAACTTCGTCGTGATGAGATCCGAAAGCGTCACCGAAGCGTCAAGATCGAGCGACGCAGTAATAGCACGCTCACGCGCGAAACTACCGTTCGTGACAAATGCACTGAAGATTGTTCTTGATAAGTCATTGGTCGCCGCCGGGGGGATGGAGCGGGGGTCGACATTCGCCTGACCCACGAATTGCGTCAGTCCGGCCGATGACTGCGTGAATGTGGCAGCCCAGTTGTTTGGAGTGTTCGTTTCGGCGTACGTGTGCGACAGCTTGACATTGGCATGCAAGAATGCGATTTGGTGCTCGACCTCCAGCGCATTGGTGAGGACACTCACCTTGCTCTTTCCGTACGCGAATATGTACTGATGCAGGTTCCCGCCGATATCGTACGTTTCATAGCGATTGTGGATATCGGACGAACCTGTGCTCCCGAAATTTGTGAAATTGATCTTTCCTTCCGGAAGGCGGTAGTCTAATACCAGGGTGCCGTTCGCCCGCTGTCTGTCTCGGGGAATGAAGTTGAGATTCAGGCTCGTGGTCACATAGTCGGTCACCGAATTGCGCAGGTGATCATAGGAGGCGCCGATTTCGTTGGAGGTCAGATTCTTCCGTTCTACGTCTGCCTGAGCGAACACCCCGAGCTGTTGCTCGAAGAACCGCGATTCAATGCTTCCGACGACCTTGTAGTTGTTGAATTTGTGATACGCGTCAGGCAGGTTGTTGTACCCGCCCTGGACGAGCAATTCCACGGACGGGATGTCGCTTTCAGTTTCCTTGGCTTCCTTCATCCGGAAATTCACTGTGCCGCCGATGACATCGGCGTCCATATCCGGCGTAACGGTCTTGCTCACCTCGATCCCGGCAAGCATGTTGGACGATATCATACTGAGGTCAGTGCTTCTGTCGTCCGGACCGGAAGACGCGATGCGGACGCCGTTGATATTGATGTCGTTGTACTTTGGCGCGAGCCCGCGGATGACAACTTCGTTTCCTTCGCCACCGCTCCGGAGAACTGCGATGCCCGGGAGCCGGCCGATCGATTCTGCGGCGTTCGCGTCGGGAAGTTCCTGGATGCGTGCGGCAGAAACAACATTGGTGATTTGAGCGGACGACAGCTGCTGATTGATCGCGGCGTTCTGTCCTGCGGCTTGCGCGGTAACGATGACGGTCTCCCCTTCGATCGCCACGGCTTGCATCGTCAGATCGTGGCGCACTTCTTCATCTTCTGCAACAACGACAGGTATTGTGAGCGTCGTGAAGCCGACATAGGCCACGCGCAACGTGTAGGAGCCCGCGGGAATATTCCGGATAATGTACTTGCCGCCGATGTCGGTTGCCGCACCCATGCTCGTTCCCGTGAGAATGACATTCGCCCCGGGTAGCGGAACTCCTGTCTGCGCATCTTTGATGACACCACTGAGCGACCCGGTCTTTTGTGCGAACGTCGGGGCGCAAAGGGCGATAACGAGGACACCCACCAGGAGAGCCAGGAAGGAGAAATGACGGTTCATGGTTGTCACCAGTCGATTGAATTTATTTTGATTGCATCTTGCATGATCGTTCGTCAAGGGCATTGTTCAAGCAGGGCGTCGCGGACCAGGCGGCTGGCACCGAGAATGGCCGCCCGGCCGTCGTTCAGCGCCGAGACCAGGATTCGGATCCTGCCCCGGGCTATTGCGAGTGCATGCTCTTCGAATGACCGCCGCGCCGGCACGACGAGCAGGTCGCCGGCATTCATCAATCCGCCGAAGAGAATCACCGCTTCCGGATCGAACGCCAACGCGACATCCGCGATGAGGCGTCCCAGATACCACCCGGTAATGTTGAATGCTTCCGTCGCCAGAGTATCCCCCTGCAGGGCATGCTTCGACACGTCCTCCGCCGTGAGGCTGCTGAAGCTGATGTGCCGCAACGCACTCTCCTCAAGGCGCAGCGCAAGGAGCTCAAAGACAGTGCGCCGGAGGCCGGGAGCCGAAACATATGTTTCGGCACATCCCCGCCGGCCGCATCCGCAAAACCTACCCTCAACGGCCATGGTGATGTGACCGAACTCTCCTGCCGCCCCATGCGCGCCCAGGACCAGCGCGCCATTGATTACAGCGCCGACACCAAGACCGGTCCCCAGCGTGATCATGGTGACGTTGGACATCCCCTGCGCGGCTCCGTAATACATCTCGCCCAGAAGTGCCGCATTGGCATCATTGGTGATGGCCACCGGCAGGTCGAAGCGCTCGCGAACCATGGCCGCAAGGTCAACGCTTCCCCAGTTCAGATTCGCGGGGCTCTCCAGCATCCCCGTTCGCCCGTCGGCCGCGGGGGCAGCCATGCCGATGGCGCGAAGTGAGGCATGCGAAGGGAGCTTCTCGGCCATCCACCGGATTGTCCGCGACAGCAGGTCGACGAATTCGCCGGCCGTGCCTCGCCCGCCCGTTGGGAACGTTGATCGCAAAATCACCCGACCGTCTTCTCCCACGAATCCCACCGCCGTGTTGGTTCCCCCGATGTCCACCCCGGCAACAATCTCGCCACCAATCAGATCGGAAGGCATTATGTCTATGGCATCTGTCATATCGTGACGCGGACGTCCATAAAGAACTTCCTGATGCAAAGCGACGCGGCACCTACGAGCGCCGGATAACCCGTGAGCGATGTCGGCAGGATGCTCGTGTCGCCGTACTGCCCGAAGAATCCACGGCTCTTCACCTCCTGCTGGATCTGCTGCGCCACCAGATCCCAGGCGCGAGTAATCTCACCGCCGACGATGATAGCGTCCGGATCGACCGCCTTGATGATATTGGCAATCCCCTGACCGAGATACTGCCCCGTGCGGAGCAAAGCCTCTTGGGCGATCCGGTCGCCGCTCTCTTCCGCGGCAATGATGTCTGCCATGGTGATCGTCGTGTCGGCCGCGCAGTTCATCCCTTTAGCCTTCAGGAAGCGTCGGACGGTCGCCCTGTCTGATGCATAGGCTTCCCAGCAGCCGAGGTTTCCACAGGCGCAGGGCTGACCCCCTTCGATGAGGGTTGTATGGCCGAACTCGCCGGCGAAACAGGAAATACCATTCAGCACCTTATTGTCGACAACAATTCCCGACCCGAGACCCCGACCGACCGCAAGAAATACGAAATTGGAATGATGGATGTCATGTCGGCCGAACCAGAGTTCAGCAAGGGCCGACGCTTTGGCATCGTTCTCGACGAACACGTTCGTTCCACCGGGCATCAGGTCCAGCAGATCAACGTCTTTCCAACCCAGGTTCGGGGCATAGACCACTCGTCCATGCGCTGAATCGACGATCCCGGCAACCGTAATCCCGATGCCTTTCAGCTGACCGAGGTGGTGAGCTTTCTTCATCGCGTTCAACTCGTTCACGCACCGGGCAACCATAGCGGCCGGAGCCGTTTCCTGTGTCGTGACGTCGGCGGTGTGACAGAGCGTGCCATCGATGTCGAAGATGGCGACGCGCGTCAGGGCAGAATCAAACGAGATCGCACCGAGCAAATTCTTTCCAGTGCGAAGGCTGAGGTTGATCGGGTTCCGGCCGACTGCCGCATTCCGGGTAGGCGCTTCTGCGATGAGCCCTTCCTGAACGAGGCTTCCCACTATACTCGAGACAGTGCTTTTGTTCAGCTTAGTGATTCGCGCAATCTCGAAGCGTGCGATGGGTTGCCGTACACGGATGCAATTGAGAACGACGGAACGATTGA
>Ga0326726_10000929_pt1 | contig 27029 bp, 19 predicted proteins | sample MHFenrmetagenome_2_FD_207603 | JGI IMG/M metagenome (GOLD analysis project Ga0326726, IMG submission 207603) | Lab enriched peat soil microbial communities from Michigan Hollow, Ithaca, NY, United States - MHF15MN | ecosystem: Environmental > Terrestrial > Soil > Wetlands > Peat | place: USA... | reverse complement strand
ATTGAAAAGATGTGTACCGATAAATCCTGACTGTCCTGTGATTCCTATTTTGATCATTTATGTACTTTTTAAATATATATTTCTCGCAGATTTTCGCTGATTGAAATCCCGCAGATTTACGCAGATAATTTTAATTCATTTCAGAGATTTTATCTTACTTAATACATACTTCCTGACTTTAATTACTTTTTAAAAAGTTCTCCTGGTTCTTCAGAAAAGTTTCGACTGGAACTACAAGAATATTCTTATGTTTCATCAATATGTTTCCTTGCTAGAGCAGAATTAGACCTTTTTTGCGTATTATGCAATCATTATTCGACTTAAATTTGAATTGTTTTACTTTATTCTAACCTTACCTATCAGCATTCAGCTATCAGCTATAAGCTGTCAGCTTTTAATCAATATGATTTTACTGCAAGACCCCAATACTGCAGGACTGCAAGACAACTACCATTGACCGCTGACAGCTTGCTTCTGTCTTCTGTCTTCAGTTTATAGCTTGTTCTCCAATGTTCACTAAAGCAATTTGTTAATAAATATGTGGGATAAAAAACTCCACTGGTCCTTTCAAATAATTATTAAATCTTATTTTTGTCAGGGAAACAAATTTCAATTTTCTCCGTTAAAAGTATTAGTTAGTCAGATTAGTATAAACCATATTCTTTTTTATGAAGGAATTGTATACTCCTTTTTATGAAGATATGCATTAATCTCCATCCAGGGTTATATTTAGTCGTTCAAAGGTCATTTGGCAGGATAAAATATCTTGTTGTGCTTATGGCGTTTTTGATGAGTTTCCATATAAATTCATATTCAAAGAATTTTTACTTTTCCAGTTCAACCGGGAATGACTCCTATACGTCAACCCAGGCTCAGAATCCTACGACACCATGGAAAACAATCGATCAATTGAACAGGTCTATGAACCTTATCAATGCTGGAGATTTTATTTTATTTAAAAGGGGAGATACATTTTACGGGATTATTAAAATTTCAAGGTCTGGTTTGTCCAGCTCTCCGATCATTATTGGTGCATTTGGAACTGGTGATAATCCAATAATAACGGGTTTTACGACTATTAATGGATGGACAAATGAAGGGAACGGCATTTATTCAAAAGTTATTATTTCTGAAGCACAGACAAACATGGTCACCATTGATGGTATTATCACGGGAATGGGACGTTATCCTAAGTCAACTTTTTTAAATTATGAATCTTTTTCTACAAATGTATCAATAACTGATAATGGATTAGGAGATGCGACTGATTGGGCAGGAGCAGAAGTCGTAATCAGGAAGAATGATTGGACATTGGATAGATGTTTAATAACAGATCATAGCGGAGACAAGCTTACTTATACTAACCTGGGTACAACTCAAAATGCAACTGCGAAATATGGTTATTTTATTCAGAATGATTTAAGATGTGTTACTAATTATGGTGATTGGTATCATGATACAAAGACAGATAAATTTTATATGTACTTTGGAGCTGTTGATCCTTCAAACAAAACAGTCAGAGTGGCAACTTTAAACAGTTTGATTAATATTTCCGGATATCAGTATTTAACGGTGGAAGATATAACATTTACTGGTTCAATAAGTAATATTATTAATTATACCTGGGCCGCTGATCATTGTATCATACAGAACTGTAATTTGACTTTTGCGGGATCAGATGGGATAAGATTATTTGGCGATTATGGAACCGTTGAAAATAATCAGATAACTGATTGTTATGGAAATGGAATTTATAGCTATGGAACAAATGCTGTGATTACTAATAATACACTCAAAAACATAAGTATCATAGAAGGACAAAGCAAGGGGTGGCTGCAATATGTTGGAATTTTCGTTGAGAAAAATGATTGTTTAGTACAAAATAACAGGATAGAAAATGTCGGGTATAATGGTATAGCAATAGGGGCATCTGCAAATAACATAAAAGTTAAAAATAACTTTATAAATAATCCATGTTTAATTCTTAATGATGGAGGAGGTATTTATTTAAGTGGTCCCCATTCATCAATAATAATTGACGGGAATATTATATTAAATGCTTTTGGAAATACTAAAGGAACAACAAATGCCAAATCTATGGCAGAAGGTATATACTTAGATGAAAATGCAAATCATATTACTGTCATTAATAATACAACTGCAAATTGCTCAAATTCCGGAATAAAATTACATAAAGCACATGACAATACAGTTGAAAGTAATACAGCATTCAATAATTTTGGCGGGATAAATTTTGAAAATTGGACCGGGAGTAATGCAATATACAATAATACAATAAATAATAATATCCTCTTTGCAAAAGGATCATCTCAATATGCCCTGAGATATTCAAGTGAGGCTAATGACATTTTGAGTTTTGGAATAGCTGATTATAATTACTATGCTAGGCCAACTGATGATGATGATGTATTTTATACATATCAGGCTTCAGGTGGATCGAAAAATATGACCCTTGAGGGATGGCAGTCATTTACCAAACAAGATGGGAATTCTAGCAAATCACCAATCGCTGTAGCTGACAACAATACAATAAGATTTGAATACAATGCATCAAAGATCAACAAAGAAATTACACTAGATAAGCCCATGATAGATGTCAAGGGCACAAAATATGCTAACAGTACAATACTGTTACCCTTTACTTCTATTGTATTAATGGTTGACCCCAATCCATCTGTTCCACCACCAAGCCCGGCATATGTAAGCTCAGCAATTGAAAATGTATCTCCTGGTGTTATTGAATTGACGTATAGCCTCACACTTTCCAATATATTACCAGCTGCATCTGTATTTTCTGTCCAGGTGAATTCTGTTGCAAGAACCGTGACATCTGTATTTATCTCCGGAGCTAAGATTCTGCTGACTCTTGCATCGCCGGTCGTATTTGGCGATGATGTAACAATTGCTTACACGAAACCTGCAACCAATCCTTTACAAACACCTTCAGGAGGACAAGCTGTTACGTTAAGTACACAAACAGTATCAAACAATGTTAAAACTGTGATTACACAACCTGTTGCTGTAACACCACCTGTTGTTGTATCACCACCTGTTGTTGAGACACCACCTGTTGTTGAGACTCCACCTGTTGTTGAGACTCCACCTGTTGTTGAGACACCACCTGTTGTTGAGACACCACCTGTTGTTGAGACACCACCTGTTGTTGTAACCCCACCCGTTGTTGTAACGCCACCCGTTGTTGTAACGCCACCCGTTGTTGTAACGCCTCCTGTTATTGTGAATACGCCTCCTGTTGTTATAATAAACTCACCACAAGACAGTTTTTCCGGATTTGTGAATGAGATAAGTGCCGGAGGGAGTTATGATACAGATAAAGACAATCTGAGTTTTACCTGGTTCGCCCCAGCTACAGTTCCAATATCTTCCTCAAAAGGGGAAACAATCAAATACCTTGGACCTATTGTTGATAAGCCCACAACCGTTGAATTTACGGTTAGTGTAACCGATGGTAAGGTATCGCAGCTAAAAATAATCCCTGTCGAGATTCTGCCATATAAACCAGAACTGGAAGTGGCTGAAATAATAGGTGTTGAAGCAAGCAGTTTTCAACCTCCGAATTATCCATACAATATTATGGATGGTAATATTGGTACAATGTGGTCATCAGTCGGAGAGAATCAATGGCTTATAATTGAATTGAAACAATCCTTTACCATTCATCATGTTAAGCTAGCTTTTAAACCTGACCAGAAAATAGAATCTTATTTTGATGTTCTCGGCTCAGATGATAAGGAGATCTGGGAACCGATACTGACAAAATCAGCTTCATGCAACTTCTCAGGTGATCTACAGGTATTTGATTTTCCACACTCAAAAGCAGGGAAAGAATATAAGTATGTCAAACTGGTTGGACAATCAAATTCTGTTGACAGATGGAACTACATTTCTGAGTTTAAAATATTTGGATATAACCACAGCAATACTGCAATTTACGAACAACGTCCTGTTAAGATATTTCCAAATCCCACCCATGGTTTAGTTAACATCAGAATAGATCAAAATACAGTGAAACCGGATTTGGTTAAAATAATTGATTTGTCGGGAAAAGTTGTTTTGCAGGATATGGTGATGCCTGATATAAAAGAATTTGCGATTCAGACAAATCTGATTCAAGGAGTCTATATTGTTCAATTATGTGCGGGAAGGTTAACTTTGTTCAGTGAGAAACTGGTGGTTAGTAACTAAAAAATATTTACAACAGTATGGATTTAAATGAATGAATACAGGATATAAAAAAAGATATCCCTAATTTTGAATTCGCTTTTACATATGATAAAACAGTTTAGAAGAATTAAAGGACGTTTGCTAATTTGCGTGAAAAGAATTGATGCTAATCTTTACTTAAAGTAGATAAATATTCTTCTGTTTTAATCCTGCAATTTTCAATTTCTCCATCAAAATTAGAGCTACAAATTTAGGATTGCCCAAAATGTATCGCCTCCATAAGCGCTTTGGCTCTTTTATAAGACGATATAACCATTCAAAACCCACATTAATCATCCATTGTGGAGCTCTATTTATGGTTCCTGCATAGAAGTCGAATACAGCCCCGATACAGCATATATGCTTGGTATTAAGATTATTAAAATGTAAAGCTGCCCATTTCTCCTGTTTTGGTTGGGTCATCCCGATAAAAAGAACGTCAGGTCCGAAATTATTCACGGCGCTAATCATACTCTGGCTATCTTCTTCGGAAAACTCCTTATTAAAAGGAGGACTGTATGAATCAGAAACTACATTGGGGTATTCTTTTGCCAGGTTTATCTTTATGAGGGAGTTTGTTAATTCAGATGATCCCAGGAAAAAACATCTTCCATTAATCTGATTAAGTTGCTCCAGTTCATAGTAAAACAACTCATGACCGGATATTTTTCTAAGTTTGGTGCCGATTAATAAACGCAATGCAATAACTATAGCAATACCATCGGGTAGGATTATATGACTTTTCAGGAGAGAAGATTGAAACAACTTGTCTTTTTGAATAACATTAAAAGAATGTGCATTTAAGCACATAATAAGAATTTTATCATCCGGTAATTCCTGCAACGATTTATTATAAATTTTTTCCTTTAAACTGCTTAAATACATTTACTGTAATTTATTGATAAAGAAAAGAGTAAGATAAATATTAAATGCATATTCAAGTCTGCTTATTGGAGGAAAAAATCCGGATTAAATTCTGTCTTTGTTTATATTCTCCGGTAGGTTTCAAACGGGTAATTGTTTCCCAATTGGAACCAAGATACATTTTTGTTTTAAAAAATGACATATTTTCACCATTTGATATTCCAAACCTTGGTATACATGTTCTATCGTCATAAGGTAAGAAATTCTTTGATTCAGTTGAAAAGACTAATTGGATACCACTCTTTATAAGGTAAATTTTTTCTCTTTCTGAAAAATCAAGACCAGGGGTGCCATTAGGGTAAGAAAAATGCTTTATTTCCTGATGAAGCAAGTTTGATAATTCATTTATCGATTCATTAATTTCATATCTGCTTGTAGCATCATCTTCATTTTTAAGAACCGGATGATTCATCGTATGAGCCCCAATTTTAACTAAACCTGATTGATATACTTCTCGAATGTTATTAATGGACATATTTTGAAATGATTTTTTCGGTGTTTTAGTCATTTTCCTGTATCTTTTAATTGTCTCAATTATCTGGTTTATCCTCATGGTCTTCAATATGGATTCTGAATTATATTTTACAAGGTATTTTAATGGAATACCTGTCATGTCAGCTATGATTCGTTTAAGCTCCAGTTGATTGCAGCCGTCTATTTCCTGAAACCAGTAATTTGTTTCTTCCATGCAAATTTTAGGAGAAATATAAATTGAAGCTGGAACTTTATGCTTTTTTAAAACCGGGAAAATGACATTGTAAAATGCTTTATTCCCATCATCAACTGTAATGTGGCAAACGTTTTTTAATTCGACACGACCCTGATAAAATTCATAAAGGATTTCAAGGGGTATGAACTTATATTTAGATTTTAAATAACAAACTAAATTTTCAAACCAAACGCCATCATTTACCAAATGAAAATTTAGTATTTTATTCATATCTGTAGATCTTATTAAGATTGCTGATATATTGCTCGGGATCATAATTTAAGAAAATATGTTCCCTGGCATTATCGCTTAAAACCTGTCTACAATTAGTATCATTAATAAGTCTTTTAATAGCATTTTCAATTTCTTTAACTGACTTTACATTTACAATAATTCCATTTTTGCCATCATCAATCAAGTTCTTTATTGATCCGACCGGGGTAGTAATGGGTACTAAGCCAAATGCCATGGTTTCGAGTAAGGCAACAGGCAAACCTTCAAAAAAAGATGGTAATAGGAATACATTACAGTTTCTCAACAAATCACTTTTTTGGTCGCCTGCAACAATTCCCTTAAAGATAAAGGAATCACCTAATATATTCCTGAACTTCTTAACATACTCAGTCTCGTCCGGGCCCTTGCCTGCCAGGTAAAACTCGAACAAATATCTTTCATTCTTTAAGTTTTGAAGTGCCTCATATATGTATTCAATGCCCTTGTTTTCTGAAATTCTTCCCATAAATAGGATCTTCAGGATCCCATTATTTTTACCTCTTTTAAACGTCTTAGCTTCTTTTAGATCAATACAGTTAGGCAAGACATAGACTTTATTACATTTATATTTCCTTCTTATAATTTCCGCTTCTTTAGTACTTAAAACAATTATTGGATCGTTCCCGGAAAAGATGAGATTTAAAATTACATTCATCCACTTTGGAACTTTTTTGTGTAGCAGATATTCTCCACCGTGCAAATGAAGAATAAGCCTTTTTCTAAAGATTTTGGCGATTAATATTAATGGAGAATCACGTAATAATCCATTCTTATCAACGGCGATATTAAAGTGAACCAATGCACTGCGCTTCGTAATTATCCAGACTATCCATTTGAAATATGTCTTGATATTTCTTAAAAGCCATGAAATGTTTCTTTTATCCTCGTCTTTCTTGCCTAATTCAAAATGTATGTAATCAACACTCTTATTATTTTGTATAATAAATTTGGTAACTGATGAAATACCACTTACATTTTGATTTGTATTAAGGGAAGGTGAGGTAATAATTATTTTCACAGCAAAAATGTTAATCTGCTTTAAGCGATGGTAATCCCTTATCTATTAGAATACCAGCTCATTAATCATTACTATTTTCAATTTTCATTCCTTTTACTAAACAAATGCTTCCCAACCATCCTAATTTATTCGAATCATATAAAGCAGTTTCAGCCATCAAATATATAGCTCTGGATAATTTTGGAAACAAACGATTAAAAGGAAAAAGATCGAAACCAGAATGCTGAGTTATTAAATGTTTAAAGCCGGCGATAGCCAAACTCTTTCTAAACCTTTTATAAGAAATAGGTAATGGTTCAGCTTTATATTTAATAATTAATTCTCTTATTGACCTTCTTTTGAACAAAGAAATTAAAGGTAATAATGGGCGATAAAGAAAATACATTGAAAACCAATGCGGAGAAAATCGATAATAAAAAGTGATGACTACAATACCATTGGGTTTCAATACGCGGTAGATTTCGTGCAAACCATTTTCCCAAGAATCCAGGTATCTCAATACTCCAATGCAAAAAACAGCGTCGAAAAATTGATCTGGAAATTTTAAGTTTTCGGCATCACCCACATCAAAGTGAATTATAGTGTTAAATTTAGTTTTATTAAATCTATCAGTTGCGATTTTGATCATGTCTTCTGAAATATCAATTCCCCAAACTTGTTCACTTATTTCTAAGAGATCTTCTGAGATTGTTCCTGGACCGCATCCTATATCTAATACTTTCTGGTATTTTATTTTGTCAAAAACGAGATTAAGTATTCTATCCTTTTCTCTAATTTTTTCCGAGGTTAAATGTTTGGATAAATATTGGTTGGAATCCTTATTAAATTGCTCTTTAACTGCGGACTTTTTTTCTTCAATCATAATTTTTTTTTCGCTGTAGTCAAATTTCAATTAAAAACTTTCAACTAAATATTGCTTATACAAACGTTAATTTGGTGGCCACTATAACCCTTTAGGCCGATATATAACGTTACCATTATTCATACATAACAATTTAAATATTAGGTTGGTGTATTTTTGTGCCATCAACCAGACTACTGGATTCCATAACGAAAAATTCATATATTTTTTTGTTTTCCAAGAGAGTATTTTGTATAAAAGCCTCTTTATTTTTAAAATTTGCAATAGCTTGTTTATGCATATTGAATATTGATTCTGCAGTGAGATTATCTTTATTGCTTAAATAATTGTCTTCTATGTCAAAAGATCTAAAAAGCGTCTTGTTTTTATTTTCACCATACCGGGTTATGTCAGAAAAAAATTCAGGATAAACAATTACTGGCGTCAGGTTTTTAATACAAAAAATGGAATCATGAAACCTATGCGTAATAACAAGTTTGAAATATTTATATAAGCCAATCTGTTCAAATGCAGATAAATCAGTGAAAATAATATCGGCATAATATGCAGGGCGAAGAGATGCTACGATATAACCTTCTCTTCTGAAATAATCTGCCAAAGTTGAAGCCCATTTTGTGTTCCTAACTAAATGAAGACACACTACCGGTTTTTTGAAAACCATTTTTTTCCGAATTAGATATTCCTCAATATGTCGGTAATCAATCTCATATGTGAATGTAGGGTCTGGTATTATTTGTAATCTCTCATCTCCAGGTTCTGTAAAATGAGACAACAATCTGAAAGTAGCTTCATCCCTTACTCCCAATAAGGAAAAATCATTTACTGTGTTTTGGATTTGACTTTTTTGTTTATCGGAGAGGCTTTCAAAAGTTAGGTTATGAGAGGAAGCTGCAATCAGAAATTTCTTACATTTTATTGTATCATCTAACCAGTAGGCAGTCAATTCATCTTTACCAGCCCCTCTTAATTCAAGCAATGTATCAGAACCCACATAAACTGCATCATAATTTTGATTTTTTATAAAATCTATAGAATCTTTTAAGTATGAAGTTATTAACTTCTGTTTGCTGAAAACATAATAATTCTTAAAAAAAGAATTGTACTTTTTTATTCTTATATAATCATTAAATAATGATTTCAAAGAAATCTGTGACAGATATGGCTTCATAATTGGCTTCCATCCTGAATAGTCAATTATTTCTACATGTTCCTTTGGAAATTGTTTTTGGATTGCTTTAAGCGTGCAATACGATTGCATATTGGTGCCAATGTTTGCGTACTCTTTTATATATGTTAAGATACCAATTTTTTTCACGATCTTTATTTGGTTTGCAGTTCCCATTCTACGAATTTAAATTCTTCTTCTAAGAGCTTTTGAATTAAGGATTCATTTGTCATATTATAGTTCCATCCCAGCAAATCCTTAGCTTTAGAGTTATCACCATATATTATCTCAAGGTCTATTGGTCGTAACAATGATTTATCATATATTAAAAACTGTTCTTTGTCCAATTGCAGTAAATTAAATACATAACTTACTAGTTCACTTAAGGACCAAACATTTCCGGAACAAATTAAAAAATCACCAGGTTCTTTGTATTGCATTATCAGCCACATAGCATATACGTAATCAGGTGCATAACCCCAATCTCTTTTTATTTGAATATTGCCCAATGTTAAGGGTCCTTTTTTAAGTCCCAATTTAATCTTGACAGCTGTATTAATAATTTTTTTTACTACATAATTTTCCCCCCTCAAAGGAGACTCATGATTAAATAAAATACCGCAGGAGCTGAATATTTCATTTGTTACTCTATAATTAACTGCCAACCAATGTGCTGCAGCTTTAGAAATTCCATAAGGACTTGCTGGCCTGAAAATCAAGCTTTCTTTAAGCGGCAAATCTATTGACCGTACATTTCCAAACATCTCGCTGCTTGAAGCTTGATAAAATTTTATCCCCTGATCATACATTTTTATGCATTCAAGCCAGCTTAATACGCTAGAAATATTATAGTCTAAAGTGGAAAAAGGATCAATAAATGAATACCCAACAGAGCTTTGAGCTGCCAAATTGTATATTTCAGATGGCTTAACTTTCTTCAATATCTTAAGAATTTTTTCCTTATCTGGACTAGAAAGTTCAATAACTTCAATTTCTTTATCAACTCCTAAATATTTTAAATTTGTGCTCTTAAAATCGAGTGAATCCCTTGTTATACCCACAACATTATAGCCCTTATCTAACAATAACTTAGCTAGGTAGGAACCATCCTGTCCAGTAATTCCAATAATAATAGCTCTTTTCATAAGAAGGAAATAAGAAACATCTAAAAGTTGATGGAAATTGAGTTTAAAATGACTTGGTTTATTGGATCCGTCTTTATATTTGCAGTTTTGAAAATAACTTCATTAATTAAAAATTGGTAACATTGCAAAATCAATATTAATTAGGCTTATTCCAGATAGCGTTCCTCCTTTGTATCGTCTGGATGAGACTAATTTAGGTTTGATTTTTAATTGAATCATTTAAAAAATTTCTGTATTTGATAAGTACTTCATTAATTGAAAATTCCTTTTCAACAAAAGATTTTATATTTCCTTTAAGTTTCTGATAATTATCATCATGTTCGGAGACAACCTTTTTCATAATATTAGTAAGGCTTTCCTGCGACTCATTTTTGAAAAAGAAACCTGTGGAACCATCGATTACAAATTGCTTGAAAGACTCAATATCAGAAACAATTACTGGTTTATTGTATTGGTACGCCAAAGTAAGCACTGCACTTTGTGCACCATCTTTATAAGGTAATACCATATAATGACAGGAAGAAACCAAGTCTGGTATTTCTCTATTGGGAATGATTTCAATTTTAGTTTTTATTCCACTATCTTTTGCAATAATTGATTCATAATAATCCCAATTCTCACAGTTGCCGGCAATTAATAACTCAATATTATCAATACCCGATTTACGTAATTCACGAAAAGAATGAATCAATAGGTCAAGCCTTTTATATCTCTTTATATACCCAAAAAATAAAAATCGTATAACATCATTTGGAGGTAAAACATTTGAAGTTCCATAATCCTCCAAAGCTAAAGGAGCATAATAATGATTTTTTTCGGGGATTATTTCCTTAATAATCCTTAATTGGTATTCAGAAAACACATGAAAATTTCTAAATCGTTTATATAAATAATTCTGGTAAGTGTCCATCCATTTTTCGTTGCTTGCCCCTTTAGGAGTCCTGACATTATGAACTGCCCAAATAATTTTATTGGGATTAATAAATTTAAGAAGAAGAGGAAGAAAGAATGGGAATCCATGGAAGGAATTGTAAATCAAATCCACCTTTAGTTTTCGAATTTTATTAATAAATTTTATATACTGACATATAATACGAGGATCTTTTTGCCTAAATTGTAAATTAAATTCCTTTGGCTTAAATGTATCAGATACTAATCCATCAACTTTTCTCTTCGTACCATAGGTATTAATCAAAATCCATTCAATATCAAATTCATTAATTAAATGTGGAACTATATAAGGATCAACACATAAAAAATAATCGGGCGTTATCCAACAAATTCTTTTTCTAGTCCTTTCCATAGGGATAGTTAATTTAGTCTTATAATTTTGGTTAATGCTATAAGTTTGATTTGAGTACTATTTTATCATTAGTTTATACGCAATATTAAAAATATGAAGCTTCTCCAGCAAGCTTTTTAATTTATGCTTTGAAAAAACCCTGATTTCAAGCCATAATTTAATTTTGTTATCATAATAACCGCCATCAAAAAATGGTAGTGTAAATCCTAACAATTTATATAAATAAGATCTTGACTTCTGTCTTATTTTTTTACTATTCAAATTTTCATGTTGTGAACTTTTTATCTCTGCAGGTGAAATTGTTTGCGTGGTTATCATATTCAAGTCTTGCATTTTCTTAACGAGATTATCGGCTTTGGTATTTCTGGTAATAATAACCGACCATGGATTAATATCTTTTAAAAATTTTGGTAACCATGCATCACCACATGCTATATCTGCAAGTTCTCCAGTCGCGTCAACACATAAATGACATCTTAAATGTTTTGGAATGCCATTCAATCCAACATATTTTGGATAAGGAATTTCTACTTTTTTCCCTGTTGATTCTTCTATGAGCATGCTCCCTGGCTGACCATTGCCTCTAAATCTAAAAAAAACAATTCTCTTTGGATCGATTCCTTTTCTCTTTGCGATTAGCCTAATATTAGTATAACTTTTAAAACCGCCACAAAAGTTTGCAATAGTAATATAAATCTTGTTACTAAAGGATGAATCATTTCTTTGGATATTTCTTATGCCGGCTATTTGACATGGAGTTCCAATAATTGCTACGACATAGTTGTTATTTCTAATTTCTTTTATGGCCATTGATATATCCACCGGACAATATTTAGAACCTTGTGATTGTAAAATTTCTTCCTTCGATTTTGCTAGTATGCTTACAGTACGAGGTTCTGTTTCGTACGAAAATTGAGTCGTTAATACTCTATCAACAATTCCATTTTCTAATAAATAGATTGCAAGATGGCTCATAATGCCACCAGAGGATGCTTTTTCCAATATTTGTCTATCGTTTGAAAAAGCAGCATATAGTTTATTGATATAACCTAATTCCAAATCGTATTGTGAATGATTGTAAAGGTTTCTAGATTCTTCCACTATATTATACCCTTTCCCAGGACAAATCATAAAAGCTAGTTTATCACTTTTGTTACTATCTGTTAGAAGTGGAATATATTGGCTATGTTTTTCAGAGAAAGTCATCTTTTTAATTGGATCAGAAAATGAACATACTCCACATCCGATACACAGACCTTTCTTTATTACTTCACCTATGTCGTTCATTGTTATTAGGTTAATCGTTCTTCTTTAAAAGAAAGAGATTTATTATAATTCATTAAGACCAGATATCTTAGGTTTGGTATTTTTTAAAGTTTAATTTCTTTATTAGGAAATAGCATCCAAGCATCCCAATCCAATATCCTGGAAAAAGGACGACTGAATTTATAAATTTACCAAGTAATAAATAACTTACAATTGAAAGAATACTTAAGGCATAAAAATTAAAAACATGTCCACCTGAACTAACATTCTTTTTAATTAATATGATATCCTGGAATATACGAAAGAGTAAAAAACCTGAAAAAATTGAAACGTTAACCACTAAAAGTGATTTATAAAAGTATAAGCCAACTATACAAAATATTATATTGACAATCAACATAACAACATTAAACCACATGTCAAGTTTCTCCAGTTTCATAGCCACCAGAACATTTGCCTGCAGAAAAGCAGTCGGGAAAACTAAAATAGTCAGAAACATTTGTTTAGTGTAAATGCCTGTTTCAGAATATCTTGGTCCAAATAGAATTGGTAATATAAAGTCGATAAAAGAATAAATAAAAGTGAAAGAAAAGAGGCCGAATATTAAATAATAGAAGTGCATTTTTCTGTAAAAGGCACTAAGGTCCAAAACCTTATTTTCCTTAAAAAAATTTATCAGCATTGGAAAAACAGTAGTTGATACCACAACAGGCAACATAAGAGCTATGGAAAATACTCTGTAAGAGATTTCGTAGTTTGCAACATCCAGAGGTAACAATGCTTTTGAAATAATGATTGTTGCAAAACGCCAATTTATTATTGATACACTACCAATAATAATAAATGGCCAGTTTAACACTATTATTCGTTTTATATAGTTAAGAGATATTTTATATCTAATAAGTAAATTTAAATTTATTAATCTGGAGGAACCAATATTCAGGAATAGGTTTAATGTTACAAATCTTGCAACCACCAGAATGGCTGATAAAGTTATAATTGAAAAGGGATAAACATATAAAAAACATGCCGCACCAAATTTTAAAAATGCATCTATTGAAAGGATTACAAAAGTTTTCTTTTGTTTGAATTCTGAAATATTTATACATTTTATCGCATTAATTAAATTGTCAAAAACAATGTTTATCCCTAATAATACAACAAGAATATGTATAAGCTTATCATCATATAAGATAAGGCCCAAGAGAATATTAAGAGCATAAAATAGCACACCCGAAAAGAGTTGTATTTTGAAAAATTTATTTACCAGATCTTTTTTATTTTCTGACCCTGTAATTTCTCTTATAAACCATTGGCTGAGACCTAAGGATGAAAAGGCTGCTATCAGCTGATATAAAGATGTTGCAATAATAAAACTGGCAAATAGTTCAGTCGGGTAGTTTCTAGCGATTATAATAAAAAACAGACTCAGAAAAATACTTTGCAGAGCCTGGGATAAAATTCCCCAGGAGCTGTTAACAAATATTTGACTTTTAATTAACTGAGTTATTTTTAGAGCTGATTTAGCCATAAATTGCTTCAGGTGATTTTTTTGCAACAACCAGTAAACAGACTAGTGTAATCAAGATGACCAGTATTCTCTTGTCTGATAATGAGTTTAACGTGGCATAAGCTGTCATCCAGCTTATAATTGACCCTATTAATAAAATTATATTGAAATTGTGAAAATACTTATATGATCTAAATGCATCTATGACTGGTTTAAGTATTAAAAAGAAAATCAATATGAATCCCAAAAGTCCGCATTCAATCAATATTTGCACGTATCCGCTTTCTGTGCCATAATAGACAATATTATCATCAATTAAATAATATCCGGAAATAGAATGACTAACAATATAATTATGATGATTCCCAATGCCAATCCCTAAAAGAGGGTTCGCAGAAAATATTTGTACACCTTCTTTCCAAATTTCATAGCGGGTTCCAAATGAAGTATTAAAATCCTCACCTCTGTTTAATATACTGAAGTATTGAGGAAAGTTGGTTACAATGAGATACCCAACTAAAATACAGCAGAAAGCAATAATCCAGATCTTCCCTTTTTTAAACAAAACAGCAATCAGTAAACCCATTAGCAATCCCAGGAAACCAGCTCTGCTGCCGGTCAGCAAAACTGCCAAAACGACTAAGACAAAAATCGCCATATTTAAAATTCCAGGTGTAGCTTTTGTTTCTCTGTTCATTAAAAAAATGAACCCCAGCATACTTAAATATTGTGCATATTTTTGAGGATCTTGAAAAAAACTGGGGAACCGCAATGTGTCACTTCCTAATCCCATGTAAACATTTGGATTTAAATCGGGATATAATGTAAATTTTATTCCAATAATGATCTGTATTAAAAGGAAGACCAATGAGATTATGCATCCCAATTTTAAAGACTTAATGACAAGTTTTGTAAAGCTTAAGTCTTTCATACATTCATCAATCAACATTTTGGAAAAAATGAAAACAGAAAGGAACTTAAAAAAATTAATAAGGGAATTTCCAATAAACTCAGATTTTAGGCTGCCAATAAATAATAAACCGATTAGTGCAGATATAATAACATTGTAAATATTTTTTCCTCTGGAATAACTAAAGAAATCTTCAAGTGTAAATACCAATGCAAAATATGAGATGAAATCGAAAACAGAAATACTCCCATACTCTTCAGGTGTTATATTTAAATCAATAAATGGGAAGAAAATCAAAAGAAACAAAACATATGATCTCCTTGGAGACTTACTAAAAAAAAAGTAACCAATAAAAAGAACTAAGCTTACAAAGGCAATTACATGCTTAATTTCCAATGTATCTAATAAATGAAGAAGTTTTTGATTATTTTGTGGTCACTGTCTGTCATTCCCTTTAACATGTTCTGAATTATTTTCACTCAGCTATCTGGTACTTTTCTATATTATTTATGTACGTACCTTCCTCCATAACCGTAACGCTTACTCTCCGGACCCAGATCATTTACAACGATACTTATACTTTTTATATCGCTGATCTTAAGTTCTTTTACGGTATTCTCAAGAGCATATTTTTGAGTTCTGTTCTGTCTAACAATCAGTATGCTGGTATCAGCCAAAGAGGCCAGGTGGGATGTATCTGAAACAGTACCTATAGGCGATGAATCAATTATAATACATTCAAAATTCTCCTTCAGCAAGTTTATCAGTTCTCCTGTCTTTCCCAAAGCAGTAAGCTCAGATGGATTTGGCGGAACTGGGCCGGCAGGTATAATAAACAGATTTTCATAATGCGTCTTCTTAATAACATCCTGTAATCCATCTTTTCCTATCAGCCAGGTTGAAACGCCTTTCTCATTACCTACATTGAAATCGTCATAAATCTTAGGTTTTCGAAGGTCAAAACCCACAAGTACAGTCTTTTTCCCGATAAGGCTGTATGCCGATGCCAGGTTTATTGCTGTAAAAGTCTTTCCCTCTTCCGGCATTGATGAGGTTATAAGAATTACAGGTGCTTTAGTATCTTTTGTAAAAAACTGCATCCTCGACCTAAGTGATCTGAAAGCCTCCGTAACATGAGAGTTAGGTTCATCAAAAACTATGGTGTTCTTTCTTGTTAAGCTATGTGGGATATGGCCGGAAATAGGTATATCAGCTATTTTTTTAATGTCTTCTTCCTGTTTCACTTTGTTGTTAAAGATGTCAGCAATAAATATCCATAGTAATGGAATACCTATACCAGTTATCAGGGCAAAAAAGTAAATTAACGGCTTTCTTGGTTCAACAGGCAACACATCTGCTTTTGGAGTGTCAATTAATTCATTATCTGGCATGTTAGATGCTTTTTGTATCTGTGCGCCGGCTCGCTTTTCAAGAAGGAATGTGTACAGTTCATCGTTAAGCTTATATTTTCTCTCAATACCCAGAAGCTGCCTTTCGGTCACAGGTAAAGCAGATGCCTGAGCATTTACGGTTCGTATCTGCTCAGTTATCTCGCTCATAGCCATATTGTTAGACCTTCTTACCCCATTTAGAGTTTCCCTGAGTGCCTCTTTAGTATTACGCAGTCTTTGTGCCAGCTGACTTTGCAGGGGATTTTTTTCTCCAAGACTTTTACTATAATACTGCCCCTGTATATCGGCAAGGTCAGTTACAAGTTTTGTAAGACCCGGGTCGGTTATCCCCATAGTGGCAGGTGCAATAGGAGCCTGTCCAATATTATCTTTTGCAAGGTAATCTGCTAAATAGTTATAATAATTAGCCTCGATACCAAGTCGGGCTTTTTGATTTTCGAGACTCATAGCCTGGTCAATAATAACCTGTCCCTGTGCCGAAAGATTCATTACCCTGTTTTGCGAACGAAACTGCTGAAGCTTATTTTCGGTTATAACCAGCGAGTCGGAAATGCCTATAAGCTGGTCATCTATAAACTGAATTGTCCTGATAGCTTCCTCGTTCTTTTTATCAAGGGAATTATTGAGAAAAATTCCTGTGAGCTTATTCAGAAAGTCGACATCCATAGTTTTGTTTGTCCCTTCGAGGCTTATTCTAACTATTGTTCCTTTCTTTGATGCCGGTTCTACCTTCATTCGTTTAAAATAACTCTCTACAAGCTTATCGTGATCGTGATTGATAAAATAAATAATCCGGTTCTTATTTCCTTTAGGCCAGTCATCGTTTTTGCATTCAATCCGGAAGCTGCCAAAGGGTGATTTAATAGTTTCACCAAAAGCAGATTGTGTGTTAAGCGCAAAAGTATCCTTAGATTCGGCATCAAGAGTGAACATATTGTTGTCCAGATATTTAATTTTAAATTCAATATCACGGGGGAGGCTGTCAACATTTTCAGGTATAACCTTTATCGGGTTAATGGGATAAAGTGATATTTTGTTAAAGGGTCCCCGGTGATAATATTCAATGTTAAAATTCAGTTCATTGAGCGATCTCCCAATAAGTGCTTTTGATGAAAGCACCATAATCTGGTTGTCAAGGTTTTTCATTCCAGCTCCAAGACCAAAGCCTTCAAAGAGCTGATCGTTGCCTATGGAAGCATTTTTCTTTTCTTCATCGATGAGAAGTGTCGCTGATACTCTGTATGTTGGTATTGTGAAAGAGGTGTAAATAAATGCACATATCAGAGTAAGAATCAGAGCTACCACGAAGTAGTACCACCTTGAGATTACCTGGTAATAAGTTTTTCTAAGTAATATCACATCCTCCTGCTGTTCTTTCTTATTTGTGCCTGTGAGCTGAAATAGTTCATCTTTGGACATAGTATGTTATTTTAGAACATTCCATAATAAAACAAATGTGGTAATCGCACTTAGGATAACTGAGTAGGGAAAGGCGTCCATTTGAAAGAACCTTCCCTTCATTGGAGGAGCATAGATGACATCATTAGGCATAACATAGAAAAACTGGGATCCAATTATGCTCCGGTCTTTTAGTGAGAATTCCTTTACTGTATTACCGTCTGGTGTTTGCCTGATAAGTTGAATCTTCTGCCTGTTACTGTACTTATCAAGATCGCCTGCCATAGCCAAAGCCTGAAAAATGTTCAACCGGTTTTTGTAAATTGGATACTTACCTGGATTCTGAACTTCCCCAATTATGCTCACATAATTATTGACCATTTTAACGGTTACGACAGCATCAGCAATATAACTTTTAAGAGCATTATCCAGTTCAACTTTAACCATGCTCAGGGTTTTCCCTGCCACCATGAATTTACCTGCATATGGGAGCTCGATAGTCCCATCATCATCAACAGTGTAGCTAAGCATATCAGCGCTCAACTCATTAATACTGATACTTGATATTGTTGCTGGCATAGTATTGAACATTTCAGATAGCTTGGGATCAGGAGTAACAACCCTTATATAAAGGTTATCGTATGGTTGAATTATATAGTTAGCCGGTGTAATTGAAATAAATTCCTCTCGGTCTCCCTCAGACTGGAGGTAGGTCAGTTTTTTGTTGGTGACGCAAGATGTAATTAACATGGTCAACAGGCACAAAACGAATATAATGATTTTGAGGAGTTTCATGGTTTTAAGTTCAAGGTTTCAAGTTTCAGGCGTTAGGCGTCAGGCGTCAGGCGTCAGGCGTCAGGCGTCAGGCGTCAGGCGTCAGGCGTCAGGCGTCAGGCGTCAGGCGTCAGGCGTCAGGCGTCAGGCGTCAGGCGTCAGGCGTCAAAATTAAACAAAATACTAAAGGTAAAATAAATGCTGAAGTATTTTGAAGACAGAACACCTATCGTTTATCTTTTTCTTTGGGTTTGAAAAAACTTCCGCCACCTGAGCCACAATCAGTCTGGAACGTAAAAGATTAAAAACCTGAAGAATATAGCATAATATTGCTAATGGCTTTATCTTCTACTGTTTCAGGACTGGTTTCTGCTCAGGAACTAGATTACGGGGCTAAAATTAATTAATTGGAGCGGAAATGCAAAATCGGAAGAAGGGGAGCGCAGATTGGGGGGCAGGGGGCGAGGAGGGCATTTTGTGATCGAACTTATGATACAGTGGAGGTCTTCTTCTGACATATTTGAACATGAGGGAAGGCATAGGCCTCTGCTGAACAGATGTTCCGACGTACCGTTTGTGTACGAGGGGCAGTTCTCAAATACAAGCTGAAGATGCATTGATCTCCATGTTGGCCGGGTTTCTATATTCTTTTTTTCCAGTCTGTCCGGTCAAATTGGATGGTTATGATGGAAGTTATTAAGCTGGTCTGGCTAGCGGTAAAGAAATCTTAGCTTATTCTATTTTTCTGGAATGATGTCTTGATTTCTAGGATCAGAATTGTTTACAAAGGGTAATAATGCCATCGCAATAGGTCCAAAAATCAGGAAAATCAGATTGGTAAAAGTATGAGCAATAAGAGCGAATATCATGCCTGATTCTTTATCAATACCAAAAAAGAACAAACAGTTGATAACAATAAAATGCCACGCGCCAATACCTGCCTGTATGGGTAAGAGATATGCAAGATTGCCAAAAGCAAAGGTTAAAACAGCGACATTAAATGATAATTTGTTGGTTGGCGGATAAGCAAAGAATACTGCAAAGAGCATCATAATCCAGAAAAAGAAAATTAGTAATGTATAAATTATGAATCTGGGTTTCTCCTTCATCTGCTTTATAACCATTATACCATCAATGAAATCACTCTTTAATTTCTTTATTTTTCCATATATTTTGTTGAATATTTTAAACCTGACTAATATAAATGTTAGAGCAGCAATAAGAAGTAAAACTAGAGTTACAGGTAATATTTTAACTTTTAATGATGGAAAATCTAATTCAAAATCAGGGTAATTCAGAATGGTGTTGAAAAAGTTGAATTGCCAGATCACCAGAATTAAAAGAATTAAAAGAAATGCAAACAGGTCGGTTACTCTCTCGACAAAAACGGTACCAACCAGTTTGGCAAAAGGAATATTTTCATATTTAGTGAGAACTGCACATCTCGACACTTCCCCACCCCTTGGAATAATAAGATTTGTAAAATAGAGAATAATAACGGAAAGAAATAAATTGACAGTTGTTGGCTTATAGCCCATAGTCTCAACAAGCATTTTCCACCTTATTGCCCTGATAAAATGACTTAGCAGTCCAAAACCTATCGCAACAATTATCCATCCAAATCTAATATCCTTTAAAGAATTTATTAATTCATTGAAATTAAAATTCCTGTAGACAAGCCAGAACAATGCAATACCTAGAATGAAAAAAATTATTGATGTGAGAATTTTTTTTCTGAACATGCAGAGATTTATTAAAACTATAATCGAACCAATTAGGTGGCTAAAAAATGTTAGGTCACAAATTCAGGATCATTCTATTTAAAAACTCGACGAAATGATACCCTGCTAATTGGCTTTAAAAAGTAATCTCAAGAAATAAAACAAGCATTAGGCCGACGGCTTACGATATTAATGATGAATCTGCTTAGCTATCATATTCTTAATATTTAACTAATTTAGGCATTAAATTAAGAAGTTAAAGAATGCTATTGCGAAAATTTATTCCTGGTTTTACCAATGAATTAATAATATTTTATCATGCCAAATATTCTTGCATTATTTGATTTCGATGGAACAATTTCAAAAAAGGATTCTTTTATAGAATTCATCAAATATTATAAAGGATTCCATTCTTTTTGTTTTGGTTTCATACTTTTATCTCCCATTCTCTTACTTTATAAAATCCGCTTAATTAAAAACTGGAGAGCAAAAAAGATTGTATTTAGCTGGTTCTTCAAAAATGAATCTTATAAGGTTTTTAAAAGCAAATGCAAGTGTTTTAGCCTCACAATAATACCTCAATTAATTAAACCCATTGCTTTGGAAACAATCAAAAAACATATTGAAAATGGTGACAAAGTAATAATCATCAGCGCATCTTTTGAAGATTATTTGGCTGACTGGTGCAAATCAATGAATTTAGAATTACTAGGCACTAAAATTGATTTTAATAAAGGTTTTATAACAGGTAAAATTGATGGTAAAAACTGTTATGGTGATGAAAAGGTAATCCGATTAAATCAATTTCTTGATCTAAGTCTATTTAACGAAATTTATGCATATGGCGACAGTAAGAGTGATTTACCATTATTGGAAATAGCTAATCATAGATTCTACAAATTTTTTCGTTGAAAATGCATTGTCAATGGTTTCTTCAATTCTTAAGTTCCTTTTCGAAATGCCTTATCAAACTGCGTTTTTGTAATCTTGCTTAAAAACAGCTTTTTATCACATCTTTTGGCAAGTGGTCAAATAATGAGCTTAATGATTCCATGTTTTGTATAATTTTAACTGCTTCTGCAAATAGCGGTGCAACTGATATCGTAATAATTTTATCATTATTAAATGCTAGCGGATTAAAAACGGTATCAGTAATTATTAATCTATCGATATGACTTTTCTCAAGTTCTTTTATACCATTTTCATTTAATAGTGCATGTGTTACCATTGCATATATTTTGTCAACACCATTTTGTTTTAGAACCCTCGCGGCTTCAATTAATGTACCACAGGTAAGAGTAAAATCATCAACTATCAAAGCATTTTTATTTCTTATATGACCAAACATTTCAATAACATCTGCTTTTTCAGAATGATCTTTTCTAGTTTTATCACATATAACAGTTGTCCGGTTCAGATAGGAAGCATATTTTCTTGCATTCTTGGCAAATCCTATATCAGGAGAAACAATTACTAAATCCGGGATTGATAAAGTTTTGATATATTCGGATAAAAGAGGATAAGCATATAAGTGATCTACAGGTTTTTTGAAAAAACCCTGAATCTGCGGGCTATGTAAATCTATAGCCATAACTCTGTCTGCTCCTGCTGCTTCTATACAATCTGCACATACACGAGCTCTTATTGAAACTCTTGGCTCATCTTTTTTATCTGCTTTAGCATAACTAAAATAAGGCATTATTACTGTTACAGAATTCACACTTGACCTCTTAAATGCATCAATCCAAAATAACAGTTCAACAAACGAATCATTAGAATTTAAACCAATTGTCTGAACCAGGTAAATATCTTTTCTCCGGACATTCTCCAATATTTTAACGTAAGCATTCCCCTCATGAAAATGATACGTTTCTGATCTCCCTGGCATAATATTTAGATACTGGCACATTTTATTTACAAAAACAATGCTTGAGCTTCCTGCAAAGATTTTTATTTGGTTATTATCGTAATCCATTACCTTCTTTAACGTTAGGTACTATATTATTTTAATAAAACAGACGTTCAACGTCAATTCAAAGTACATTAGCAAAAAATAATACTTAACATTTCTCACAATATTTAAATATTTTAGAATTTTAATATTATATAGACTGCTGAATTATTTATTCATAATTTGAATAAAATAATTCCATTACATTCAAGTAGAACCTTAAAGTCAATCCTCATAAGGTCTTCAAAACCTTTTTTTCGCTGCATCGCTCGGACTTCTGCAATATAAAATTTAGCGCCCTTGTCTTTAAATGCTATCACATTATCTATGGATTGATCTTCTACACTAATGTTATAACCCTTCCGATCCAACCAAAAGAAAAAATAAGGTGTGTTAATAGCAAGAGGATAGTTATCATTATCCCAACGTGGGCCTCCGGTGGCAAGAATCAGAGATCCTTGGGGAATCAAAACCGACAAACTATTTTTACAAGCATAGAATTTCGATGTTTTAAATACTGTTGGTTTTGTCAGGATCAAATATTTGAGGCTGGATACTGTATAAAATGATACTAAAAAAAACAAGAAAGGAATAATTAACCAGCTTTTAGCATAATTTGAGATATCGGAAGAAGGTCTAAATCGGAGTTTTATCATAGGAAAGTACTTGTCATATATTTCAATTACAGAAAGCCCCAGCAGCATTGAAGCTGAAGGAATAGAAAAGATATGATAATAAAAAGCCCAATCGTCTGCTGTTGTTCGCGCAGTGATAAAATAAAACATTATAGCAGAAAGTAACCAGCAGACAGGGAATAAAATACTTTTTATTTTGATTATTTCTGTACTAACTAAAGCTAAAATAACAATCAACGGACCAGAATATGTCCAAACATTTAAAAGCTCTTTAAAGATTATCCCTTTAATAAAAAAAGGGTTGGTGAAAAAGTCCCAGCCTACCCAGGCATATTCGTTTGAGAACCCTAGTGAATTACCGTAGAGAGTGTAAAATCTATGGCTATAACTATACCATATAATTGCTGGTATGACACTAAGAACGCCTAAAATAATGACTTTTGGTTTAAGTAAAAAACTCCAACCCTTTTTAAAAATTATTATTAGTACAAAAAAAATACCAATATTAATTGCAGGAATTTTACAAAGGAGAGTTAATGCTGTAAAGATAAAGGTCAATATATAATATTTTTTAGACTGATTATCAATCCAGTGAATGAATGAATAAGCTGCTAAGACATAAAAGAAAAACATCACTGATTCCGGTTGTATGGATATTGATGTTACCATTAGTATTGGACTGAGAGCGAAAAAAAACGAGACGGCAATTGCCGTTTTTGTATTAAACAAGTATCGGCTTAAACCGAAAAAAATGATCATCGAACCCAGAGAAAACATTAAAGAAATAATCCGGCCGGCGGGTTCCCATAATCCGAATAATTTGTATGATAATGCAATAAGATATGGATAAAAAGGAAATTCTGATTCTGTATATCCCGGTCCCTTCCCACCCCAATCGATCTGTGGATGGAAGAAATCCATGCCATTCCGGTAATAATTCCTGGCGATCGATGAAATATCGCTTTCGCGCCAACTATTTGTGTCAATAGGGTGAAAAAGTTCAGTACTCCTCACTCCAAGTCCAATAATAAAAATTACTGTCCAGACGATTTTTGCTCTCATTAAATAAAAATGTTAAAATAATAATAGATTTGAACGATAAATTACGTATCCGACGGTTAGCATCCAAAGAATACCATTTGTAATTGTTGGCATATCCCTTAATAAAAGCTTTGTCGGATCGCCTCCTTTATTCTGTGTATAAATCAGGTATAAATAGCGGAAAATGCCATACATTACAAAAGGAGTAGTTATTATAAGCCGCTGACTTCCAAATCTTAATACCGTTTCTTCTGCCATCGTATAAAGTGAATAGGTCCCAATTGCTGTAGCGCTACATATTGTGAGAATAATATCAAGTAACTGGATATTATAAAACTGTAATGTTTCGCGGTGGTCCTTTGCATCTGTTTTAAGAATATTCAATTCATTCCTCCTCTTGCCGAAGCTTACGATAAGAGCTAATGAAAGTGTACAGATAAACAACCAGGGAGTTACATCGACATGGATCACGACACAACCCGCAAATGCTCGTAAAAGGAATCCTGTTGCTACAATAAAAGCATCCAGAATAACAACATCTTTTAAACCAAAAGAGTATGCAATATTTAAACCTATATACGCAATAATGGTCAAGAAGAAGTTCTTATCTAAAAGGTAAGAGATTAGTGTGGCTACGGGAAGCAATATTAACATAATAACTACAGCAGAGACTTTTGAAACCTTCCCAGAAGTGATTGGACGATTCATTTTTGCAGGGTGAAGTATATCAAGTTTAATATCACGCAAGTCGTTCAATATATAAATGCCACTGCTTGCCAAGCAAAATATACCAAATGCGGCCAAACTTATACCTATAACATTCCTTTTAAATAACGAAGTTGAGAAGATTAGACCACTGAATACCAGTATATTTTTTATCCATTGGTGTGGTCGAAGAATGGTCAGATATAATAATATATTAGAGAAATATTTTTTCATTTCTTATGAAAATACCAAATTGATTGTATATCTATAATTACTACTGATGCGTTAATAAATCATTGATACTAAATAAATTACCTTGTTCTTTGACATTTTGGTTGATTTGTGATTCTGTAAGTAGTTCTTTTACAGGTGTTTTATCAAAAACAGATATACCTAAAATTTGCATTATTTCATATACAGATAAAGTGCTTTTAAGAGTATGTTTTACTTGAGCGACAATGAGATAGGTGCAAATGGCTATCCAAATGTGGATATTTACGGCATTTTCTGAATGACCCCATAGTGTTTTTACTGTCAGATTCTGCTTTATCCATTAAAGAACACTTCAATTTGCCATCGATTACGGTACAATCTTGCAATGTCGAGTGAAGAGACTTCAAAGTTGTTGGTTATAAAAACGAGCATCATATCTTTCTCATCATCGTAATATTCTACCATACGGAGAGTTTCCGGATATAACTGCTTAGACTTATACCCTTTTAATTTTATGATTCTATCACTTCTTAAACCAGTAGTCTCATCAATATTGAAGTTGCTTTCGATCACCCTATAATCCATTGTCACTTTAGCCCTTGTAACAAAGAATGCATCTGCCTTATTCATTTTATACAAAGAGACAAAATCGATGTATGCTTTGTCCATCAAGTATATGGCATCAGATTGTGGCACAATCTCGTCAAGCACATTACTGTCATGGTATTTGCCATCTGTAATAAAGATAAATGTTGGAATGCTTCCTCTTAAATCAAGCATTGTGTGGATCTTTATCGCTCCTCTGGAGTATTTACCCTCTGCCCAGGCAAATAATTTAAGACTTAAAGAGACGGTTGTTGAGTCAAGTGCAAAAACATCATTGTCAATATCCACATTAGGAATCGAACAATTAGAATACATGGGCCTGACCGCTTTTATCAAATACTCACCGAAATCAGCAAAAATTCTCCAATCTCGATTTTCGTTTGCACGAGAAAGGGTGGATTGATTGACATTTTGCTTAATACCAAGATGATATAGCTTCTTTTTGTGAGCCTTCAAGCATAAACAAATATCCCTTAATGAGTTTCGGGAGGTTAATTGTCCAAAGAAGAGTTGAATGAATTGATTCCAACAATTTAAATCTCTGACACGATGATCCCCATTATACCGATTAACAAACTTTTCAAACTCATACTTATTGACAAACTGAAGTATCTGAGCAAAAACATACTTACCTGAATTCATAATTTTGCACTTAAAAGGTGCAAAACTACAAGTCAAATCAAATCAAAAAATCAAAGAACGCTTATATTAATTTTATTATCAATACCTTATAAATATTTTTTAAAAATTAACGCATCACTACTAATATCAGATAATTGAATATTACGGCACGGCAATAAAGTTAGTAATCGTTACCCAACGTAGCAGCCGGCCTTGGATTTGTCCCGGTAGTCCAGGGAAACTGTCCCAGGGCAAGGAGGGTATGGCGCAGTTTTTGCCAGTCATGTTAGGGTTTTGAGCAAGATGAGTGTCGCGGTAATTTGTCAGGGTACATTATTTAAGTGGCTGGTAACCACGCAAAAATTGGACAAGATTATTAACATTGACCGTGTTATGCCCGGTTATTTTTTTAGTATTATATAAAATACAAAATAATTGTAAGTCCTATGAAAAGAAAAATATACCTTTTTGACATCAAATTAAGTTTATCAATATTTACTTTATTTCTTCTATAAAAGAAATTCACGAATAAAATAGAGAAAGGGATAAAAAATAGAGCAGTTCCTATTCCGGCTAAAACATCACTTAAAAAATGTGCTTGCTGTGCAATCCTTGAGTAACA